>Ga0181594_10000130_pt1 | contig 59738 bp, 54 predicted proteins | sample 071ome_18_FD_145603 | JGI IMG/M metagenome (GOLD analysis project Ga0181594, IMG submission 145603) | Coastal salt marsh microbial communities from the Groves Creek Marsh, Skidaway Island, Georgia - 071413BT metaG (spades assembly) | ecosystem: Environmental > Aquatic > Marine > Intertidal zone...
CTTCCTCTCGAAGCAATCGTCCGGGTAACCGACACCGGCCAAACCAATGCCCGGGCGCTTCCTCTCGAACAACGCGAGATCTGTCGGATCTGCGGGAACCCGACATCGATTGCGGAAGTGTCCGCCCGCCTCCAGCTTCCGCTGGGGGTCGTTCGGGTACTCGTTGGTGACCTGGTCACCGACGGACTGCTCGCCAGCAACGATTCGCCAGCTCCTCTCGACAACCGCCCCGATCTCCGACTCCTCGAAAGGGTTCTCGATGGTCTTCAAGCGCTCTGAACCAGAAGCGGGCCCAACCCCCGGACCGGTACCCGTGCCGGTCAAGATCGTCATTGCCGGGGGCTATGCCGTCGGCAAAACCACCTTCGTCGGGTCCATCAGCGAGATCGAACCGCTCACAACCGAGGCCTCGCTCACATCGCACAGCCACGGCGTCGATGTTGGCGGCGAGGCGGCCAAGTCCTCAACCACCGTGGCGATGGACTTCGGACGCATCAGCCTCGGCGACGACCTCATCCTGTACCTGTTCGGGACACCCGGGCAGGACCGTTTCCAGTTCATGTGGGACGACCTTGTTCGTGGAGCCATCGGCGCCGTGGTCCTCGTCGACACCAGCCGACTCCAAGATTGCTTCCCGGCCGTCGACTACTTCGAGTCGGCCGGAATCCCCTTCGTCGTCGCCGTCAACGCGTTTTTCGGTCGTGTTCACCACACACTCGAGGACATTCGAGAGGCACTCGCCGTCCCGGCTGACACACCGATGATGATCACCGATGCTCGGGATCGGGCGGCGACGAAAGCGACGCTCCTTGCGCTCGTCCAGCACGCCTTGGCCCGGGCATCGGCCCCCACACCGGCCTGACCGTCAGAACCCTCAGACGTCGTCGGGAACGATGACCGACCGGACATAGTCCGCAGCCAGGAGCAGCACCGTCACGACACCAAGCACGTGGTACGAGTCGAACTGCTGGGGCCAGATGAAGTCTGGAGGATGCCGCTCGAGCGTTTGCTCGAGCATGATCAGCACACTGCACAACCCGAAGACTGCAGCGGCGAGGACGGGAGCGATCCGCTCCAGTCGCGGGAACCGGAGGCTTACGGCGACTGCGCCGCCAACCGCAAGGGCTGCGCCGTGGAACGATGGCAGGTTGACCACCGCAAACCCTCCCGCCGTCAATGCGCCGACGATCAGGGCGCGGGTGGCGACCGGGAACCACGTCCCTGGAATCCCGCCCCAGGGGATCAGGCTTGGCGCCGCAGCGAGCACTGGGTCATCACGTCCGCTGGCACGGAGGGTGAGCACGAGGACTGCGAGTGCCGCGCCGAGCGACATCCAGAGCGCCACCGTGACGAGTCGCTGTGGCGTCCACTGCAGGGTGAGTTCACCCCCTTCGGCCGGCAGCAGCCACCCGTTGGCGAAGCCGTCGACCAGGCGGGGCGCACCCAACGACTGCCCGTCGACCACGGCCTCCCAACCATCGTTGCGGGACTGTCCGAGAACCAACCACCGACCTTCGTTCCCAGGGGGAACCGTTCCTCGAGCCTCAACATCGCTGTGCCACTCGACCGACAACGGCACGATCTCGGCCGGTGCCGAGACCTGGCGAGCACTGTGAAGAACGATCTGGTCGACCGTGAGCGGGAGCGACGTGCTGGCCGCCGCCGTGACGACTTCGACGTCCCCGGGCTGCGTCGGGGCTGGCGAGCACCCCTCCAGTCGCAGCGCATCACCCTTGCGGGCTGCGGAAGCAGATCCGGTGACGCGCACAGATACCGGTCGACCATCGACCGAGAGGAGCCCATCGACACAGCCAGTGTCGATAGCCGCGTCGGCCGCGACCGCAAGTCCGCCGGCCCGCATCTCGGCCACGGCGAATGGCATGGCAACCATGGCATTGCTGTACCAGTCACGGGTGAGGCGATCGACACTCGCCACGATCTCAAGACGAATCGAAGAAACGGAGGAAGCCTCAACAGGAAGGCGAACGGTCCGAGTCGAGCCCAACGCCGCATCTTCGAGCCCAAGCCCGGTTTCGAATTCGACAGCCGGCCCATCGTCGAGCGAGACCGCAAGACGGCTCGGAACAGAACGGTAGCGATCGACAATGATGTCGAGCTCAATGCCGTCGAGCGGAGCTGGCTGCTCCGCCTCGACCCGCCAGGCCTGCCCGCGCTGGGACTCGAATCGGCCCACGAAGGCCGTGGCTGGATCTCCGTCGAGCAACGCACTCGGCCCGGCACCCAGGCTCCCCTCAAGTGAGCCGGTCGATGTCAAGGTGACCGGATCGCCGGGCCGGAGGAAGGCATCAAGCACGGTCGAGTCCATGGTTGCGTCGAGCCGCACCGTCCCGCTGACCTCGAACACTCGCGGCGTCGGAACCGGCACCAGCCGCCGCATGAAGCGCTCTGGAGTATCACGGACGGGTTCTCGAGGGTCGCTTCGTTCACGGGTGAGCACGACGGCGAGATCGTGAGCGTCGAGTTCCTCGCCGAGACGGTCCACCAGCGCGCGGGGCGTTCGGATCCATTCCTCGGTCGGCGGGCTCTTCCCGAGGGTGAGTTCGGCGAACCCCACCGGTGAGATACCGACCGGGTAGGTGTCGGACACTGGATAGTCAAGGTCGGTGAGGATCACGTCGAACACGGTGCCCGTGATTGGTGCAAACGTGAGTTCTTCGCCCTCCGTGGTCCACGAGGCACTCGACAGTGGGAGCGTTCGTCGCTGATCGCCGCCATCAGCGACGATCATGATCTCGGTGATGTGACGATTCGCTTCCACGAGCGGCTGAACAGCGTGCAGCGAGGCAACCGTCTGCGGCTCGGTGAACGCGAAGCGCAGGAACTCGCCGCGAGCCTCAGCAAAATCGGCAACCGTCCATGCCGTACTGAGGTCCCCGTCAGCAGCGTGAACCGGGCGATCATCGAGGGTGTGCGTCACGGGGTTCCCGAACCGTGAGGCGGAAATTTCGGGTCCGGTCCGGTGAACCGCAACCGTTCGGATGTCGTCGGCAACACCAGAGCCCACAGCGGTCGCCGCCGGGAAGAGGGGCAGGCGGTTGTCTTGCGGGTCGAAGATGAGCGGCTCGAACCCGGCAAGCTCCGTATAGCCAACGTTCTCGCGCAGCGTGCCCCAGCGCCGAGACCGGCGCCGATGCGAGTCGGTGATCACGATTTGGACCGGTTCGGCGATGATCTGCTCGCGAAGCACGTCGTCGAGCGCAAGGTCAGCACCAAAGAAGAGCATCCGGTCCACGTCGAGATGGCCAGCGGCTGCAGCATCAACGAGCCCCTCACCATCACCGATCACCACCTGTGCACCGGCCGGGTTGCGGACCCGAACCACCGGAAGCGGCTGCGGGACTGGGTAGGCGGTCACGGCCGCAGGGTGGGGGAGTGCAGGATCAATCGAAAGTTCGAGTTCGTCCAGCAGTGTTTGTTCCGGTCCGGCCCGGTTGGGCTGCTCGGATCCGAAGCCGGTTGGAGAGCCGAGCTCAGCGATGCCATCGAGAAAGGCCCGCAGCAGGACCGGGCGGGGGGTCCGAAATCGCTCGTAGGTGAGGTCGGCGCGGTGCACGAGATCCCCAACGGAGAGCAGCCGGGCAATCGGGACGACCGACGCCGATTCGAGACTGCCCTCCTGAAGTTTGCGATCAAAGGCAGTCAGAAGATCGGCTGACTCGGCCGAACCAAAGGGAACCAACTCGCGGGCGACATAGCCTCGCTCGATCAAGCCGGGGGTGATCGGATCGACGGTGTTGCCCCAGCGATACGACGCAAAATCACTTCCAGGAACCTCCCAGATCCGGGTTCCATCGTCGCCGGCATCGAACGCTTCAGCGGCTTCGAGCCAGTAGGCCGGAAGCGCTTCAGGGCGGTGCAGGTGTTCCTCGATCATCCGGACCCGCCACATCGCTGGATTGGCGAGCACAATGGCCACAAGGGTCAGCACGCCGAGCGTCCGCCCAGCACGGGGCAGGCGGGCCTGAACAGCGCCCACGACCGTCCCGAGCAGCACCGACGTCGCCAGTACGACCAGAGGCACGGCTCGGGGGGTGGAGCGGAGGGCGAGGCCTGCATCGGTTCGGGTGAAGTCCTTGAACAACGAGCCCAGGAATGAAGGCTCGTCGAACGGATGCGCACCAATGCCGAGCAGCGCCCCAACGACGAGCAGGAGGACGAAGTAGGAGCGATGCCGCCAGCGGACAACCGCGTTCGCAAGCAGTGCGAGCACCACAAGGCCGAAGGTGAGGAACAGCAGCCAGACACCCTGGGTGTACTCAACGCTCGGTTGAATCCAAGGCCCAAACTTGTCGTTGCCGTAGAAGAACCAATAGCCGAGACCCCGCAGGATTTCTGGCGCGGTTGCTGCGTCGGCAACAACCTCGTAGGTCTCGGTATACCGCGTCACGGGAAGGCTGTACCGCCCCTGCAACACGAGCCCCGCGATCCACCAGATGGAAACCGACAGGGACAGAACACCGATTCGTAACGCAGCGGCGAGTGCTCGCCGAACCGAGACCGATCGTTCGACCAGCGCCGCATGGGCCAACCAGAGCACCGGGGCGAGCCCGACCAACAGCAACGAGGTCGCGTTGACACTGCCCACCGTCACGGTCACGAGGGCGAAGCGAGCGGGGTCGCGCCACCCGCCCCGGCGAGCGGCCAACACCGTCAACCCGATCATCCAGGGGAGGCCAGCCCACGGGAGCAAGACCGCAGAGATCCGCGCCGAATAATCGAGCAGATACGGGCTCAGCATGTACGCGAAGCTTGCGACCGCGAGTCCAGGACCCTGCCACCCAAGGGTACGAAGCAGGAATCGCACCCCCATTCCAGCGGCGAACAGCATGGCCCCCAGCCAGAGCCGCTGGGCCACCCAGTCAGGCGCTCCCACCGTCTCGAAGAGCCAGTAGAAGGGGCCCATCGGCCACAGATACCCGATGTTCTGATGGGTCACGGTGCCGAGCGCAACATCGCTGTTCCACAGCAGCGGCGCCTCGGCGAGCAGACGGCCCGGATCGAGATACAGGTAGGTCTTCGTGTCGGCCCCTACCGTCCCCGGTCGCGACGCCAGGATCGGGACGAAGGCGACGAAGGCGAGGCCCAGCTCGAGTCGGCACGAGGCGAGTCTGGCTCGCACCCGATTCACCGATCGCGGTGACCGGCCAACACCGCCAACGTCTCGTAGGCGGTGCGCTCCCACCGGAACAGATCACTGCGCGAGGTTGCCGCCTCGCCCATGCGACGGCGGAGCTGCTCGTCGGTCAGGAGCCGGGTGATGGCCCCAGCCATGTCAGCCTCCCGCTCGACCAGCAGACCGGTCTCGTTCTGGGCCACGGCGTCTCGATGACCCGGAATATCGGTGGCCACGGCGGGGGTCCCGCAGGCGGCCGCCTCCGTGAGCGTCATTCCCCAACCCTCAGCCCGTGATGCACTCGCGACGACCCACGCCCGGCGATAGAGATCGACGATCGCGTCATCCGAGAGGCGGCCGGGCATCGTCACCCACGACTCGGCGTCAAACTCGCGAATCGTGCCTTCGATGCGTTCACGCTCGTAGCCTTCCCCAACGATCACCAACTCGACTTCGGGCACCGCCCGCCGGACCTCAGCCAGGGCCCGAACCAACGACGGGAAGCCCTTGGCCGGCATCAGGCGCCCAACTGCAGCCACGAGGGGTGTCGTCGCCGATGGTCCGGGCGTAAACCGAACGTCGACACCTGGGGGGACGACGTGGAGGCGTTCCGCAGGGAGCCTGAGGCGCTCCATGATGTGGCGCCGTGACGATTCGGACAGCGTCACGATCGGCGTTCTCCGATAGAAGGGCGGCGCAATTCGCCGCTCGAGCATCTGTCCTGCCCGCGCCAGCGGCGCTGGAAGCACCATCGGCCACATGTCCTCATGCACGTGGTGCAGCCAGGTAGCCCGAGGCCCCCGGGCCCATATGGGCGAAAAGAAGGGCACGCCATTCCAGATTTCGACCAGGGCGTCCCGACGGCCATGCCGGCGCAGCAGTTCTGCGCCGACCGCTCGCGGAAAGATGGCGTAGCGACCGGCCCGCCGAATCACCTCATAGCCGTCGCGCACGCTGCGTGGCGGTGAGCCCTGGGCATAGGAGGTGCGCATCGTGACGTCGAGTCCGGCCTCCGCCCAACGTGACGCCACCTCGCTTGCGTGCAACTCTGACCCGCCCGCCTCGACATCGGCGAGATCACGCCACGCCAGCATGTGAACCCGCTCGATTCCGGCCTCGGCTGCGAGGTCACCGATCTTGTGTACCCGCTCGGCGGCAGTGATGTGCGGCGGCAGCCACGCCTGACGGTCCTCGGACAACGATTCCCCCTTGAACCATCGAGCTCCGGCCATGCATGCTAGCGCCGACGGGTGTGGAGCCAGGGATCCGCGTTTGCGTTCGGCGGCGGTGGCGGCAGGCTGCGAACCATGTCCACGCTCGTCTCCGTTGTCGTAATTCATCGAAACCGGCCCGATGCCGTCGGTCGGACGGTCGCCGCCTTCGCAGAGCAGACGGTGCCGACCTCGGTCATCGTGGTCGACAACGGATCTGACCAGGACACCGTGCGCGGCCTTCCGTCGCTTGTTGGCGACGCAGAGCTGATCTCCACCGGCGCAAACCTCGGGTTCGGCCCCGGTGCAAATGTCGGTCTGCGGCGCTGGCTTCACGCCCACACGAGCGAGTGGGTCGCCATTGCCCCCCACGATGCGCTCCCAGATCCGGACACGCTCGCAGCCATGCTGAGAGAACTGGAGGGCAGGGATCGGGTCGGGCTGGCAAGTGCCGACGTGGGCGACGGCGCAGTCCCCGTGATCGATCCGTACCTCGGCACCATCGACGCAGCGCCGACGGTCGATAGCGGGTTCGAGCCCTCCGGCTACCCTCATGGCACGCTCATGTTGGCGCGTCGAGCGTGTATCGAAGAGGTCGGACTGTTCGATGAGCGGTACTTCGCCTACTGCGAAGAGTCCGAACTTGCCCTGCGGGCCGCGGCGCAGGGGTGGACCTGTGGCCTCATCCGAGGCGCCATGGTTCGCAATCCCGGGATGAGCTCGAGCATTGAGCGGGTTGCCTACTTGCAGCTCCGAAACACGCTGCTGATGCTGCGAGACCATTTCGGCCGACGCCAGGCAATCTTTCGAATCGGGGTTGCCCTGGTGCAAATCCCACTCGGGCTTGTCCACGCGCCGGCGCGAGGCTTGCACTGGTCACCGCGGGGGCGGTTACTCGCCATTCGCGATCACCTCCGCAAGCGGTACGGGCCTCCACCCGCTGACATTCGAATCTGAGCCTCCCGTGGCTTTTGCGGGGCTGACTGGCGGTCGGCTCCCGCTCCGCTCCACCGCCAGTCAGCAACGGGTCCCGTTGCTGAGGACACCCGTCAGGGTTGTGTCGCGCCGTCGGGGTTCGGGGCGCTGACCTCTTCGTGGTACTCCGCCTCGACATTGACTTCCCAGACATCGTGGGTAGAGCCGGTGACGATGTTGTCGACGGTCAGCATCGCCGTGTACATCGAGTGGTCCTGGTTGTTGTAGCGGTGCATGCCGTTGCGCCCGACCGGATGCACGTTGGACACAGCACGGTCGAGCCAGCCGCGAAGCACCTCGACATTGGCTTGGTAGTCGGCGTCGTACATGGGATACGCCTTGGGCATTCGGACAACGAATCCTTCGCGGACCGAGCCGTCCGTTACGAGACCAAGGCGCTCAAGTTCCGCCGTTCCCAGCGCCACCAGGTCATCATCAGATGACGTCCACAGCTCATCCCCTTCGGTGACGAAGTATTCGAGGCCGAGGCAGGTCATGTCCGGGTCAGGCACCATCTCGGGCGACCAACTTCGGAAGTTCTGCACCCGGCCGACTTCGACATCAGGCGCATGGATGTAGATCCAGTTGTCGGGAAAGCCAGCGTCCTTGGGGACAACAAGCGCAACCGTGAGGAAATCGCGAAACGCGAGCCCGTTTGCGGCGTCGAGAACCTCGGCGGGTGGTGGTGGGTCCATGGACCGCACGAGGTGGGGGAGCGGCATGGAGGAGATCACTGCATCACAACCGTGTCGCTGCGTGCCGTATTGAGTGTCGGTGTGCACGGCGACGGCTCGTCCTTCCGCATGCTCAATGCGGGTCACCGGCTGGTCGAAGTGGACCTCGCCGCCCTGCTCCTCAACGAGGGCGTGGCAACGCTCCCACATCATGCCGGGGCCGTGACGGGGGTACTCGAACTCTTCGATCAGGCTGGTGATGTCGGTCTGCTTGCGTCGAGGAGCGAGTGAGTTGATGACCGCTCGGAGCAAGTCCAGATTCTTGATCCGCTGGGCGGCCCAGTCGGCTTGGATTTCCGCGGGTGGGACACCCCACACCTTCTCGGTGTACGTCTTGAAAAAGGTTCGGTACAGGCGCCACCCGAATCGCGCCGCCACGAACCCCTCGAACGTGCTCTGGTCCTTCGGCGGACGGACCCGAACCCACAGGTATGACAGAACACAACGAACCGCCTCGATCGGTCCAAGGTTTCGCAGTGCGTTAAATGCCCGAAGTGGGTAGTCGTAGAACTTCCCTCCGTAGAAGATCCGACTTATCCGCGGTCGAAGCAGGAAATCCTCGTCGGGAAGAATCTCGTGCCAGAGCTCCCGAACCGGTCGGACCTTCGTAAAGAAGCGGTGGCCACCGATGTCGAAACGCCAGTCATCGACGCGTGCAGTGCGGGAGATCCCACCGACCACCGTGTCGGCCTCCAGCACGACGGCATGCCGGCCGTGCTTACCGAGTTGGTACGCGGCCGTAAGGCCGGCCGGACCGGCGCCGATCACGACAATGTCGGCTGCGGTCTCACGATCTTCGGTCTGTAGTTCCACTCACGCTCCTCGACGGTCGCCGGACTCTAACGGACCCCGCACATGGTGCCCTCACTGAGCCCCACGCTGTGGCATGCTCGGCCCATGGACACGCAGTCGATCATCTGCCCACGCTGTGGCAGCACGGCGGCAGAGAGCTTCTACGGGCCGTGTTCGGCGTGCCGGTCCGAGCTGCGGGCGACCCTTGGTGCTGATGCGAAACAGGTCGTCTCTGCCGAGTACGAGCCGAAGATGAACGTCACCCCCAATGCGGTGGCGCTCAAGGACGACTGAACCCCGACCGGACGACCAGGAGCGGGTGAGGATCAAACTCCCCCGAAAACGGCACGAAGCCCCGAGTAGCCTCGTCCGATTGCTCGAACTCAACTTCTCGGGGCTCCGAATCGACAGTGACCACCCGATGCCAATGCCCGACGGCGTTGACCTCGCTTGAAGGCTTCCCGTGTACAAGGGTTGCCTCTGGATCCCGGCCCGGAATCGTCTTCCGTCTCCGTGACCCTGAATCGGCCTCGGCGCCTGGCGGCACCGGTGCTCCGCTCCGTTCCACCTGCCCGTCGGCAGGACTCCCGGTTCGGACCACCTGACCCCTCACCTCGGGAGCGCTCCCTGACCCGGCCTCCCACTCCACAGTGGGAACCTGGCGACCAGACAGATCACCGTGATGTGGCCCTTCGGCGGATCGGACTCCGAGTCCCTCGTGAGAACCCGGAGGCCGCTCCAACCGCTGGACCAGCGGTGTCTCGGCCGACCCGCCGGTTTCCGAGGAAGCCGGCCTGATCGTGTCGGTGTCTCCGTTCCCTTGCCGTTGGCGGGCCCTCGATCTGCCTTCGGAAGCTTGCGCTCCCTCCGGCTTCCCGGTGATCCGTCTCCGACTCGTTTGCGGCGACAGGGGCATGATGCGACTCGGCGACAGCGGGGTCAAGCGAGATCCGTGAAATCCCCAGAGATCGCCGCGATTCCCACCGAACGTCCCCAGCGCCGCCTCAGTTATCCCCAGTTTCATCCACCGACTGGCCATTTTCGAGCGGTCGCGAGGGGATCTCGGCCGCCGCATAGTGGCGAGCGTGGCCGGTCACGAGCGAGACATAGTCCGAGGAGGTGTTGTAGCCGAAGTACGCCTCCTCCAACTGGTTGTTCTTGCTGAGGTCACCCCCCAGCCCGCACAGGTAACGCCCGGCGGCAAGCGCGGCGTCGTACAGGTTGTGGGGATCGCGAACGCCATCATCGTTGCCGTCACGACCGCGGATCGACCAGGTCTCGGGTATGAACTGCATGGGCCCGACGGCTCGGTCCCACTCAACGTCGCCATCGAGGGCCCCGCTGTCCGTGTCAGCGATTGCTCGGATCCCGGGCCCGCCCTCGAGGGCAATGCCAATGATGGGACGGTTCGGGCGACCATCGGCATGGAGAGAACGCCCACCGAGCGTGCCGTGGCGGCTCTCAACGCGTCCAACCCCGGCAATCATCCACCACGCCAGGCCGCAGGTGGGATCGGACTCGGCGAGGGTGACCTCGGCTCGAAGGTAGGCATCGAGAGCAACGACCGGGATGTCGAGTCCGGGGACCACGGCGGTCCGTCGGGCTCGACGAACGGCATCTTCCGCCGCAGGAAGCGCCTCTACCGCTCGCGTGCGGTCGTCGCGCGCGGCAGCCAGCGCTTCACGCAGCGCTGCGACATTGGTTCGGAGGGCAAGGAATCGGCCCTCAAGATCAGCGATCGCGGTGCCGAGCCCGGCGCGCTCGTCTTCGAGCACGCGAAGTAGGCCAAGCTGGTGCTCGTCGACCTCGGCGGCAAGCTGTCGGTGCCGGGCGCCGGCGGTTGCCTCCTCGATGGAGTCGAGTTCGTCGAGTCGGGCCTCCTCCCCGAAACCAACAAAGAGCTCGAGTGCTCGAGCCTGGAGCGCCGAGCGATGCCGATCCCGCCGTTCGTCGATGTCGGCCGCCTCAACGCGCACCGTGCCGAGTTCATCTTGGACCAGCCGGAGTTCGAGGCGAGCGCTTTGCAGTGCCGCCGTTGTTGTCACGACGCGACGCTCTGCGTCTCGGCGGGCAAAGAGCACCGCCTCTAGGTCGGCAAGGCGGGCGTTCCAGTCGGTTCCTCGGAGCTCCATCGCCACGATCCGGGGGTCAAGCGTTGGGTCGGCAACGCTGGCTGCGACCGACGGCACTGACACTTCGTTACGACCTTCCGCCGCGTCGTCACCGAACCGAACGCCGAGCAGCATCGCCAGCGCACAGAGGATGACCGCGGCGTGGCGGGAACGCAGCAAGGAAAAACGGTGAAACACGGGAACGACAAACCTCCGGGCGCGTACGCCCGACAGCCCCGCTTCGACCACCAACCAGGGTAGGGGACGAATAGCTGGGTCCGGTGGAGCTCAGCTCAGCGAAAGTCCTCTGGTCGCGAACACCCGGCACAGACGCTCTGGTTCGTCGGTCATGATGCCGTCCACCCCGAGGTCGAGGAGTCGCTCCATCTCAGCCGGCTCATCGATCGTCCACACATGGACGTGCATCCCCCAGCGGTGGGCGTTCTCAACGAAGCGACGGGTCACCACCGGTAGCGGCCCAAAGCGGGGAGGCACCTGTAAGACATCGACATCTCGGGCGAGGAGTCGACGTCCGAGCCCGATCATGGCAGCCAGCGTTGCGAGCGCACCGCCCCCGGTGCACAGCGCAGGGCCAACCAAGCGCTTTACCTGACGGGTGCGCCGACGGCTGAACGCCGTGACACAGACGCGATCTTCGACCCCAAGCGAACGAATCGTGGCGGCGAGGGCCTCGACCGCTCCATTGGACTTCGGATCGATGTTGATGCGGGCGTCGGGAAACTCTTTGAGGAGCTCGTCGAGGCGGAGGATGGGTTCGGTACCGCCCACTCGCGCGGATGCCACCTCGCTCCACGGCAGGTCGGCAATGCGTCCGGATCCGTCGGTCACCCGATCGAGGACGTCGTCGTGGAACGCCACCAGCACGCCGTCGCTGGTCACGTGCACGTCGGTCTCGAGGTAGCGAAACCCGAGGTCGACGGCGTGTTGGAAGGCGCGTCGGGTGTTCTCAGGGTGGACGCTCGCCCCTCCTCGATGCGCAAAGCCGACGGGACCGCCCGAACCGAGATACGTGTGCACACTCGGACCGTACTCGTCGCCCACATCGATACCGTTCCGTCTCGTGGGCGAGCGCACGCGACTGCACGAGTTTTTCGAGACACCGACCAGTGTTGGGTTGGATGAAGCGCTCTTGCATCTGGCCGCTGCGCAACCCGGTGCCACCGTCGATATCGAACGTCGTCTCGCCGAACTTGATGGTTGGGCCGATGCCATCGAGACACGCACGGTCGAGGGGCTTCGGGTCTTGGTTTACGACCGTCTCGACTTTCGGGGTGATCTGCACGACTATCACGACCCGGCCAACTCTGACCTCGACGCCGTGTTGCAACGGCGTCTCGGGATGCCGATCACGCTCGCCGTCGTGCTTCTTTCCATCGCCCGGCGCGCCGGCATACCCCTCGAGGCAGTAGGTCTCCCTGGCCACTTTCTCGTGAGGGACCCCCTCACCGGTGAGTTGCTCGATCCGTTCGACCGAGCACGGCCCCAGCCGCCTGTCGCCCTCGAGCAACGCACGCAGGCGATCGGTGTCGAACTCACACCCGAACTGCTCGCTCCCATCGACGACCGGCTCATCGTGACCCGGGTCGTCAATAACCTCACGAACTCCTTTGTGACCCGAGACGTTGGCCAACTCGACTGGCTCATCGAACTCCGGTGCTCACTTCCGCTCGAGTTTCAGAATGTTGGAGCGCTCATCCGACTCTGCGAACAGCGGGGCCGTTTCGCGCAGGCGGCTGAGCTACTGGAGCGAGCATCGGTCGTCGCGCAGAGCGAGGATCTGCGGCATCGAGCACGTGCGTTACGTGCCCGGCTGAACTAATGACGTCGGTATCGAGAAGCGAGCCAAAACCTCCACGGTCCACGCAGACGACACGGGTAGCCTTTGCCTATGCATCGACGCACCAAAATCGTCGCGACTATCGGTCCGGCTAGCGAGGACGAAACGACGCTCCGGTCCATGATTCGGGCTGGCATGGACGTTGCTCGACTCGGCCTGGCCCACAACAGCGTGGACGAGGCGCTTGAGCGATTCCACCGCATCCGCAGCGTGTCCCGCGATGAGGGCCGCCGAGTCGGGATTCTCGTGGATCTGCCCGGCCCGAAGGTGCGGGCCGGCAACTTCGGTGAGTCCGGCGTCGACGTACCGACCGGGGGCACCATCGAGCTGCGAGTGGGGGAGGCGAGCTCGACCAGCGACGTAATCGAAGTCGACTACGAGTTCCTGATGCGTGACATCCAGGTCGGCGATCGCGTGACGATCGGTGATGGCGGTGCAGTGTTGGAGATCACCGACAAGCAGGTCGACAAGATGCTGGCCAACGTGATCGCTGGGTCCCGGCTCCGTGGTCGGCCCGGGGTCCACATTCCGAGCGACCGGCTGCAAATTCCGACGCCGACCCCGGAAGACTTCATTGCCCTGGATGCCTTCGTCGACGCTGGCGTTGACATGGTGGCCGTGAGCTTCGTTCGTTCAGCCCACGACATGCGCCGGGTCGGCACCGAGCCACACCCGCGTGGACCGCTCTTGATCGCCAAAATCGAAACGCGAGCAGCGGTCGACAATCTGCCCGGCATCATCGAGGCGTCTGGCGCTGTGATGGTGGCGCGAGGTGACCTCGGAAACGAGTGCAGCCTGGAGGATCTTCCTCATCTGCAAAAAGACATCATTCGCCAATGCATCGCCGGCGGCCGTCCCGTCATCACCGCGACCCAGATGCTCGAGTCCATGGTGACGAGCCCGGCACCAACCCGAGCCGAGGCGTCCGACGTCGCCAACGCCGTCTTTGACGGCTCATCCGCCGTCATGCTTTCCGGGGAGACTGCCGTGGGAGCGGATCCCACCAACGTCGTTCACACCATGAGCCGCATCGCCTGCCGGGCCGATGAGGAAATGGACTACGACCAGTGGGCCCGCAAGGTCGCTGAGCTCCGGATGACCGACGAGGGGGCCGAGCCTGCTTCGGTTACCGATGCCATGACGATGGCCGCCTGGCGTGCCGCCGGCGAGCTGGGCGTGAAGAACGTGCTCTGCATCTCAGGCTCGGGCTTCACGGTCCGCTCGATGGCGCGGTTTCGGCCGGAAGCCAACATCCTCGGGTTTTCCACCAACGAGGCAACGGTGCAGCAACTCACCCTCAGCTGGGGCACGACACCGATGCTCATGCAGCAAGGCGGGAGCAACGAGGAAATGGTGCTGGAGGCGATCCGTCTTGCCAAGGAGTCCGGCCTGGTCCGGGCCGGTGAACTCGTGGGCGTGCTGGCAGGTAACGACAGCCGGTCGCAGGCGACCAACGTTCTGCGAATTGAGCGCGTGCCGTAGTCGCTAGCCGTCGCTTGGCTTGCAGCGGTCGGGACGTCGGTCCTCCGGGATGGCGACCTGCTCGCCGAACAGGGTGCACGAACAGGTCTCTGCGCATTCCGCGAGATCGGCTCGCTGGAGCCACAGGGAGAGCCCGAACCCGGCCAGCACGATGAAGAGCAGCAGCTTGGTGACGACCTGGCGTACTAAGCGCATGACCAGGAACATCCCGATGACACAAAGGCCGATCACGGCCAGCGTGATCCACTGAAGGCGTTCGGCGTCGACCCATTCCGGCAGCACCGCCGCACCCTAGCCAAGGCCACCTCGGCACCTGGTTCACCCTCACCGAATCGCTACGATCGGCCCATGAGTGATCAGCCGGTGAACCTCTCCAGCTCGGGGCCTCCCGAGACCGTTCTCGATGCCGAGCCGCCCGACGCGCTTGCGGCGCTCGCCGACGCCGAGGTGGCGAAGGATCCCGTGGCCGCCATCGGCAGCGTCTGCGCCCGCTGGCCCCGCTTTCTGGCGGCCTGGGCATCGCTTGGCGATGCGGTCGACGACCCAGCCCTCAAGTACGCGGCCTACCGGACCGGCTACCACCGTGGCCTGGACCGGCTGCGGGCCAATGGCTGGCGCGGCAGTGGGTACGTTCGCTGGGAACATCCCACCAACCAGGGCTTTCTGCGGGCCTTGGCCGGCCTGCAGGCGTCCGCGGAGGCAATCGGCGAAACAGACGAGGATGAACGCTGCGCGGTCTTCCTCCGGCAACTCGACCCCGCCTGGCCACCCCGATGATTGTCGGCGGCGCGGTGCTCGCCGGCGGAGCGAGTTCGCGCATGGGCCGCGACAAAGCCTTCATTGAGGTTGGCGGACGGACCCTGCTGGATGGCGCGGTGACTGCGCTCCAGGGCGCCTCAGCTAGCCCTGTTGTCGTGATCGGTGGTGACCGTGAGCAGGTGCTTGCCGCCGGCCATGCGTTCGTGCCCGATGAGTACCCGGGGGAGGGTCCACTTGGGGGCATCCTGACCGCCCTGCGAACACTGGAGACCGACCTCGTCGTGGTCCTCGCCTGTGACCTGCTCCATGCCTCCTCGCTCGCAGTGACCAGCATGGTCGGGGCGTTGGCAGAAGGCGACGCAGCCGTGCCCATCGTTGATGGCCGACCCCAGTGGCTCCACGCCGTTTGGCATCGGCGCAGCCGTTCCGTTCTCGAACGTGCCTTCGCCGCCGGTGAACGCGCCCCGCGCCGCGCCGCCGCCGGTCTATCCGTCGTGGAGATTCTCGATGGTTCTCCCTCCTGGTATGCCGATGCGGACGTACCAGCCGACCTGCCGACCGAGCCCTGACGCGATCACCAGCGGCCGCTGTTCGGCTCGCTACGATCAGCGGCTCAGGAGGACTCATGCCGACCCCGGACCGCCACGTCGACCACGCGCCTCGAACCAGCGCGGCCTGACATCATGCGCGATCACCGATTCATTGACACTGCAGATGAGCTGGCGTCGGTTATTGAGCAGCTCCTCGGCCAAGACCGCTACGCGCTCGACACCGAGTTTCACCGCGAGCGCACGTACTGGCCGAAAGTCGCGCTCGTCCAAATCGCCTGGCCCGGTGAGCTCGTCCTCATCGATCCGCTCGAGGTCGACCTGTCACCGTTGCGGGCAGTCATGGAGAGCGATGCGCTCGCAGTCCTCCACGCTGCCGCTCAGGATCTCGAAGTGCTCGAACTCACTACCGGGGCCATCCCGCAGCGGCTTTTCGATACACAAATCGCTGCCGGCTTCCTGGGCATGTCAACACCATCGCTCGCTGCGCTCCACGAACGCGAACTCGGGGTCCAGCTCCCGAAAGCCAATCGCCTGACCGACTGGTTAGAGCGTCCCCTCAACAATGCCCAGCGCGACTATGCCGCCGCTGATGTCGATCGGCTGCTCGATATCCATGACCAGTTGACCGAACAACTCGTCGCCCTTGGCCGTTTGGCGTGGGCCGATGAGGAGTGCGAGATCCTGCGTACTCGAGACCGCGGGCCTCGAGACCCGCTCGAGGCGTGGCGAAAGATCAAAGAAGCCCGCCATCTCAAAGGCAATGCGCTGAGCGTGGCTCGCTCCGTCGCTGCATGGCGCGAGCGGCGAGCTGCGGACGTCGACCAGCCCGTGCGGTTCGTGCTGTCCGACATCGCCGTGGTCGCCGTGGCTCAGGCGGCACCCACGTCGATCGATGCCCTGGCCAGCGTCCGCGGGGTCGACCGGGGCGTCGCCAAGGGCGCACTCGGGGAACGAATCCTGCAGGCAGTCGCCGAGGGTGTGGAAGCAAACTGGCGACCACCGCGACCGCCCAAACGACGCAACGACGGACGCGATCTACGGCCGGCGGTGGCGCTGGTCGGCGCCTGGGTCAACCAGATCGCCCGTGACCGTCAGTTGGATCCGACCCTGCTCGCTACTCGGGCCGATGTTGAAGCGCTGGTCCGTGGCGACGAGGATGCGCGACTCGCCCATGGGTGGCGAGCCGAGACTGCGGGCGGGCCGATCACCCGACTGGTCTCTGGAGACGCAGCATTGGCCTTCGAGGGCAGCAATATCGTGCTCGAGGAGCGCAGCCGCCGCCCCGTCGTCTGATGCACGCAGCGGAAGGTTTGGCGTGTTCTGACGTGGGCGCAACCGAGTGGGCGGGCTAACATGATGGCCCTTGACGTAAGCAACCAGGAGTTTCCACGGTGAAGAAGGGGCGACACCGGCGATACGAAGAGGCCCGAGCGCTGAAGCGCTCGCACGATGGCGACTTCGAATCCCTTCTCGACGACTTCGGCGGTGACGACGACGAAGACATGAAGCCGGAGCACGCCGCCTGGGCCGAGGAATTCGAAAGCGCCGACGCAGACGAGGAGGAGTAGCGCCGGAGCTTTAGGCTCCCGTCTCGTCCAAAATCTCGTCGAGCTTCACGATGTCGTCTTCTGCGACGATGCCGATGAACGTGCCGTCATTGTCGGTTACGGCAAGCACGTCGACATCGGCACTCTCCATTGCCACCACGGCGTCACGGAGGGTCCAACTGGGCCGTGCCGTGGGCAGACCGGTCGCCATGACGTCGGCGATCGTGGTGGTCTCCCAGACCTCTCGTTCGAGTTCGGAGATGTCGTCGAGGCGGGCCATACCGACATAGGTTCCACCGTCGACCACCGGCACGATCCGTTCGCGACGAGCGAGCACGTGGAAGTACACAAATTCACTTACCGTTGCGTCCGGTGGGACGGTCAAGACGTCGGTGGTGAGGGTTGAGGACAGCGGCAGGGTGAATCGCCGCTCAACATGACCCAACCGGTGCTGCCGCTGATGGTCGGCGACGGACGCAGGTCCGGCGACGATCTGGGACACCGCGGCGGCTACGAGCGCAGGCACGACAAACGAGCCCACCCCACCGGTTGATTCCGCGACGAACATCACGGCAGCGATCGGTGCCCGATAGCCCGCCCCGAGGAACGCGGCCAGCCCCAGGATGGGGTAGAGGGTCGTCTCGTCCTCGCCGAGCGCCGTGCCAACGAATTCACCCATCACCACACCCAGCGCTGCGAGCGGGATGAAGAGGCCGCCCACACCGCCAGCGATCAGCGTTGCCGCCGTCGCGGCGATACGAAGCAGGAACAGCAGCGCGATCAACTGCAGGGTGCGGTCATCGACAACCCAGGCCATCGCGTCGGTGCCGGGACCAAGCGTGAGGCTCTCGCCAAATGCAGCATCGGAACCAACGGCGAGCGCTGCCATCGAGGCTCCGCCGATGAGGAGCCGCCGGCCCACCGGGAGCTCCTTCCCGATTGCCTTGGCCCGCCGAACCAACCAGGCGAAGCTTCGACCACCGAGGCCCGCCCCAAGTCCGAGCAGCAAGGCCCCGAGCAGGTCGACGGGCTGCACGGAGAGCACGGAGGCAGCGTCGTTGTCGAGGAGCGGCACGACAGGCTCAGTGCCGACCAGCGCAACGAAGGTGGCGTAGCTCGAAGCCGCAGCCAACAGCGACGGAAGCAGCGCCTGAGGGGTGACGTCTTCTCGGTAGGGAGCCTCCATGGCGAACATCACGCCGGTCGCGGGTGCCTTGAAGACGGCAGCCACACCAGCCGCTGCACCCGCCGTCATGAGCAGTCGGGCCTCGTCGCGCTGCAACCAGGCGCCGAGCCGCGAGTGGACCGAGAGCCCCAGTGACGAACCGGCGTAGATCGAGGGCCCCTCAAGACCGACTGCGCCTCCGAGGCCGATGGTAGAGATACCGGCGAGCAACTTCCCCGGGACTTCGCGCAGCGGGATCGATGGCTGCCGCTCGTGAAAGGCTCGCACATACTCGTCGGACGTGGACGCGCTGGCGCCGAAGGCCAGATGACGAAGGATCAACGTTGCGAGGACGGCACCGACGAAGGGGGCCGCAGCCTGCACGCTGAGTTCTTGTTCTGCCAACCAATGGCCGACCACCTCGACACTGATCGCATCGAAGAGCGCCACCACGAGTGCCACCACGATGCCGGTAAGCACCGACGCCGCGAGGATCCGGAGGTCGGTACCTCGAACCAGCGGTGTGATGCGGCGTGTCACGCCTGTCTTCCTACACCCGTTCCGACAAGCTGCGGCTCACGCTGGCCGGTTTTTGCCCCGCAACGCTCACAGAGACCACCACCCGGCGCCGCACGGATCCGGTGCAGGCTTCGAGAGATCCAGATGAACTCGAGCACCCGATCGCTTACTGAGCGGCGCGTCGTCGGACCTGTGGGTGGGGGAGAAAAACCGATCGACTCGATGGCGCCGCCGCCTCCCGGGCGGTGATGTAGTCGACCAGACGCTGGTACGGCTCCTCGCCAACCAGCTCGATGATCTCGTCGCGTGAGGACTTCCAGACGGGACGGTCCTCATTGAACGCCAACGGGTCATCGGTGCACCACCAGGCGAATTCAGCCCCACCTTCACCCCAGTCGCGGCGCTTCCACTCTCGCAGAATGAAGGTGGAGTGCCCATTGTCGTCGGTGTGTTCGTCGAAGCGGATCGGCACTTGCCAGCACACGTCGGGCTTCCAGTCGAGCGGACGTTCGCCGCGACGGACCGCAGCCTGATGGAGCGCACATCCTGCGCCATGCTCAAAGCCAGGCCGGTTCAGGAAGATGCAAGCATCGTCGACGGTCTGGGTGACCCATTCCCCGTCATCGTTCTTGAAGATCGGCCCCCCCATCTCCTCGGCCCGATCTGCGAGTTCCCACTCGCCGGGTTCAAGACGCTCGATCTGCTTCCGAATCGATTGACGGTCTTCCTTGTCTACGAAGTGCGCGCCGTAGGTACAGCAACCATGCTCGTACTCGGGAGCGAGCTCGGTAAACACACCCGGGCAGCCGCGGCCGTAGATACAGCCATGGTTCGAGGTCAGAAAGCTCACATCGAACTGCCAGGTATCGCCGTCCTCATCATCGAACGTGACCCACTCGTGCAGGTCAGCGGGGATGTCACTCATGCGGGGGGACGGTATCGGGCGCCCGCTACCGTGCCGGACATGGCCGGTGAATTCGACGACATCCGCATTCGCCTTGAGGCGATCACCGAGGAACTCGCCGACCTGGCGATCATTCGTCTACGCGAGTCGATCGATGCCGGAGGACAAGAAATCCCGGTTGATGAGAAACGGCTGACCCGCGCCCGTCGGGCGATCGAGAAAGCGATTCACCTGCTTCAGGAGCCTGACGACAACGACTGGTAAACGTCGCTACGCAGCAGGGGTCTCGTCGTTCAGGCGGTCGATCAGCATTCGCAGCATCGACCACTTGTGCTTGTCGAACTCGAACGTGATCCGCGGAAGATCGACATGGTCCCCATCTCGGATCTCGGGTCGGGTCACCTCGCTGCGCTCGATACCACCGTCGACGATCATCGGAGCGAACTCGTCGGAGAGGGCGGCGAGTTCCTGATCGCCGATCTCACGGGTCAACCGGAAGATGAGCTGCTCGCCAACGAAGCGCATCGAGTGGAACGTCCGATAGAAGCGGCACACTTCCTCGACCGCCTCGTCGACGGTGTGGGCGACCTTCACCAGACACATGTCGTCTTCGGAGATGAGGCCGGACCCCTGAAGTTCGGCAGTAACGAAGTCGAACCAGTGGTCCCAGTAGTTGCTGCCAGGAGGGTCGAGGAGGACCACCGGGGCCGGTGGGGTCTTTCCTGTCTGGATCAAGGTCAGCAGTTCGAAGCTCTCATCCATGGTTCCGAAGCCGCCGGGGAGCAGCACATAGGCGTGCGACTCCTTCATGAACATCACCTTCCGAGTGAAGAAGTATTTGAAGTTGATCAACTTCGGGTCGTCGACGATGAACGGGTTCGCCGCCGCCTCGAACGGCAGCACGATGTTGACACCGAAGGAATTCGCCGCGCCGGCACCTTCGTGACCTGCCTCCATGATCCCCGGCCCAGCGCCGGTGATCACCATCCAGTCCCGCTCGGTGATCTCCCGAGCAAAGGTCTTTGCACACTCATAGGCGGGATCGCCGGCCTTGATGCGTGCTGACCCGAAGATCGTGCACTTCCGAATATCGGCGTACGGCCGGAACACCTCGAAGCTGTACCGAAGCTCCTTCATCGCATTGGTCACGAGTTTGAGATCACCGCGGTCGTTCTGCTCGCGACTCAGCCGAATGGCTGTCACGATCATTTCGAACACCAGCCCGCGGTCTTCGTCGTCGACATGCTGAAGGAGGGCGAGAATCTCGGCGTCGAGTTGCTCGTCGCCGGTTCGGTATCGAGTCGAAAGTTCGGTCACCGGCGAGACGTTACCGCTCGGGACCGACACCGTTCGCTCGCCCGCTGGCTCCGTAGCCGGGCCGCCGGCTCGGGTCAACCGCCAGCGACTGGGATGGAGATCCGAGATCGACGGGTTGTCTCCAACGGCAGAGCATCACGGTCGGGACGTCCGTAGAGCGTGGTGCGCTGCACGAGCGTTCGACCGAGTGGTTCCACGACGCGGCGGAAGTCTTCCGCCGTCACCTCGGTGCCATGATCAGCGCCAGCGGCGCGAGAGATGTTTTCATCCATCAGGGTTCCGCCGAGGTCGTTCGCTCCCGCACGGAGGAGTTGGCTGATCGAGTTGAAGCCGAGCTTGACCCATGAGCCCTGGATGTTGTCGATCCGGCCCCGGTAGGCGATTCGCGCCACGGCATGCATGAGGACGACTTCCCGGAACGTCGGGCCACGCCGAGCCTTGCGCTGCAAATAGATCGGGCTGGCCATATGCACGAACGGCAGGCCGACGAACTCGGTAAAGCCGCCGGTCTCTTCCTGAAGTGCCCGGGTGCGGAGGATGTGGTGAGCCCAGTGCTCGGGCCGCTCGACTGACCCGAACATGATCGTGACGTTGGAGCCGAGGCCCACCGAATGGGCAACCCGGTGTGCCTCGAGCCACTCGTCGGTGTCGATCTTGTCGGGGCACAGCGTGGCTCGAACGTCATCGTGGAGAATTTCCGCCGCCGTACCCGGAAGCGACTTCTGCCCGGCATCACGAAGCCGGGTCAGATACTCGGCAAGGGGTTCGGCATTGCGCTTCGCCCCTTCGGTGACTTCAAGTGCAGTGAAGCCGTGGATATGCATGCCGGGGACAGCCTCATGAACCGCCCGTGCCACATCGATGTAGTAGTCACCGTCGAAGTCGGGATGGATACCGCCCTGGAGGCAGACCTCGGTGGCGCCGGCCTCCGCCGCCTCGACCGCTCGGTCGGCGATGTCGTCAAGCGTCAGGAGGTACGGGGTGCCGCGCAGGTTGAGCGACAGCGGCCCCTTCGAGAACCCGCAGAACCGACACTTGAAGGTGCAGACGTTGGTGTAGTTGATGTTTCGGTTCGCAACCCAGGTCACGATGTCGCCGACGGCCTCTCGGCGAAGCTCATCCGCCACCTGGGCAACGGCAGCGACCTCGCGCCCGCGAGCCCGGAACAGGGTGAGGATCTCGTCGAAGCCGACGTCTTGACCGTCTCGCACACCGTCGAGCACCTCGGCGACCGGTCCGGTCGCCACCGGCTCACCCGGGATCAGCTCTTCCGGGTCGCCCCCGGCGCCGACGTACCACTGGGTACTCATGGTTCCGGTGAGTTCGAACTCTGCTCCATCGTCGACCTTTGCCCGTTCCATGGTGCGCTCAGGCCACACCGAACCGGCATCGTCTCGGGCGTAGCCGTCGGTGTCCGAGCGGTCCGCAACGGGGAAATGGAGGCGCGCATCCAGCCAGCGTTCCGGATCAACGGCGAAGCGAGGATGCACCGTCAGACGTGGCGCAAGGGTGTGACCTGCCGCCTCGGTGACCTCCCGTAGGCGATCGAGCGCCGGCCACGGTCGCTCCGGGTTGACATGGTCAGCGGTCACCGGCGAAACCCCACCCCAGTCGCTCACGCCGGCATCGAGCAGGTCGCCGAACTCGTCCGACAGGTTTGGCGGTGCTTGCACGTGGACGTCGAGCGGCAGGATGACCCGTGCCAGCGCAACAGCGTCGAGGTACACGTCTCGCGGACACGGGTCCGCGGCGTGCATCGCCGTTCCCGGCTTGGGCAGGAAATTCTGGACAATGACCTCTTGCACGTGCCCGTGGCGCTCGTGGGAGGCAGCGATCGCTCTGAGGGCTTCGATCCGGTCGGCTCGATCTTCGCCGATCCCGACAAGGATGCCGGTCGTGTAGGGAATCTGGAGTTGTCCGGCCCATTCGAGGGTGTCGAGGCGACGCTGCGGCTGCTTGTCTGGGGCACCCCGGTGGCAGTCCAGGTCGTCGCGCAGCGATTCGATCATCATGCCCTGGCTCGGTGCGACCGTTCGCAGTAGGGCGAGTTCGTCGCGGCTCATCGCACCGGTGTTGCCGTGAGGCAGCAGCCCGGTCTCCTCAAGCACCAACTCGGCCATGGCGGCGACATAGTGAACGGTCGAGTCATACCCGTGTCGGTTGAGCCAGTCACGGGCGACCGGATACCGAGCCTCCGGGTTTTCACCCAGGGTAAACAGCGCCTCGTGGCAGCCTGCATCGGCACCGGCGCGCGCAATCTCGAGGACCTGGTCAGGAGTCAGGTAGGGCGCTTCGAGGCGAGCGGGCGGCTGTGCGAAGGTGCAGTAGCCACACTTGTCACGACACAGCATCGTGAGCGGGATGAAGACCTTGGGGGAGTAGGTCACCACGGACCCAAAGGCCTCGTCGCGCCGAGCCCGAGCTAGGGCGAGAAGTTCGGACCCAGTGAGGGAGGTGGGGTCAGACATCGACGTCCTCTCGGTTTCGGCCCGGTCCAGGGCGGGAACCGATCCCCAAGGGGTCGACCGGTTCGTTGCAGGTCGTGCACCAGGGTTGGAGTTCAACCCGAGTCCCGCAGCGGTCGTGTATCAGTTCTGTCGGTGCGAGTCCGCCGCTACACCAGATGTCACCCCACCGCATCAGTGCGACGAGGGCGGGGGAGAGGGCCCGTCCCTTGGCGGTCAGCCGGTACTCGTGACGCAGGGGCCGCTCCTGATAGGCCACTTTTTCCACGATCTCGGCCTCGACAAGCGCACTGAGACGATCGGCGAGAAGGTTCTTGGCTATCCCCAGGTCGGCTTGGATCTTCGAGAATCGCCGAACTCCTCGAAAGAGGTCCCGCAGGATCAGCAGCGTCCACCGATCGCCGATGATGTCGAGCGTCCGCTGGATGGAGCAGTCGAGGGTGTCGTCGCGCACCGGCGAACAGTAGAAGAGTCGGTTGCAATTTTCAACCAACCCCCAGGCAGTTAGCGGAACACGTGCGTGACGTACCAGCCGCCTGCCCCAACCCAGAACCCAATACCGACCTCGGTGTAGCGATCGTTGGTCATGTTGGCGAGGTGCCCAGGGGACGAAAGCCACTGTGTGTGCAGGAACGCTGCGGCCTCGTCTGGGCTCGCAGCTTGCCGACTCCACCACGCAAGGTTCTCACCGTAGGGACCACCACTGTGCGCGAACTGACCGGAGGCATGCATCGACTCCGACCACGCTCGGGCGAACTGGTCGAGCTCAACCGCTGGCGAAAGCGGCCCAACACCAACCGAAGCGCGGAACTCGTTGAGGAGCACAAGGGAGTCGGCTTCAGCGGACAAGAGCGCAGCGAACGCATCGGTCGAGCAGACACCGGCCGGCTCGACGTTGACGCTCGGCTCGCCTGCGAAGCGATACAGGAACGTGGCAATTTCCGCCCGTGTCACGGCTCGATCAGGCGAGAACTTCGTTGCGGACGTACCGGTCGTGATCCCTGCGCTCGCCATCCACGCGACGCCAGCGGCGAAGAAGTCCGAAGGGTCCACATCGGTGAACGTTTCAGCGCCATCGACAGGCTCGCCGGCCAAGCGATGAATGAACGTCGCCACCTCGCCCCGTGTGACGTTGCGATAGGGGCTGTAGTGGGTGGGGGAGGTCCCCTGGGTGACGCCATTCGCCGCCATCCACGCTACGGCGTCAGCGAAGTAGTCCCCAGGGCCGACATCGACAAACGGCTCTGCACCGCCAGCAGGCCGGCCCCGCATCCGGTGAATGAACACCGCGACCTCGGCCCGGGTTGCTGGCGCGTCAGGGTCGAAGCAGCCCGGCGCAGTACCGAGCGTGATGCCGGTGTCCGACATCCACTGCACGGGCTCGGTGTAGTAGGCGTCGGCCGGCACGTCTCCGAACCCGGCGGCCGCGCCGACGGGCGCCGAAGAGACGAGCAGCGCGGCCGCCACCGACGCTGCCAGGGCGCAACGCGCCAAGCCGAAAATCACGATGATGCCTCCGTGCCAGACGGCCGCGACGCGCGCGTCGGAGGGCCGTACCGGTCGATTGAACGCCGCCTGCGTTACGGTTCGTAACTGTAGCGCAACATTGGCTCGCTACCGCGTCTCTTCCTCGCCGTCGGCACCGTGGAGGCCACCAGCCGCCGCGAGCGCCCCAGCCAACACGGCGGCCCGCTCGTACACAAGGGAGAACCAGTGGTCGGCCGCAGTTTCATGACCCGTGATCGGCACCCGACCGAGGGATTGCACCACCGCCTTCACGTCGGGGACCTCGTCGATCGAGGTGATCGGTTCCGGGAGCGAACTCCGGTCGCCCCAGAACTCCACCGGATCGATCCGCGGTTCGTTCTTGCGCGCACGATTCGCTGGCTTTTTCGTCGACTCCTGCGTCGGAGCGCCAGCCTTGTTGCGGTTGCGCCCTCGCCCACGGCGACTCATGTCGACACCTCCTCGCTCCGTGCAGCCGACTCATCAGTTTCGCCCTCGAGTTCGAGGAGTTGGTCGGCATCGATCCCGAGAGCCTGCTGCAGCTGGGCAGCATCCAAGTCGCCGATCGAACTCGATTTCGGAAGCGTGATATCAGCAATCTGACGCTTCCCGGCCACCACTTCCTCGACCCGCTCATCGATCGTGCCCGGACAAACCAGACGATGACAGATGACGGTGTTCTTCTGCCCGATGCGCCAGACGCGGTCACGGGCCTGATCCTCGACCGCTGGGTTCCACCAGCGGTCGTAGAGCACAACATGGTTGGCCGCAGTCAGGTTGAGACCCGTGCCGCCCGCCTTGAGCGACAGCACCATCGCCCCGGCGCCCTCCGCGGATTGGAACTCATCGACGAGGCGGTCGCGAGCCCCACGGCCCAGACCGCCGTGGTAGCAGTGGATCGGGGTACCCGTTCGGTCGCTGAGGTACGCCGCAAGCGTCTCGCCCCAGGTCGCGAAGTGGGTGAAGATCAGCACCTTTTCCCCGGCCGCGAATACGGTTTCGATGATCTCGTTGAGGCGGTTGAGTTTTCCGGAGCGGCCTTCGAGGCCCTGGTCATCGGCCTGATAGTTCACCGGATGGTTGCAGATCTGCTTGAGCGCCGTGATCGCCGCCAGCACTGCACCCTTGCGTTCGGGCGTTCCCTGGTCGGACTCGCTCGTTGCCACGACCAGGCTGTCGATGACCGCCTGGTACAGGCCGATCTGCTCGGGGGTCATGGCACAGTGGTCGAGTTCATCGATGCGGTCTGGCAACTCTTCGGCGATCGCCGGCTCAGCCTTGGTCCGGCGGTACACCAGGATCCCGTTGAGGGCCCGGAGCGCCGCCTCGCCATCGCCACCCTTGGACTTGCTCGCAGGAGTGAGTTGCGCAATGAAGGGTGCCCGAGGACCCAACAGGCCGGGGTTCGCCCAGTCCATGATCGCCCACAGGTCACCGAGTCCGTTTTCGATCGGCGTGCCGGTCAGGGCGAGACGGGTTCGGGCGTTCACCCGCCGCAGCTGCTGAGACACCTCAGCGGTCGGGTTCTTGATCGCCTGGGCTTCGTCGATGACGACCTTGCCGAACTCAAATCCAGCAAGTTCGTCCATGTCTCGCACCGCCGTGCCATAGGTCGTGATCACGAGATCGGCCGCCCGAACTGCGGCGGCGAGTGCTGGGCCCCGCTTGCGGTTGGCGCCGTGATGCACGAGCACCTCGACCCCAGGCACGAACTTGCGCGCCTCGGCCGCCCAGTTGCCGACGACCGCCGGTGGGGCGATGACCAACGCCGTTCCGTGGTCACGCGAGAGGGCAATGCTGGCGAGCGTGGTCGGCGTCTTCCCGAGCCCCATATCGAGGGCCAGGCATCCGCCGAGGCCAGCTTCGTCGAGGAAGGCGAGCCAGGCGAGCGCATCGGCCTGGTAGCTCCGAAGCTCGCCGGCGAACCCGGCGGGCGTTGTCGTCGGCTCCTCGGGGAGCGACTCGACGCTTCGCAGCAGATCGGCAGCCCAGCCGCCACCGACGATGCTGACACCACCGTCGAGCGGTGAACCCTCCAGGCCGAGGGCGTGACGGAGCATGTCAGCCCCGGTCAACTTGGTCTGATCCGCCCGCTCAGCCAGCGCCGCTGCTGCTTCGGCAAGGTCAGCCTTGTCGATCTCGACCCACTGGCCCCGGCTCTTCACCAGCGGCCGGGCCTCTCGGGCAAGCTGGGCGATATCCGAGGCGGTCAACTCGACGTCGTCGAAGACAGCCGACCACCGAACGTCGGCCAACTGTTGAGCGCCAACAACGGTCTCGTCGGCTTCGCTCGTCAGGCGCAGCGACGCCACCGCCTTCTTGCGCTTCAGCGCAGGCACGCGGACATCGAAGCCACAGGCCGTGAGCGCGTCACCCGACGACGTCATCAGGTCCCACGCCTCGTCCTGCGACAGGATCACCTCACCGCGCCGGCGACCACCGAGGCGAAGCAGTTCCGGGAAGAGCCGTTCGAGTCGTGCGAGCTGCGCTGCGGTCGCTTTCGATCGCGACTTGGAACTCGTCGCCAAGGCGACTTCAACCGGGTCAAGACCGCCGTCATCGTTGTAGGCCAGCACCCGCACGTGCCACGCATTGCTCTCGTCGGGCGGGTCGAGTTGCACGACCAGCGACCGTTCGATCGCACCAACCGCACTCTGTCCCCATTGGGTGAGCCGACGAACCAGCTCGCCACCCAACTTGGTTGGTGCCTGGAAGGGCGTTCCATCGAGGTGGCAGAGCGCGGCCTCGCCCACATCGGCCTTCGTCTTCACCTCCGGTGGGGGAGCCGGCATTTCCAACTGCCCGGCCCCAACACCGACGATCGCATCGGTCAGATCGCTGATCGCAGCCAGCGCAAACTTCACCTTGTCCTGCTCGCGGGCACCGGCCATCGCTGCGCCCGGCGTTGCCGCCGCCAACGCCGCGAGACGATCGGGATCCACGACCGCTGGCATCCAACGCAGGCGGAACGTCCCCATGTCGGCATTCGCCGGGTCTTTGCGGCGCCGCTTGGCCTGAACGAGTTGGGGGACGACGCGGCCCTGGGCAACGAGTTCGACGGCCATGGCGGCCGCCTGACCCATCCAGGTCACCGATGCCCCGACACGGTCGTCGTTGGCGCTGTCGCCCAGAGCAACGAGCCAGCCCAGCGCGCTTGAAACCGGCGCAGAGAGGGTCGAGACCCGGCCACTGCCCGGGATCTTCATGGTTGCCCGCTCATCCCATTCGATGGCTCCACCGTCGAGCGCTTTGACCCGTTCGATCACCTCGTCGTGGGGCTCGCCCCGCAGGTTGTGCCCTGCCGCCCAGGCCACGATCCGTCCATCGGTTCGCGACAGCTGGAGCTGGACGGTGCCGACATACGGCTCTGGTTCTGGCTTCGGCTCGTCAGGCGGTTCCTCCACCGGAGCGAGTTCGGACTCCTCAGGAGGGCCGGTAAGTGCGGTGAGCTGGGCGTCGATCCGAAAGCACTCCTCGTCGAGGTCGCTGAGGACATGCACCCGTGCGGCGCCCTTGACCGTGCGGCGGGCGGACGCGAGAGCCTCCTCGGCCGCGTCGAGCAGCCGCCAGAGGCTGCCGACCCAGGCGTCAGGGTTTGCTTCGAGTACGTGGACCTCGGCGGGCGTGGCTCTGCCGTCGAGGTGGGCCTGAGCAAGAGCGTCAACGTGTGACGGTCTCAACACGGCCCGATCAGGGGTGATGGTGACGATGACTCCTCAGGTCACGGCGATGGCGCCGTTCGTCGTTCTGTAAGCAGGCTCGAGACGAGCCACGCACCTTCGTCAGCCGGAGCGACGCCTGATGCGCCGGAACCGCCCACCGGGGGAGGCCCGTACGCGCTCGAAAGCCCTACGGCTCAAGCAACGTAGGTCAAAGGGTACGCCAAGCGGCGGGTATTTCCTCGGACCGCTCCGCTGCGGTGACGGCTCGTAGCTGGCCCGTCAGCGCAGGGACTGCGCCTTGTCGCCGAGCGCGGTCAACAGCTCATCGAAGCTCTTCTCGAAGGCGGCGACGCCTTCCTCCTCCAACTGCTGCGTGACCTCGGCCAGATGAATGCCCAAGCCCTCGAGCGCCTCGATCACCGCGCTGGCATCGCTCACGTCTTCATCGATCGTCCGGGCAACCGTCCCGTGATCTTCGAATGCCTCCAGCGTGTTGTCAGGAAGAGTGTTGACCGTGTCCGGTCCGATGAGTTCGTCGACGTACAGGGTGTCGGGGTAGTCCGGGTTCTTGGTGGACGTCGATGCCCACAGCGGACGTTGCACCCGCGCCCCTCGGGCGACCAGCGCCTCCCAGCGAGGCCCGGAGAAGGTCGTGCGGAACAGCGCATAGGCCAACTTTCCGTTGGCTACGGCCGCTCGCCCTTTCAGCGCCAGCGCCTCTGGTGTCCCGATCGCATCGAGACGGCGATCGATCTCCACATCAACCCTCGAGATGAAGAATGAGGCAACGCTGCTGATGTCTGACAGGTCGCCTTCCGCCGACTCGAGTCCGGCGATGTAGGCCTCCATGACTGCGGCGTATCGCTCAAGGCTGAAAATCAGGGTGACGTTCACCGAACGTTTCTCGGTGATCATCTGCTGAATCGGGGCCAACCCCTCGGCGGTCGCAGGGATCTTGATGTAAAGGTTCGGGGCGTTGAGTCGCTCGTCGAGCAGTCGAGCGGCGGCCTCGGTCCCGGCCGCGTCACGAGCCAACCCCGGGTCGACCTCGACGGACACATAGCCATCGAGACCATCGCTGGCGTCATAGACCGGGCGAAGGATCTCAAGCGCGGCACCGATGTCGCTCGTCACGAGCTCCCAGTAGCTGGCTTCGACGTCAAGCCCGCTCTCGATCGCCGAGGTGAATTGCTCGTCGTACTCGACTGATCCTTGGATCGCTTTTTGGAAGATGGATGGGTTCGACGTCAGACCGCGGACGCCTCGCTCCACCCAGCCGGCGAGTTCTCCACTGGTGATCCAGCCGCGGCGAATGTTGTCGAGCCATGGGCTCTGGCCCTGCTGGTCGTAGAGGTCGTGCAAGCGTGACATGGGTTCTCCTGGGTCAAGGAAGACGGATCAGGCGCCGAGAAGCGCTCGGGCTCGGGCGACCACGTTGTCGACGGAGATGCCGAGTTCACGCATCACCGTGTGGCCCGGTGCCGAGGCTCCGAACCGGTCGATGGAAACAACATCGTCGACCCACCGATGCCAGCCCTGGGCGATACCGGCTTCGACGGCAAGGCTCGGCAGCGCCGGACGCATGACCGCCTCTTGTATCTCGATGTCGGCGTCGGCGAAGAGGTCCCAGCTGGGGAACGACACAACCCGAGCAGGGATTCCTGCCTCACCGAGAACTGCGGCGGCATCGACACACACGGAGACCTCACTCCCGGTGCCTACCAACGTGAGCTGGGCATCGTCGGCTTCCTGAAGCACATAGGCGCCATGGGCAACGGGCGCGCCAGCCGAACCGGCGAGCACCGGCAGGTTCTGCCGCGACATGATCAATGCCGTCGGACCGCCTGAACCAACGGCAACCTTCCATGCCTCGACGGCCTCATTGGCATCAGCGGGGCGGATCACGCGCAACCCGGGAATCGCCCGCAGTGAGGCGAGGTGCTCGACTGGCTGATGCGTCGGACCGTCTTCGCCGACACCGACCGAATCGTGTGTCCAGACAAACAGCGCCTTTGCCTCGGACAGGGCGGCCAATCGAACCGCGGCCCGCATGTAGTCGGCGAAGACAAGGAAGGTGCCCACCACCGGAATCGCGCCACCGTGCAGCGCCATGCCGTTGGCAATTGCCCCCATCGCATGCTCTCTGACCCCGAAGTAGATCTGTCGGCCGCCGGGATCGCTCGCCGAGAAGACGCCCTGCTCCTTGATCACCGTTCCGGTGTTTCCTGTGAGGTCAGCACCGCCACCCGTGAGGCCTGGAACAAACTCGACCATCGCCTGAAGGGCAGCGTTTGAGGCCTTCCGGGTCGCGACACTGTCGCCAACCTCATAGACGGGGAGGCCCTCGTCCCATCCAGGCATACCGGTGCCCGAGAGTTGCGCTTCGAGCGCGGCCCGATCACCGTCGTAGGAGGCAAGACGGGATTCCCAGGCGTCACGATCGGTAGCACCACGCGCGCCGGCCGCACGGTAGAACTCGAGGACATCGTCAGGCACGTGAAACGCCTCATCAGGCATCCCCATCGCGGCCTTGGTTGCGGCGATCTCGTCATCGACGATGGCGTACCCGTGCGCCTCATGCGTGTCAGCAGACTCGGTGGCCGGGGTACCGATGATGGTTCGCACGATTACCAGCGACGGCTTGTCGGTGACCGCCTTCGCTTCGTTGAGGCCCGCTTCGAGCGCATCGAGGTCCTCACCGACCTCACCGAGTTCGAGAACATGCCAGCCGTAGGAGCGAAAGCGTGCGGCGGCGTCGTCGCTGAGGGCAAGACCTGTCTCGCCGTCGATGGTGATGCGGTTGTCGTCGTACACCACGACGAGTTTCCCGAGGCCGAGGTGACCAGCCAGCGAGGCCGCTTCGTGGCTGATGCCCTCCGAGAGACACCCGTCGCCGGCGATCGCGAAGACCGCATGGTCGAAGAGCTCAGGGCCATAGCGGGAGCGGAGCTGCGCCTCGGCGATCGCCATACCCACCGCATTGGCGACACCCTGCCCGAGCGGCCCGGTGGTCACCTCAACGCCGGCGGTGTGGCCAACCTCGGGGTGTCCCGGCGTGGCTGACCCCCACTGGCGGAAGTCCTTGAGGTCGTCGAGCGTGAGCCCGAAGCCAGCGAGATGCAGCACGGCGTACTGCAGGATCGAGGCATGCCCTGCGGAAAGCACGAAGCGGTCGCGGTCCGGCCAGTCCGGCTTCGCTGCGTCGTACTTCATGACTCGCGTGAACAGCACATGGGCGAGGGGCGCCAGCGACATCGCCGTGCCCTGATGCCCGCTCCTCGCTGCGTGGGGACCATCCATGGCGATCCCTCGGATCGTGCTGATCGCCCGTGCGTCGACGTCGCTCACGTGGTTCGTCCTCCGGCTCCGCCGCGGTCGGTCCCCGGCGCCGGAGCCGACCCTACCCGCGCCGATCCGGTCGGTGTTTGACGATCACCCGAACAGAAACAGGATCGACACGGTGAGGCCGTGTACGTGGTTTCGTCCGCCGACCGGACCGAGTTCGCCAGCACAGAACATTCCCGCAACCGGCCCTCGGCTTACCGCCTCCGCAATCCGGGATGCGTCATGGTTCGGTTCGTTGAAGAACCGCTCGCCGCGGCCGTTACAGGAGAAAACCAGCGCCGCATCAGCATCGACCGTGGCGAGGAGCAGCTCGAGATCCTCGGTCGCCGTGGCGGCATCGCGAACCTGGAACTGCACGGTGGTTCCAACGACGGCCCGGTCGCCGATTCGAAGGCCACCGCCATCGGGCTCCGTGCCGAGGATCGCTCGAATCAGGAAATCGCCTCGACCGAACTCGCTGATTCGTTCGTCAACAGCAACGCCCAAGTGCAAGCCGGTGGACAAGCGAGATCGCTCCTCCTCGTCGCTCTGCTCCACGAGTTCGCGCAGCCGCTCAAGCGCGGGGCGCATCGCAAGCGTTTCGATGACGTTGCCCGAGGCCGCGGTCACGATGTGTGCATCGCCGACCGGCCGACACCCCTGGGACACGGCGGCCACCTCGCCAAGACCCTCGGGCAACAACACGCCGACGGCTCCATCGGCGTACACCCTCTCGCCGAGGATCAAACGGTTGGAGCCCGGGGCACCCGCTGCGGAGGCGACGCCCCCGACAAGGCGGAGATCGGGATAGCGGTCGTTGATTGCTCGGGTCAGCGCGTCGACCGGGAAGGTGTCGGGATCGCTGAGCACAATCAGGGATCGCGACCCGACACCGACGTGATCGGGCAGACCGGCGAGCGTGGTGCCGTGGGACGAACGGTGCGTTTCGAGCCGCACGGCCTCCACCTCGCCCACGCGGCCAGCCCAAAGTGATATCGCCGGCCCATCCTCGGCTTCGATGTCTCGCCCGATCACGGCGGCTGCCGTCGCGCCGACCACGACCCTGGGAGTCAGGAGGCTGCGGATGGCGTCGGCGATGTCCGACACAGTCTCGGGCGAGTGTCCGCTGATGAAGACCAGCGCAAGGTCGGGGCTCGGGCCGACCGCCTCGAGCACGGCACCAACGACCTCGCCAACGGCGAAGGACGCCGTGGGGTGGGTCGAGATCGCCGCGCCGAAGGCCGCCGCGGGCTGCATCTCAGGAGTCCGCAGGGGGCGGGAGGATGGTGTACGGCACCGTGAGGTGGGGATCCTGGTTGATCCGACAGCGGGCCTCGACCGTGCCGTACTCCTCGAACTCCAACTCGGCGCGAACAAGTCGGTACGTGAACTTTCCTGGTTCGACATCGAAGGGCTGCACGCTGCGGGCAACCTGCTCGTCGCCGCGATGGAAGGTGACCTCAAGCACGCCCTGCCCTGATCCGTCCTCCGGGCACCGAATGATCACCACAAGGTGCGGGGCCCATGTGAACGGCAGGGGGGCTGGCGCAGCGGCGCTGAACTGGACGCCGGTGAGATCGATTCGAGTCGCAGGCCCAGGGACCTGCCGCAGATCGATCTCATCGATGAACAGGGCCGAAATGATCTCCATGAAGCTCACCGTACCGGCACCGTGACACCGCCGAGGCGGCCCGGCAGTAACATCGCGGTCGTGACCGGGTTGGCAACGAAAGAGGCGACCATCATCGCCGCCCAGCGACTCTTCGCCGAGCGTGGATTCGATGGCACGTCGCTCAACCTCATCGCCGAGGAGGTGGGCGTGCGGCGGCAAAGCCTGCTGCATCACTTCCCGACGAAGGAGATCCTCTACCGAGAAGTGTTCGAGCGTGCCCTGATCGAGTGGCACGACCGAGTCGAAGCGGCGGTGACCACGTCCAATGTCGATGGTTGGGATGAGGTCGACCATGTCCTGACTGCCGGGTTCGAGTTCTTCAAAGCCAACCCGGACTTCGTGCGTCTCGTGCGACGGGAGGCACTGGCGGAGCGGGGCACTGGGCATGTGGAGCTCGGGGTCGCGCTCCAGCCACTCTTCGCTCGCGCTGCGGCCTACTTCGAACGCGAAATGGATGCGGGGCGATTTCGGCGGCACGATCCCGAGCAGCTCCTGCTGACCGGGTACGGCGCCTTGTTGTCCTACTTCAGCGACGCGCCGCTGATTGCTGGCCTGCTCGATCGCGATCCTCACGCCGAGGAGGCAATGGATCAGCGACTTGAGCATGTGCGTGCCTTGTTTCGCGCCGCCTTGCGACCGACCGCCGGGAACGACTGAGCGACGCGCCGCGATCTGACCGCCGCCACCGCCTAGCCTGACCATCCGATGCGCAGGCTCCTGCTCCCCATCCTGCTTCTCGCGGTCGCTATCGGCGCCACCGTTCAAATGAACCGCGCCAACGAGGAGGCCGATCCCGGCCGAGCGGTTGGGATCTCGACCGATGTCGACCTTGCCACACCCATCTTCTCAGCTCGGCGGGCGCCCGAGTGGCTGCGCAACCCGAAGTCCGACACCATGCTGGTCGACGCAATCAACACGGTGTTGCGAACCGATGAGACGCCACCACTGAGTTGCGTTCTTGTCGAGCGAGACGGCGAGCGAATGGCTGCGAGTAACACTGCGGCCGCGATCCGAACCGACGAACTCCACCGCCTCATCACGGCCACGGTGATCGACGCAGCAGGCAGCGGGGGAGCGTTCCGCACCGAGATCGCCATCGCCGCCGATGCCGAAATCGTCGTGACCGACGAGGAGACCGGCGCCGCCGAACTCCAGGGTGATGTCTGGCTCATCGGTGCCGGCGACCCTGGCCTCGCCACCGCCGACTACGCCGCCCGCTTCGACAATGGGCGGGTCTTCACCGACTTCGACCAGCTCGCCGCCGACGCCATCGCCGAACTCCAGGCTCGCAACATCGTGACGATCCGAGGCCGAGTGATCGGCGACGAGTCCAAGTACACGCCGGTCGAAGCCGACTACTTCTACAACATCGATGTTCCCGATGGAGAGGGCGGCACGACCCGTGAGCCGGTCTGGGTCGCCGGCTCCGACATCAACGACATTGGCCCCCTCTCGGCGCTGCTGCTGAACGATGGTTTCGACTCGTGGCCCGACGAACAAGAGACGTTCGACCAGTCCTCGAACCGACGGTCCTCGAACCCGGCGGTTGCGGCAGCCGCCTATCTCGACGACCGTTTCGAAGAGGCCGGCATCGTCATCACGAGATCAGCCCGCGATGGCGAGGCTCCATCGACCGCCGAGCGCGAGACGCTCGCCGTTGTTGACTCGCCCGATCTTGACCAGATCATCGCAACCTCGCTCGTCGACGCGACCACCGCCGAGATGCTCTTGAAGGAGTATGGGGTGCGGGCCGGCACCGACTCCGAGCGCATCAACGCCGTGTTTGCGCTCGTTACCGGGGGGTTCGTCTCCGCCGGATTGCCCTACAGCCCCGTCGACGGCACGAACTACCACGACGGCTCGGGGCGTTCAGCACTCAACCGCACCAACTGCGAGATGATCCATGCCACGATCGCCGACCGGGCCGGCGTCGGCGCCAGCATCATTACGCCGGCTGCGCAAAGCCCAGTTGCAGCCTGCGCCTCAGGACCCGGCGAGATGTACGTCATGGCCACCGTGTCCGACACCGCCACCGGCCTCACTGGTTGGTACGACGCGCCGAACGGCGAACGCCTCACGTTCACGATGCTTGCCGAAGATCCGACGAGGCTCGAGACGCCGCCAGACGATCCCGAAGCCGAACCAGCCGGGCCGTTCCCGTACTGCAATGCGCTGCAGGCCACGATGCTCGAGGCGATTGCGGGCCACCCGTACGGCCCTGATCTGAACGAACTCGCACCGCTCGACCCGGCGGGCTGACGATGACCGGCGAAACTGCGTCCTGGCCCCGCCGCGGCTACGAGTTGCCGATGTTTCCCCTCGAACATCCGGTCGTGCCTGGGCAGGTCATCCCGCTCATGCTTTTTGAGCCTCGCTATCTCGCGCTGGCGACGCATCTCGGTCAGACGACGGAGGCGGAGTTTGGTGTCGTCGGGATCGAACGGGGGAGAGAGGTCGGTGGCGAAGATGTCCGGGGCGACGTCGCGGTCGTGGCCCGAGTGCTTGAACTGGGGCAGCTTCCCGATGGCCGGGTAAGCCTGGTTGCCGGTGCGACGCGCCGGATCCGGGTCGAGGAGTGGCTTGAGGACGATCCATACCCCCGGGCGCTCGTCGCCGACTGGCCCGATGAGTTCGTCTCCGGCCTCGACGTCGCCCTGACCGAACTGTTCACGGCGGTCGAATCTCTCCTCGAGCTCGCCCGTCGCCGCGAACCCGATCTTGAGGTCGAGTTACCGCCGCTGGACCCCGACCACCTCGACTGGACCGTTTGGCGACTCATCGGGTTCGCGGGCCTCGGCGCCCTCGACATCAGTGACCTGCTCCGCACGTCCGACTCGGTGACACGGGCCCGCCGCGCAGCTGAACTCGTCGACGACCGTCGCGAACTCCTCGATGCCCTCGGCGACGACGACCGGTAGGCTGTCGCCCGCCCGACGACCGAGGATCACCACGTCGATGACTGATACGAGACAGACGCGGGGAGCCGGCCCCAAAGAAGGGCTTGGCGACCTTGTCGACCTGATCAAGGACTACGCACGGCAAGAGACGGTCGACCCACTGAAGGGTGCCGGCCGCTGGGTGGGATTCGGTCTGCTCGGCAGTGTGCTCGTGATGATCGGCGGGATCGCGCTCACCTTGGCGCTCCTGCGGGCCCTCCAAGAGGAGACCGGAAGCGCCCTCACCGGCAATCTGTCCTGGGCACCGTATGCCCTCACCCTCCTGGCGCTGTCGGTGGTCATCGGACTGCTCGCACTTCGCATCAACAAGAAGACACTCTGATGACCGAAGAGAACCCACCCATCACCCGGGATGACATCGAGCAGGGGATCCGCGACCTGTCCGGCGAGATCACCGGCCAGGCCCAGGCCGCCGCACCCAAGCTGATGCCGGTTGCGGTTGGAGCTGGCTTGCTGCTGCTCGGGGTTGCGTACCTGATCGGGAAGCGGGTTGGCACCACGAAGTCGAGCGTCGTGGAGATCCGGCGAATCTGATGGCCGGGTCTCGCTCGTTCGGTCCTGCGCACCTGAAGCGCACCTTCCGCCTCAACGCCACCCGTAAGGGGTTGCTGGGCGGGGATCGCTTCTGGCTAGCCATGTTTGGCGTGCTGCAGCTCGCCAAATGGTCGGGCAAGGTAACGAAGCGAGGCGAAGCCCCGATCCGATTCTCGGAGTCGCTGAAGCCCGGCGAGGCCTTGATCATCCGTCATCTCGACGCAAAGACCGCCCGGACAAACGCAGCGACTCGAGCGGGCACCGGCCCGGCGTGAAGGTCCACCTCCGCAACCCGACCCGGGAACTGGAGATCGAAGGTCCGATCACCGTCTCGGCGCTGCTCGACCAACTCGACCTCAACCGCGAGTCACATCTGGTCATCGAAGACGGCACGCTCGTGCCCGCCGACAAGATGCTCAGCCCCCACGCCGTCATCGAGATTCGGTCGGTCATCTCGGGAGGCGAGCGATGAAGTGTCGGGTCTGCCGCGGGCCAGCCATCATCGATATCCGCCGCCACAACGCGAACTTCTGTGCTGAGCACTTTTTGAAGCTCTGCCGCGACCAAACCGCCAAAGCGATCGACCGCTTCGCCATGCTCGAACCGTCCGACCGGATCCTTGTGGCCGTTTCCGGAGGCAAGGACAGTCTTGCCGTCTGGGACATCCTCACCGAGTTGGGGTTCGACGCGGACGGCTTCTATGTCGGCCTCGGCATCGGTGACTACAGCGACACATCGGCTGGGTATGCTCGGCGGTTCGCCAGCGAGCGCGGCCTCACGCTGCACACAGAAGACCTTCTTCGCGACCATGGCTTCGACGTACCGCACGGCAGCCGAGCCGCCAAACGAGCACCGTGCTCCGCCTGCGGCCTCTCGAAACGGCACCTGTTCGACGAGGCCGCCCGGCGCGGCGGGTACGACGCAATCGTCACCGGCCACAACCTCGACGACGAAGCGGCCGTGCTGATGGGCAACGTCTTGCACTGGCACACCGACTACCTCGGGCGTCAGGCACCACTCCTCCCGGCCCGCCATGGCTTCCCAAAGAAAGCCAAGCCACTCGTGCGCCTCACCGAACGAGAAACGGCTGCGTACTGCGTTCTCCGCGGGATCGATTACCTCGTCGACGAATGTCCGATGGCGGTAGGGAACAAACATCTCGCCTACAAGGCGGCGCTGAATGACATTGAGCGGGACTCACCGGGCGCCAAGTACGACTTCTATTTCCGCTTCCTCGACCAGGCGGCAAGCCGCTTCGAGACGACGCTCGATACCGACACTGATCAGATCCCGCTCGCCCCCTGCACACGATGCGGCGCTCCGACGAACAACGCAATCTGCTCCTTCTGCGCACTGACCGAGCGCGCGACCTCGGCGGTCCCGCTTCGGATGGGCGCCACCCGACGAGCCCCACATCCCGAGGAGGCCAACTCATGAGCCGAAGTGGACCGCTCATTGCCGGAGAGCCCGTCCTGCTCATCGATCGGAAGAAACGCCGCTACCTCATCGACCTCGCTGAGGGCGGGGAATTCCACTCGCACTCCGGTGTGCTGCCCCACGACGAATTGATTGGCAAGCCGGAGGGGGAGACCTACCGCTCCAGTCGGGGGATGGTGTTCATCGCCATCCGACCGACCATCACCGACTATGTCCTCAAAATGCCACGAGGCGCTCAGGTCGTGTACCCCAAGGACATCGGACCGATCATCATTCAGGCCGACATCTTTCCGGGGGCGCGTGTGCTCGAGTCCGGGCTCGGCTCGGGAGCCCTTTCCACCGGCATGTTGCGAGCGGGCGCCGACATCGTCGGGTACGAACTCCGCGACGACTTCGAGCAGCACGCCCGCGACACCGTCGGGCGGTTCCTCGGGTCAGAGGCTCTCGAGCGCTATCGAACCCAGGTTCGGGACGTGTATCAAGGCATCGAGGAAACCGAACTGGACCGGATCGTGCTTGATCTTCCCGAGCCGTGGCAGGTCGTTCCTCACGCCGAACAGGCACTGCGTCGAGGCGGGATCCTCTTGGCGTACACGCCGAGCATCATTCAGGTGTCCCAGCTCCACGAAGCGATCGAGGAAAGCCGTTTCGGCATGGCCGAAACGGTGGAGGTACTCCATCGAGGCTGGTACGTGAACGGGACGGCGGTTCGTCCCGACCACCGGATGGTCGGGCACACCGGGTTCTTGACCCACGCCCGCCTACTGGCCGAGTAAGGCCGGTGCGTCGTCTGCTGCTGGCCTTCGTGATCGCCATGGCGGGATGCGGGGACGGGGGAGATGGTGCTGCATCCTCGGCCGATCCAACCGAGCGTCCGCCCCTCGACTCGCCCCCAGACCCGGGCAATCCTCCTGAGGCCGACGGCCTCACCACTGCCCAACGCGATCGACTCGCTGCCTCGACCATGCGGGTCAGTGGCATCGCATGCGGCCGCACGAGCGAGGGCAGCGGCTTTGCCGTGGCTGACGATCTTGTCGCTACCAATGCGCACGTGGTGCTCGGTGTCCCCCGACCAACGATCGAGACGGTTGATGGTGCCGAACAGGAGGGCGTGGTCGTGGCATTCGACGGCGTGCTCGACCTCGCCCTCATCAGGGTGCCGAATGCCCAGTTCGACCCGTTACCCCTGTCGGGGGAGGCGCCCGACGGCACCGTCGGGGCCGTGTTCGGTTGGGAACGCGGACCCGAGGTCGATCCCACGCCGTTTCGGGTCGACCGCCCGGTGTCCGTGCGCATCGAGGAGGTCGCCGGGACCGAGCGGATTTCTCGCCCCTCCTGGCTGCTTGCGGCTGAAATTGAGGCGGGCGACTCAGGTGCGGCGGCCATCGATACCGACGGCAACGTCATCGGTGTGGTCCACTCTGCATCGACGCTCGGCCGAAGCGTGGGCTATGCGGTTCGGGCCGATCGCCTCGCCGAATTCATCGACCGTGGCGTCAACCAGAATCTGACCGTTCCCAGCTGCTGAGCATGCGCAACGATGTCTGGACGCAATGAAGGGAGGGGCAAGCCCTCCCTTCGCCAGCGTTCTCGGTTGGGTTACGTAGGCTCGGCCTGCGATACCCGAGGTGGTATCAGACCTCGATGAAGATGCACTCGCCGGGGCACTCCTCGGCGGACTCAATCGTTGCTTCTTCCTGGCCGGCCGGAACCACTGCGAGTCCCTCGGGGCCGCCCGGGTCGGAGTAGATCTTGTCGCCTTCCTTGACGTAGGCCAGGCCATCGTCGAGGAGGGTGAAGACATCGGGGGCAATCTCTTCGCAGAGACCGTCGCCGGTGCAGAGATCCTGGTCGATCCAAACCTTCATAGTGCGCTGTACCTCACGCTCAATGCTCGCTCCCTGGCGAGCTCACCAACTGGCCCGCAGTGTACAGGTCAACGCGAGGCAGTCGTAACCCGCCAACCGGGTTCTGTTCGCAGATCAACCTCCGCCTCGGCCGAGCATCTTCGGCGAGGCTACGGTGCAGCGCAGATCCGGTGTCCGCAATCGTTCGTGCTGAACGCGACGAGAAGGCCCGGTCTAGGGTGACGCACGAGCGACAAACGGAGGACTCCGTGGACGAGCACAGCGCAGAAGCCGAGGTGAACCGGCTCCGCATGGTCGCGGCCGGTCTTGAGGACGAAGTCACTGCGCTTCGTCGACGGCTCCAGGACTCACCGAAGCGGGTACGCACGCTCGAAGAGCGCCTGCTCGAAACCAAGGGGCAACTGGCCCAGGCCGTCTCCCAGAACGAGAAGCTCACCTACACGCTGCGAGAAGCTCGCGAACACATTGCAACCCTGCGAGATGAGGTCGACAAGCTCACCCAGCCACCGTCGGGCTACGGCACGGTGCTCGGGTTCAACGACGATGAAACCGTCGACGTGCACGCCAGCGGCCGGAAGATGCGCGTCGCCGTGCAGCCCGAACTCCAGGGCCAACTCGAACGCGGCCAAGAGGTCGTGTTGAACGAATCGTTCAACATCGTGCTGGCCCGGCGGCCTGAACGAACCGGCGAGATCGCCACCATTAAAGAAGTGCTTGGTGACGGCGAACGGGCGATGATCGTCGGGCGGGCCGACGAGAACCGGGTGGTCGAACTCGGGGATGCCCTCCTCGACTCGCCCCTGCGGTCCGGCGACACCGTCCTCTTTGAGCCACGCGCCGGCATCATCCTGGAACGCCTCCCGCGACCTGAGGTCGAGGATTTGGTGCTGGAGGAAGTCCCCGACGTTTCCTACAACGACGTCGGCGGACTTGACGATCAGATCGAGCAGATCACCGATGCGGTCGAGTTGCCCTTCGTTCATCAGGGACTGTTCAGCGAGTACGACCTGCCTGCGCCCAAAGGCATTCTGCTGTACGGCCCGCCAGGCTGCGGCAAGACCCTTATCGCCAAGGCCGTTGCCAACAGCCTCGCCAAAAAGGTCGCGGAGGTGTCGGGCGACCATGAAGCCCGGAGCTACTTCCTCAACATCAAGGGCCCGGAGTTGCTCAACAAGTACGTCGGCGAAACCGAACGGCAGATTCGGCTCGTCTTCCAGCGTGCACGCGAAAAGAGCGAGCAGGGCTGGCCGGTCATCGTCTTCTTCGACGAGATGGAATCCCTTTTCCGAACCCGAGGCAGCGGGATTTCATCCGATATCGAATCGACCATCGTTCCGCAGTTGCTGGCCGAGATCGACGGTGTCGAGACACTCAAGAATGTGATCGTCATCGGTGCATCGAATCGCGAGGATCTGATCGACCCGGCCATTCTGCGTCCCGGCCGACTCGACGTGAAGATCAAAATCGAACGCCCCAACGAGGAGTCAGCGACATCAATCTTTGGTCGCTACCTCACCACCGACGTGCCCATCGACCCCGACATGATCGACTCAGTCGGTGGAGGCGACCCCGACAAAGCGGTGCAGGGGATGATCGAGGAAACGGTGCGCGAGATGTACCGAGACGACGAGGCCAACCGTTTCCTCGAGGTCACCTACCAGAACGGTGACAAAGAGGTCATGTACTTCAAGGACTTCTCCTCGGGTGCCATGATCGAAAACATCGTGCGTCGAGCGAAGAAACTCGCCATCAAGCGCCAGATAGCCAGCGGCAGTCGAGGCATCCGCACCGAAGATCTCCTGCTGTCGATCCGGCAGGAGTTCAAGGAGCACGAGGATCTTCCCAACACCACGAATCCTGACGACTGGGCGAAGATCTCCGGGAAGAAGGGTGAGCGGATCGTCTATGTCCGTACGCTGATTCACAACGACGACGACGGAAACGGCGGCAAGGCGATCGACTCCGTCACCACGGGTCAGTACCTCTGACCCGACCCCAACCGAGCGGAGCAACGTCATGAGCGCCAGCGCACGCCTCTACCTCGAGGCAGCGGCCAACGTGGACCGTGCCGCAGACGAGATCGGCATGGATCCGAAGGTGCGCACGATCCTCGGCAAGCCGAAGAACGAATTGATCGTCAACTTTCCGGTGCAGCGCGACACCGGCGAGTACGAACTTCTCCACGGGTACCGGATCCAGCACAACAACGTCCTCGGCCCCTACAAGGGAGGGCTGCGGTTCCACCCATCGGTGGACCTCAACGAGGTTCGAGCCTTGGCGACGTGGATGACCTTCAAGTGCGCGCTCGTGCACCTGCCCTACGGCGGGGCGAAGGGCGGCGTTGCGATCGACCCGTCGAGCTACAGCCAGGCCGAACTTGAACGGGTGGTCCGGCGGTTCACGCACAGCCTCGGGTCCAACATCGGGCCAGAGCATGACATCCCGGCTCCCGACGTAGGCACCAACGCGCGGATGATGGGCTGGATCATGGACACCTACCTCAACAGCAGCGGCACCGACGACCGCCAGAACGTCCGCCGAGTCGTCACCGGCAAGCCGGTCGAACTCGGCGGGAGCCTCGGGCGAGAGGCCGCCACCGGCAAAGGGGCTGCGTACGCCCTGCGGCATCTCTATGGCGAGTACGAACGCACCCTCGAAGGCGTTCGCGTCGCCATTCAAGGGTTCGGCAATGTCGGCAGCCATGGTGCACGAGCCCTGGCCGAACTTGGGATGAAGGTGGTCGCCGTCAGCGATGTGTCTGGCACGGTGCACGCCGACGGCGGACTCGATGTCGACGCACTGATCGCGCACACGCAAGAGACGGGTGGAGTCGCCGGATTCGCTGATGCTGACGTCCTCACCACCGAGGAGTTCTTCGGGCTCGACGTCGAGGTCCTGATGCCTGCTGCGCTCGAGAGCCAGATCACCGAAGACAACGTCGAGTCGGTTCGAGCGCGGGTCATCCTGGAGGCCGCCAACGGCCCGGTGACTGCCGAAGCGGCCGAGACGCTCGAAGCCGGCGGTGTTGACGTCATCCCCGACATCCTCGCCAACGCGGGCGGCGTCATCGTCTCCTACTACGAGTGGGTCCAGAACAAGACGAGCGACCAGTGGAGTGCGGTCGACGTTGACCAGCGGCTGCGAGACACGATCTGGAATGCGGCGGACCGGGTCGCCGCCCAGCGGGCGCGTATCGGCGGCACACGCCGTCACGCGGCCTATGTCGAGGCCTGTTCGCTCCTGCAGCGCGTGTACGACCTGCGCGGCATCTTCCCGTAGCACCCTGCGCTGAACGAGCGGCTGAGGAAGCCGCGTTACTCCGGTTCCGGTGGGTGACAAATACGGGCCGACCCGTGGTGTGACGCAGGACACCTGTGTATCGTCGTAGGCCATCCCTGGGGGGAACCCCCCGTACGGGAACAACTGGAGGAATAATCCACATGCGTAAGCACCACTTGCTGCGGCTGCTCGCCGTGTTGCTCGGGTTCTCGCTGGTCGTTGCGGCCTGCGGTTCCGACGACGAGGACGAGTCGACCGGCGGCGATGATTCCGGCGAGACCACCGACGATGGTGGCGACGCTGGCGACAGCGGCAGCGACAGCGACAGCGAAGACGTCGTCGAGGCCACCCAGGACGGCGACCTGCTCGCCGCCATCCAGGCTCGCGGTGAACTGAACTGCGGCGTTTCCACGGTCTCCATCGGCTTCGCGGTGCAGGACTCCGACGGCATCTACCAGGGCTTCGACGCCGACTTCTGTCGTGCCACGGCTGCCGCGATCCTCGGCGACGCCAACGCGCTCAACATCGTCGGCCTCACCGCCGCCGAGCGCTTCACGGCTGTTCAGACTGGTCAGGTCGACCTGCTCCACCGCAACACCACCTGGACCCAGAGCCGCGACTCCGATGTCGGTATGGACTTCGGCCCGACGACCTACTTCGACGGCCAGCAGCTGATGGCCCGTGTTGGCGACGGCTTCTCGAGTGGCAGCGGCGTGGCCGACATTGACGGCGCCGTCGTGTGCACCAACGCCGGTACGACCACGGAGAAGAACATCGCCGAGGCCGCTGACCTGCTGGGCATCACCATCACCCTCAACACCTTCGAGGACTTCGACATCGTCACCCAGAACTTCATCGAGGGTGCCTGCGACGTCATCACGACGGACGGCTCGGGTCTCGTCGGCCGCAAGGCCGAGCAGCAGCCCGCCGACCAGGAATGGGTGATCTTCCCCGGTCAGCCGATCTCGAAGGAGCCGCTCGGCCCGACCTACGGCCAGAACCAGTCCCGGTTCGCTGACGCCGCCAACTGGACCGTCTTCGCCATGCTGATCGCCGACGAGTACGGCGTGAACCAGGGCAATGTCGACAACTTCGTCGGCGCCGACGGTGAGCTTGGTCGTCTCCTCGGCGGTGAGGGCGAAGTTCAGTCGGCCATGGGCCTGGCGCCCGACGCCTTCTACCAGGTCATCAAGCAGGTCGGTAGCTACAGCGACCTGTGGGATCGTCACCTTGCCCCCCTCGGCCTGACGCTTGACGGCACGGTCAACGATCTGTGGACCAACGGCGGTCTCATGTACCCGCCGCCAGCCCGCTGATCCAGCAATCCTGACGCTGTCCCCGGGCCGGGTTCGCCCGGCCCGGGGAGGCGTTTCACCGGCGGGGGACTGCCGGCGACTCCTCACTGCCACTTGGCGGTAGCGGCTGGCGAGGCCGTATTTCCACGATCGCGAGACAACGTTCTCTGGGGGCATCTCGGTGACCGACACACAATCGTCGCTCCACGCGGCAGCAACAGCGAAGCCGCCCTTCTACCGTGACGCCACCGTCGTCAAGTGGTTGGCCCAGCTGGCCACGCTTGCGGCCGTCATCTTCGCCCTGGTTTTCCTCGTCGGCGAGGCCGGCGACAACCTCGAAGCAAAATCCATCCAGACCGGCTTCGATTTCCTAGAGGTCGACCCCGACATCGCCCTCGGGGAAGGCATCGACACCGACCCGGCGACGAGCGGACGCGCGCTCTGGGTCGGCATGGTCAACACCATCCGAATGGCGATCGCCGGCATCGCGCTGGCAACCGTTCTTGGCACCTTGATCGGCATTGGCCGACTCTCAAGCAACTGGCTGGTCGCCAAACTCGCCAGCGCCTTCATCGAGTACATGCGGAACATCCCGCTGCTCGTCCACATCATCTTGTTCTTCGTGGCGATCGCCACGGTCTTCCCTGCGTTTGGCGAGAACGTCGACCCCGTCAGCGGCGACGTGACGCAGGGGCCCATCAACGGTGTTCTCCACATCTCAAACAAGGGCATCTCGATCCCGCGAGTGCATATCGACGACGGCTTCTACCAGTGGCTGATCGTCGTCCTGATTGGCGTGGCCGTCGCTCGCTGGGTCGCCAAAAAGCGCCACGGGGTGCAGGACCGGACCGGCCAGGTCACCTACCCCGTGCTGAGCGCCCTCGGCGTTCTCCTTGCGTTCGCTGTTGTCGGCTGGTTCACCCACCCGATCTTCGGCTGGGTCGGCGACACTGTCTTCGCACCCGTTCGCGATCTGATCGACGGAACCCCACCGGGGCTCGTCCAGATCCTGCTCACCGTCGCTGCCGTCGCCGTTGCGGCGTGGTGGATCAAGCGCTTCTTCGACGCCCGACGAACACCGGGCGGTTCGGCGAAGCTGACCGACGACGACTGGTTCCGCGTCATCTTCGCCGGCGTGCTGGCCGGTGTTGCCAGCCTGGTGTTCCTGCTCCTCTGGCCCGGCATGTCGAGCTGGCTCATCAATTCGAGCCGTGACCTTTTCGACGTCCTTGCCAACAAGTTTGGCGATGGCCGCGGCAGCGTCTTCGACGACCCACCGCTCAACGTCAGCATGCCCGACATCGAGAAGCGGGGGAACTTCGCCAACATGGGCCCGTCGGGGCTCAACTTGACCCAGGGCTTCGCCGCCGTGTTCTTCGGCGTCGTGCTCTACACCGCAGCCTTCATCGCCGAGATCGTACGCGGCGGCATCCTCGCCGTTCCCAAGGGCCAGACCGAAGCCGCCCAGGCCATCGGACTCAAGCGCTCCACGATGCTCCGGCTGGTCATCCTGCCCCAGGCGTTCCGAGTCAGCCTTCCGCCGCTGGGCAACCAGTACCTCAACCTCACGAAGAACACCTCGCTCGCCATCGCCGTTGGGTACACCGACGTCGTCCAGGTGGGGCAGACGATCTTCAACCAGACGGGCCGAAGTCTCGAGGTCTTCATCATCTGGATGCTCTTCTACCTCGCCTGTTCGTTGACGATCAGCGTCGTCGTCAACTTCTTCAACGTCCGCCTCAAGATCGTGGAGCGCTGAGATGACCAGCGAAATGGGACACCTTGGCGGCGGTACCGCCGAACTCATCGCCCAGGCCGACGAACGCGAAGCCGAAGAACTGGCCAGTCGCCCCGACGAGCCCAGTCTCCCCCCAATGGAGTGGCTCAAGGTCAATCTCTTCTCGTCGGTCACCAACACCGTGCTGACGATCATCTTCGGGCTGCTCGGCGTCTGGGTCTACCGCGGGCTGTTGAACTGGGCCTTCAGCTACGAGCGCGAGTGGGATGCGGTTCGTGTGAACATGCGAGCGCTCTTCACCTTCACCTACCCCAGCAGCCAGTACGGCCGCATCTGGGTCACGCTCGGCATCGTCCTGGCACTGGCTGGCCTGTCGCTTGGGTTGAGCCGCATGATCGGGAGTGGCTTCTCGCTGAAGCGCATCAGCATGTGGGCGATGGCGTGGGGCGGAGCCGTCATCGCCGGCATTCTCCTCACCCAACCACACCCGCAGCGCACTGCTGAGGGTGAGGTGCTGCTCGACGCAGCGTTCCAGCCAGTGCGCGAGAGCTATGGCACCGCCCTCGCTGACCGAGGATGGTGGTGGCTGATCGGCCTCGTCCTTCTCGGCGCCGGGGTCGCCATCTGGGCCGGCACGGACGACCTCCGTCGGCGCACGACGTTCGTAGGCGCCATCCCATTCACGCTCGGCGTCCTCGCCTTCCTGGTCTCCACGCTGTGGTGGCTCAACTGGGGCAACTACGGCGAACAGGGCGACATCATCGAGCCCGGCCGGACGGTCAACGACTCGGCCAAGCTGCCATGGACCATCATGTGGTTCGCGCTGGCCGGGGCCTACCTCATCGGCCGCCGCGTTGCGTCCACCACCCGGGCCTCAGCGGTTCGCACGGCCGTGAACTTCTCCTGGTTGTTGGCCCCGTTCATCACGTTCTGGGTGATCCTGCGGGACCCGGCACTCGACTGGGGCCATGTGTGGTCAACCGACGTGCCAATGGCGCTGGCGTTCATCGTCGGCGGCGGCGTGGTGCTCTACCTGCTCACCAAACCCGACCTCGGGGAACTCGGTCGCGTGGTCGGCGTTGCCTTGCTTGGCGTCGCCGCGTTCAACTGGGTCGCCGCCTTCTTCGGCTGGTACCCGATGCTGCAGAAGGCCCGGATCAGCTTCCTGCTCCTCGCCTTGGTTGCGCTCGCCGCCCACAACTTCGCGGGCGAACGCAAGCAGCGACTGCGGCTCGTGATCGGCTGGACAGCGTTGATGGTGATCCTGCACTACCTGGTCACGATGATGAACACACCGTCGACCGTCGACGCGCCTGACGAGTTCGTCGGCGGCTTCCTCGTCACGGTGTACATCGCCGGCTTCACGATGATCTTCTCGTTCCCGCTCGGCATCCTGCTGGCGCTGGCACGAACGTCGACCATGCCCATCTTCCGGGTCCTGTCGACGATCTACATCGAGGTCGTTCGAGGGGTGCCGTTCATCACCATTCTCTTCTTCTTCTCGACGTTCCTCAATCTCTTCCTGCCGGCGGGGATGGAGATCGAGAAACTCGCCGCTGCCGGACTTGGCTTCTCGCTCTTCTCGGCGGCCTATCTCGCCGAGAACATCCGAGGTGGCCTTCAGGCTGTTCGGCGAGGGCAGTTCGAGGCCTCAGACGCCCTCGGCCTGACCACCGTCCAACGGACGGGCTTCATCGTGCTGCCGCAAGCGCTCCGAGTCTCGATCCCGCCGTTGGTCGGTGCGACCATCTCGACCTTCAAAGAGACATCGCTGCTGACCATTATCGGCATCATGGACTTCCTGCGGGTCGCCAACTCGGTGATCCCGGGACAGACCCAGTTCCTCGGCGTGAAGATGGAGGGGCTGCTCTTCGTCTGCATGATTTACTGGATCGGCGCCTACGGCATGTCGAAGTTCAGCCAGCGACTCGAGAAGCATCTCGGGGTCGGGGAGCACTGATGCCCGTCTCTGTCCCAACCCGATCTGTCCACCACACGACCGGCGTGAACTGCGCCTACGAACCCACGAGGTACCCATCATGAGCTTCAGCGACGCAACTGCGGCGGTGAGCGAGGAACTCGCCGGCCGCGACGACATCATCGTTTGCGAGGGAGTCGACAAGTGGTACGGCGACTTCCAGGCCCTGAAGGGCGTGTCGGCGAACATCAAGGAGCAGGAAGTGGTGGTCGTGCTCGGCCCGTCCGGCTCCGGCAAGTCGACCTGGATCCGCTGCATCAACCGACTCGAACAGCATCAGGGCGGCCGCATCATCGTTGACGGCGTCGAACTGACCAACGACACCCGCAACATCGAGCAGATCCGCTCCGAGGTCGGGATGGTGTTCCAGCAGTTCAACCTGTTTCCGCACCTGTCCGTGCTCGACAACATCAGCCTTGCCCCGATCTGGGTTCGCAAGCGGCCCAAGGCCGAGGCCGAACAGTTGGCGCGTGAGTTGCTCGAGCGAGTCGGCATTCCCGAGCAGGCCGAGAAGTTCCCCGGTCAGCTCTCGGGCGGTCAGCAGCAGCGCGTGGCCATCGCCCGCGCTCTCGCCATGGAACCGCGGATCATGCTCTTCGATGAGCCGACCTCAGCGCTCGATCCCGAAATGATCAAAGAGGTGCTCGACGTGATGAAGGAGCTGGCCCTCGGCGGCATGACCATGATGGTCGTGACCCACGAAATGGGGTTTGCTCGCGAGGTCGCCGACCGCATCATCTTCATGGAGTCTGGCGAGATCGTGGAGGTCGGCACCCCCGAGCACTTCTTCACGAACCCGACTGAGGATCGCACCAAGCTGTTCCTGTCGCAGATCCTCTGATCCGCTGACGCGCTGCGCTCGCTCGGCTGGGCCACCATGGGCACGATGTCGGAGCCGCTGACCCGAGCCGAACTCACGATCGATCTCGGCGCGGTCGCGCGCAACTGGTCTCGCCTGAACGACATCACCGCCAGCGCAGAAACAGCGGCAATGGTGAAGTCAGACGGCTACGGGACCGGCGCGGTTGAGGCGGCCGAGGTGTTGTGCGACGCCGGCTGTCGCGAGTTTTTCGTCGCCGACGTTGCGGAGGCGGTCGCACTTCGCCGAGCTCACCCCGATGTCGACATCGTTGTCCTCGCCGGAGCTCCACCCGGCACCCTGGACGATTTGGTCCACAACGACCTCATCCCCGTCCTGCTCGATCTGGGCCAACTCGAACGGTGGACGGGACGAGCCCGTGCCGAGGGTCGAAAGCTGCGAGCCAGCATCCACCTCGACACTGGGATGAACCGCACCGGGTTCGACCGCCAAGAGACCGAACGCCTCATCGGCGACCTGACGCCGCTCGAGGCCCTCGACATCGTGCACGTCATGAGCCACCTGGCCTCAGCCGACGACCCCGAGACCGACCAGAACACCCGCCAACTCGCTGCCTTCCAGGACCTTCGATCCGTACTCGCCATGGGGCGGGCATCGCTCGCCAACACACCGGGCATTGCGCTTGGCCCCGCCTACCACTTCGATCATGTCCGCCCCGGGGTGGGTCTCTACGGTGCTGATCCCAGCCCGGATCGATCCCTCGACCTTCACCCAGTCGTCCACCTGGCCGCACCCGTGCTGCAGGTCCGGTCCGTGAGGGCGGGCGACACCGTCGGCTACGGCGCGACCCACACCGTGGCAGGGGAGCGGCGGGTCGCCACCGTTGCCGTCGGCTACGGCGACGGATTCTTCCGTTCGCAGTCGGGTCGCGGCCACGTGGCGTTCCATGGCGAGGTTGCCCCGATCGTGGGTCGAGTGTCGATGGATCTCATCACCGTCGACATCACCGACCTCCCCGCGGAGGTGGCTGTGGTACCAGGTATCGCCGCCGAACTCATCGGCGCGACCGTCACGATCGACGACGTGGCCGAGGCCGCCGGAACCATTCCGTACGAGGTCCTCACGGCGCTCGGCCACCGATATCGGCGACGTCACATCCGCTGAGTAGGGTGCCCTCGTGGCCATTCCGAAGACCCTGGGGATCGAAACCGAGTACGGCATCGTTCATCGCGGGACCGACGAGCCCAATCCGATCAGTGCGTCGTCACTACTGATCAACGCCTATCTCGCAGCTAACGGTTACCGGGCTGACGCCCGTTCCGAGGTGATCGCCTGGGACTTCATCGATGAGTCGCCCGGGGCCGACGCCCGAGGGTTCAGCCCGATGGGCTCGATGCCACCCGAGGTCGAGACCCACCTGGTCAACGCCGTCTTGCGAAATGGCGCTCGCTACTACGTCGATCACGCCCACCCCGAAATGTCGACGCCGGAGTGTGCCAACCCTCTCAGCGTGGTCCTGTACGACCGGGCTGGCGAGCTCATCGTGCAGCGTTCGATGGCCGCAGCGAGCGAGCTCCTCCCGCCAGGCCAGGAGCTGGTGCTCTACAAGAACAACTCCGACGGCAAGGGCAACAGCTACGGCACCCACGAGAACTATCTGGTGAGCCGGGATACACCGTTCGGGCGGATCGTCAAGCACTGCACCGCACACTTCATCACCCGGCAGATCTTCACCGGCGCCGGCAAGGTCGGCGCCGAGCTTCCAGGGCAGCGAACCGACGAGGTGCACTTCCAGCTCACCCAGCGGGCCGACTTCTTCGAAGAAGAGGTTGGGCTCGAGACCACCCTGAAACGGCCGATCATCAACACCCGTGACGAGCCCCACGCCGATGCTCGCAAATACCGGCGCCTTCATGTCATCGTGGGCGACTGCAATCCGTCGCAGGTCGCCACCTTCCTCAAGGTCGGCACCACCGCGCTCGTCCTGGCCCTCATCGAAGACGATGCCATCCCTGAGGGATGGGAATTCAAGGCGCCGGTCGCCTCGATGCGCCACGTCAGCCACGACCTCACACTTCGAGAGGCGCTTCCGATGGCCGACGGCTCCACAATCACGGCGCTGGAGGTGCAATGGGAGCTGCTTGATCTCGCTCGCCGCTACGTCGACGATCGCGGCACCGACAATGTCGGCGGCGAGACCGCCCACGAGGTGCTGCGGCGGTGGGAGCTCGTGCTCGCCGGACTCGAACGCGATCCGATGGAGCTGGCCGACCAACTCGACTGGGTCGCCAAGTACCGCCTGCTCGACGCCTACCGCGAGCGCAACGACCTCGCCTGGAGCGACGCCCGCCTTCGGGCGATGGACATTCAGTACTCCGACATGCGGCCCGACAAAGGCCTTGCGTGGCGAGTCGGCCTTGAGCAATTGGTGAGCGATGCCGATGCCGCAGCTGCAATCGACGCGCCACCGCCCGAAACCCGGGCCTTCTTCCGGGGTCGGTGTGTTGCCGCCTTCCCCGATGACGTCGTCGCCGCGAACTGGGATTCCATCGTCTTCGACATCGGCACCGACGCCTTGCGGCGGGTACCGATGATGGAGCCGATGCGCGGTACCCAAGCCCATGTGGGTACCTTGTTCGACGAGTGTGAGACCGCCGCTGAGCTGCTGCGGCGCCTCGGAACCTGACCAGCGAGACGGGAGACTTCCATGGCCGAACGTGAGCAGATCCGAAAGCCCGCCCCGAGCGAACGGGAGGGCGAAACCGCCGAGGCCCCTGCGTCGTCTGAACGGGCCGAAGAGTTGAAGGCCGACATTGATGATCTGCTCGACGAGATCGACGAAGTGCTCGAGACCAATGCCGAGGACTTCGTAAAGAGCTACATCCAGAAGGGCGGGCAGTAGCCCTCCCTCCGATGAACCCAGGAATCACATGAATCTGCCGCTGTTCCGGGTCCAAGACGACCCAGGGCCTGACTTCAGCCAACTGCTCCGACGGAGCGGTTTTGCGCCGTCCGAGATCGATGCCGCTGACCTGGCACCCGAGGACTACCGCCACGGCACCACGTGTGTGGCGATTCGGTTTGCCGACGGGGTTCTCCTCGCCGGTGACCGGCGGGCCACCTCCGGCAACCTGATCAGCCACCGCACGCTCGAGAAGGTCTTTCCTGCCGATCGGCATAGTGGCGTGGCCATCGCCGGCGCTGCCGGCCCGGCGATCGAGATGGTCAAGCTCTTCCAATTGCAACTCGAACACTACGAGAAGGTCGAGGGCGCCTCGCTCAGCCTCGAAGGCAAAGCCAACCAACTCAGCCAGATGATCCGAGGCAACCTTCCCGCCGCCATACAGGGCATGGTGGTGGTCCCGATTTTCGCCGGCTTCGACCTGAGCCGAGACACCGGCCGTCTCTACGAGTTCGATGTCACTGGTGGCCGCTACGAAGAGGCTGACCATGCCAGCACCGGGTCAGGCAGCCTCCATGCGGGCACCGTGGTGAAGATCGGATATCGCCAGGGCATGGACGCCGGCGAGGTCACCGATCTCGCCCTCGAGGCGCTCTTCGAAGCAGCCGACGAGGACTCAGCGACGGGCGGCCCCGACCCAATCCGAGGGATTTATCCAATCGTCGCCACGATCACCGCTGACGGCTACACGCGGATCGACGACGAAGAGCTTGCAACCCGAACCCAAGCCCTGATCACCCGCCGCCAAGGGAGTTGACGCCATGAACATGCCCTTCTACGTCGCTCCAGAACAGGTCATGAAGGACCGTGCCGACTATGCCCGCAAGGGCATTGCGCGCGGACGAAGCCTGGTCGGGTTCCGGTACGCCGATGGTGTGGCGATCTGTGCCGAGAACGCATCGTCCACACTCCGCAAAGTCAGCGAGATCTACGACCGGATCGCGTTTGCGGGCGTCGGGAAATACAACGAATTCGACCAACTCCGGATTGCTGGCGTTCGTCATGCAGACATGAAGGGCTATGCGTTCAGCCGCGAAGATGTCGACGCCAGAAGCCTCGCCAACCAGTACGCCCAGAGTCTGGGCCAGATCTTCACGCACGAGATGAAGCCGATGGAGGTCGAGATTCTCGTTGCCGAGATTGGCCATACGGCGGACGGCAGCGACGACCAGCTCTTCCACATCCTGTACGACGGCACGGTCGTTGATGAAGACATGTCGGTCGTGCTCGGCGGTGAGACCGACGCCATTTCTGAACGACTCGGCTCCTTCGAGTCGCCCCCATCGCTCGCCGATGGCCTGCAACGGGTCGTCTCGGCGCTGGCCGGGCCCGAACGAACCCTTAGGCCCGATTCCCTTGAGGTTGCTGTGCTCGAACGGGGGGAACACCGGCGGACGTTCCGGCGGCTGAGCGACGACGAGATCGCCGCCATCCTCGGGTGAGCCGCCCGGCGGCCCGCGACCGCGCTCCGGCGCGCCGGACCCGTTAGGTTGTCGACGTGCAGCGACGGATCTTCGGGATCGAGAACGAGTACGGCGTCACCTGCACCCTGCGAGGGCAGCGGCGGCTGAGCCCGGACGAGGTCGCCCGCTACCTGTTCCGGCGGGTCGTCTCCTGGGGCCGCAGCAGCAATGTTTTCTTGGGTAATGGCGCACGGCTGTATCTCGATGTGGGAAGCCACCCGGAGTACGCCACACCCGAGTGCGACAGTGTTCGAGAGCTCGTTGTCCATGACAAGGCAGGAGAGCGGATCCTCGAACAGCTGCTCACCGGTGCCGAGCAGCGGCTCAGCGATGAAGGCGTGCACGGCGACGTCTACCTCTTCAAGAACAACACCGACTCGGCTGGCAACAGCTACGGCTGCCACGAGAACTACTGCACCAGTCGCCGCGACGACCTTGCGTCCTACACCGAGGTCCTGATCCCATTCCTAGTGAGCCGGCAGATCTATGCGGGTGCCGGGAAGGTCCTCCAGACCGCTCGAGGCGCCATGTACTGCGTCAGCCAGCGAGCCGAACACATCTGGGAAGGTGTCTCGTCGGCGACCACACGGAGCCGCCCGATCATCAACACTCGCGATGAGCCACACGCCGATGCCGAGCGTTACCGCCGACTGCACGTGATCGTCGGCGACTCCAACATGAGCGAATACACCAACTTCTTGAAGGTCGGGGCGTGTTCGCTGATGCTTCGAATGCTGGAAGAGCCTCAGGTCGTGCTCCGCGACATGACCCTCGAGAACCCGATCCGAGCCATCCGAGAGATCAGCCACGACATGACCTGCACGCAGCGGGTGCGGCTTGCCAACGGTCGCGAGGCCTCGGCCCTCGACATCCAAAGCGAGTATCTGAACCGAGCGCTGCGGTTCGCCGAGCACCATGACCTCACCGATGAGGAGCAGATGGCGCTCGACATGTGGGAGTACGTGCTGACTCACCTGGAGGACGACCCGCTCAAGCTCGACCGCGAACTCGACTGGGTCATCAAATACAAGCTGATCGAGGCCTACCGAGAACGCCACGACCTGAGCCTCAGCGATGCGCGGGTCGCCCTGGTCGACTTGCAGTACCACGATGTCAACCGTGAACGCGGCCTCTTCTACCGCCTGCAGCGCCGGGATATGGTCGACCGCATGGTCACCGATGAGGAGATCTCCCACGCAGTTGAACACCCGCCCGAGACCACCCGGGCTCGGCTCCGGGGCGAGTTCATCAAGCGAGCCAAAGAACGCAAGCGCGATTACACCGTCGACTGGGTTCATCTCAAGCTCAACGATCAAGCCCAGCGGACCGTCCTGTGCAAGGACCCGTTCAAGGCGCACGACGAGCGTGTGGACAAGCTCATCGCATCGCTCTAGGCAGGCCGGGAACCGATGGACAAGCTCGAACGGCTTCTGAACCTCACCGCCGCACTGCTCCATGCGGAGACGCCGCTCACTGCGGAGGACCTCCGCACCCGAGTAGGTGGCTATCCCGAATCGAAGGTCGCCTTTCGACAAGCTTTCGAACGGGACAAAAAGGATCTGCGGGGCATGGGGATGCCGTTGCGAGTCGAGACGGTCCCCGGGGTGGATCCGCCGATCGAGGGCTACCAACTTGATCGGGACGAATACGCCGGCGGCGACCTCAGCTTTGAGCCCGACGAGTTGGCCGCCCTGCACCTCGCCACCAACCTCGTTCGCCTCGACGGCGACGAGAGCGGGCTCATCAAGCTCGGCGCTGCGGGAGCAACGCCGCCCAGCGAACAGGTCGGCCATGTGCCGTTCTCGGACGCACTGGCCACGATGATCGGTGCTGCGGCCGACCGACAGGCGGTGTCGTTCCGCTACCGCGACACCGATCGGGTCGTGGAGCCATGGCGGCTCTCTTTCAGTCGTGGACACTGGTACCTCAACGGCTGGGACCGACTCCGCGAAGCGGACCGGCTGTACCGAGTCGACCGAATCCAGAGTGATGTCGCCGTGATCGGACCAGCTGAACACCCGGTGGGGGCCGTGATCGAGTCGCTCGATCTTCGGGGTTGGGAACTCGGCGATGGCGAACCGATCACCGCATCGGTGCGGGTCGATGCCGACCAGGCGGCCTACGCCCGTCACATGCTCGACGATCTCGATGAACTCGATGACGGTGGCGTTCTCGCTCGGCTCGAGGTCCGCAACTTCGATGGCTTTTGCTCCTTCGTCGTGTCGTTTCTCGAGCACGCCGAGGTCATCGACCCGCCCGAACTGCGGGACGAGTTCATCGCCTGGTTGGAGACGCGACGATGAGCAAACTCAACGCCCGCGATCGGCTGGCCCGACTCCTTTCGGTCATCCCGTGGGTGGCCGAGCAGCCAGATGGGGCGGCGATCGACGACATCGTTGAGCGCTTCGCGTACCCCCGCAAGCAGCTTCTTGCCGACCTTCAGGAGGTTGTCTTCTTCGTTGGTGTCCACCCGTTCACACCCGATTCGCTGATTGAGGTCGAGGTCAGCGATGACCGGGTTTCCATCCGCTACGCCGAATGGTTTTCTCGCCCGTTGCGATTGTCGCCCGAGGAAGGCGCTCGCCTCCTCACCGCAGCCCGATCCGTGTTGCCCCTGACCGAGTCGGCCGGTAACGACCCGGATGCAAGCGCGCCGTCGCCGCTGCTTCGAGCCCTCACAAAGCTCGGCACGAGCCTCGGAGATGGCGCTCACCAGGCGGTGGAGGTCCGGTTGGGTCGGACCGCCGGCGACACGCTCCAACAGGTGCGGCAGGCGCTGGAGACCGGCCGACAGGTCGATCTCGAGTACTACTCGTATGGCCGCGATGAGCTCACGGAGCGCCGGGTCGAGCCAGACCGCGTCTTCTCGGACAAGGGCAACTGGTATCTGAGCGGCTGGTGCCACCGGGCGGAAGGTGAGCGGGTGTTTCGCATCGACCGCATCGCTCGTATCACCATGAGCGAGCTCGCCACCGAGCGCCGAGGGTTGGTGACCGACTCGTCGTTCTCGCCGGCTGGAAACGACCCCCGCATTACCTTGCGTTTGCGTTCAGAAGCGCAGTGGGTCGTGGAGCAATACCCCGTCGAGTCATCGACCTCTGAGGGCGACGACCTCGTCGTCACGCTGGCAGTCTCGGCGGTCGCCTGGCTCGAACGCCTCCTGCTCCGCCTTGGATCCCAAGCTGAGATCGTGGCAGTCGATGCGCCGCTCGAACCCAACGTGACCAGCCAGGCGGCGGCGAGGGTACTCGCCCGCTATGGGCTCTGACCCCAGCGAGCAACGCCGGACCGATAGGGTCGACGCGTGACTGACCACGAGGACGGCCCCACCGAGGGCGACGCGACAGTCGTCGACGGTGATCACGGCGCCGATGTTGACGTGCCGATCGGTCATGAGCTTCCCGTTAACACCTCGGACTCAAGCGACGAATTTTGGAATGCTGGGCGCCCCGCAGCACCCCGCCAACGAACCAGCCTCGAAGCCTGGCTGCGATCGATGATCGAATGGGTCGCCGTAGCGGTCGCAGCGCTCGCCGTCGCGCTGCTCATCAAGGCGTTTCTCCTGCAGGCGTTCTACATCCCGTCCGAGTCGATGACGGAAACGCTCCATGTCAACGACCGCGTCCTCGTCAACAAGCTGAGCTACCGGATCGGCGACGTTGATCGCGGCGACATCATCGTCTTCGAGAAGCCGGACACGGCACCGGGGAACATCGACGACTTCATCAAGCGCGTCATTGCCCTTCCGGGCGAAACCATCACCTTCCTCGACGGTGACGTCATCATCGATGACCAACTTCTCGTCGAGCCGTACGTCGACGGGACCACCAGGGCGCCACTCAGCGCAATCCAGGGCGAGGGATGCACCAACCCACCCGCTCCGGACCGCTGCACGCTCGCCGACGGCTACTACTTCGTCCTGGGCGACAATCGCGCCAACAGCACGGACAGCCGTTCGTTCGGCCCGATCGCCGAGGAGACGATCGTCGGGCGGGCGTTCCTCAAGGTGTGGCCGCTCGGCGATCTCGGCTTTCTCTGACCGGCTGCGAAGCGCAGCTGCGTTCAGTCGCCACCAAAGCCGAACGTGGCACCGACCGCCACCATGCGATCGACATAGTCGCTGTACAGCGCATCGATCCCCAGATCGAGTAATCGAGCGATCTGGCGTTCGTGCTGGGCATCCCAACCAAAACACAGCACATCGAACCGGTGGAAGAGCGTGGTGAGGCCGCCCGTCCAGTGTTGCTGTCGAAGGTTGACCGCGTCGATCCGGGCGGCAGCCAGTTCGGCAGCGCGACGCTCGGGACCAAACTCCATCGCATCCAGGGAGGTCGAGTTCACGAGGTGAGCATCCGGAGCCCGGTCTCGCCATGCTTGGAGCACCTCAAGGTCGGGATGGCAGACCCAGAGACGATCGAGGGCGTCATGCGAGCGGGCTGTCTCGACGAGCGGGTCGAACGTGGCCGGATCCTTCACGTCGACACTGAGCGGAAGGTCGGTGCCAACTGCGCCATAGAACTCGGCAAGCGTCGGAATGTGGGGCTTGAGTTCGGCCCGATCCACCTCGCGAATCCAGCGTCGAGGAAGGCGGCGGTGCCACCCGTCGTGGTCGAGCACAACCTCACCATCAGCGGTCACCCAGGCATCGGTTTCGATCCCGGTGGCGCCGAGCCGGACTGCAAGTTCGAAGGCGTCAATCGTGTTATCCCTGGCGTGCGCTTTCGCCCCCCGGTGAGCAAACAACACGGGCGGGCTCCACATCGCCGCAATGCGAGTGCTCATAGCTGCCCATCGTGGCAGTTCTCTGTCCGTTCGCCACCTCGTGCGATCAAGAATCCGCAGCCGACCGAGTCGAGCGAACCCGTCAAAAATCCTGGCTCGAAATCCCTCAACTTGGGCCGTGGCCATGCCGATGGAGTCCGCACACGGGTAACGACGAGGTCTGACCACACCATGGCTACGATTCGAGCGAGCTGCGAAACCTGCGGCGACGTGGAACTCACCACCGCCGACGTTCGGGTTCGGGTCTGCACCAGCGACAACCGCGGTGAGTACAGCTTTCGCTGCCCAGACTGCGACATGACCGTCGTGAAGGGCGCCGAACCCCGAACCATCGATCTCCTCGTTGCAAGCGGTGTCCAGCTAGATACGTGGAGCCTCCCGGCGGAGCTCGGCGAGATCAAAAATGGTCGGCCGATCAACCATGACGACCTGCTCGAGTTTCACGACAAGCTCCACGACAGTGGCTCTTGGAACGATGCACTGAGCTCCCTGCTCGACACCTAACCCGCACGACCGTCCTGCCACCGGCTGCACTACCGTTACGGTCGTGTCGCCATCGCTGCTCCTTCCAGCCCTCGCCGTGCTCATTGCCGTCACTGCGTTGACCCTTTCGCTGCGAACGGTTGGGCGCGAACTCCACCAGCTCCGCCACGCGCTCCGCCGCACGGCTGCGACTGCGGTGGCGGCCGATGAGCTCAGTCGAAGCTCCGCTGCCCTGCAAGCAGACACGACGCAACGAGCGAACGATGCTCGCCTGCGGTTCTCCCGCCGTCCTCAGTGGTGGAACCAGCCCGCCCGCAAGCCTCGGTAGCATTCGTCCAATGGGAAATCTCGGTGGCGGCGAAATGCTGGTCATCTTCTTCGTGGCGCTGATCGTGCTCGGGCCGAACAAGTTGCCTGACGCCGCCCGACAGGTCGGTCGCGCCGTCAACGAGAT
>Ga0181594_10000132_pt1 | contig 59589 bp, 54 predicted proteins | sample 071ome_18_FD_145603 | JGI IMG/M metagenome (GOLD analysis project Ga0181594, IMG submission 145603) | Coastal salt marsh microbial communities from the Groves Creek Marsh, Skidaway Island, Georgia - 071413BT metaG (spades assembly) | ecosystem: Environmental > Aquatic > Marine > Intertidal zone...
CCGAGCGGGCCGCCCTGATCGCGTCGATGATGCTGGGATGGCGGAACGCCTCGATATAACCACGCCTCTGCAGCGCCGCTTCCTCGTCATCGACGCTGCGCGACACGTCGACGGCGAGTGCGAGCTCAAGATCGACCGGCAGGTCGGCGGCTGAAGCCGGGATGGAAAAGGCGGTTGCGAACAGTAACGGGATCAGTGCGCGCATCGGCGTATCCCCTCATGGGTAGGCGAAAGTATGGCGCGGGTTCGAACGGGGACAAAGCGAATAAATGGGGAGGGGCCGGCAGGATGCGCTCCACGGCGTCACCCGCTATATCTTCCCCATGCCATTCCGCTTCTCCAGCCCCTTCGCGCCGCTCGCGCAGCGTTTCGATGCGTTGCCCATTGTCGTGCAGAGCGCGTTGTGGATGACGCTGAGCGCGTTCGGCTATGCCGCCTCCGCCGCGGTGGTGCATCACCTGGCGCAGCGCCTGCCGGTTTTCGAGATGGCGTTTTTCCGCAATTTCTTCGGGCTGATTTTCATGCTGCCCTGGCTGTGGAGATCGGGGCTTGCGGCGCTGCATACGACGCAGCCGGGCAAACATGCGTTCCGGGGGCTGCTGTCGTCGGTCAACATGTGGTGCCTGTTTGCCGCGCTGGCGTACGCGCCGATCGCCGACGTGTCCGCCATCACCTTCCTGCTGCCGATCGTGGGGTCGATCTTCGCGGTGATCTTCCTCAAGGAGCGCACGGTGGCGATGCAGTGGGTCGCCTCCATCGTCGGGTTCGCCGGTGCGATGATCGTAATCCGCCCCGGCATGGCGGGGTTCGATCCCGGCCTGCTGTTCGCGCTCGGCGCGGTATTCGTGGGCTCGTCGGTGGCGATGATGATCAAGACGCTGCTGCGCCACGATTCGGCGGACACCATCGCGTTCTACCTGTTCGCGTCGCATATCGTGTTCGCTGCCGTTCCCATGGCTTTCGTCTGGGTGACCCCGACATGGGAAGAACTCGGCTGGCTGATCCTGATGGGCTGGCTCGGCACCATCGTACAGCGCGGCTTCAACCGTTCGATGGCGATTTCCGACGCCTCGGTTGCATTGCCCTTCAACTTCTCCCGCCTGATCTGGGCGGCTTTGTTCGGCTGGCTTTTCTTCGCCCAGATTCCCGACCTCTGGACCTGGATCGGCGGTTCGGTGATTTTCGGCGCCTCGCTCTGGCTGACGCGGATCACGTCGGCCCGAAAGAAGAGGGAAGAAAAGATAGGGAGAAGAGCGGAATAGCGTTGTGGCGACGATCCTGCCATAATTTAGGGGTCGAACAGGGAGACCCCGCCATGCCTTTCCGCCTGAGCGAAAACCGTCGCCGTGAGCCGGCCGAGCCGATGAAGCCGCTGGTCGATCCCGCGGACTGGACTCCCGCGGACCTCGCCGCGAACGATGACTGGATCTACGAGCTGTCAGGCGCCGAGATCTCCGATCTGACGGATGCGGTGAAGCGCAATGCCGCCCGCGGAATCGATATCAAGGACGTGACGCGGGAAGAGTTCGAGCTTCCGGTACTGGGGAAAGGGCTCGCGGCCCTGCGCGAAGAGCTGTTGAACGGGCGCGGCTTTTTCCTGCTGCGCGGCGTGCCGGTGGCGGAGTACTCCCGGGCTGAATCCGCGCTCGCTTTCTGGGGAATCGGGCTACATTTCGGTGAGGCGCTGTCGCAGAACGCCGAGGGTCACCTGCTGGGCCATGTGAAGGATATCGGCGGCGATTACGCGGACCGGAACACGCGAGGCTATATGAGCAGCGCGGCGATGGGGTTCCATTCCGACCGGTCGGACTATGTCGCGCTGATGTGCCTGCAGCCGGCCAGGACCGGCGGGGAGAGCCGCATCGCCAGCACGGTGACGCTCTATAACACGCTGCTGGAGCGGCACCCGGAACATGTCGCGGAGCTGGTGAATGATTTCATCTGGACCATGCATGGCGAGGTCTCGCCCGGCCAGGCGCCGTGGTACGAATATCCCGTGTTCGCATTCGAGCAGGGCTGGTTCGCCGGGCGCGGCGTCTCCACCCATATCTACAAGGCGCTCGGACTCGATGGCGCGCCGGCGGACTACACGCCGAAGCAGCATGCGGCGCTGGACGCGTTCAAACAGGCCGTGCAGGAGCTCGCCTTCGACATGGAGTTCCGCCAGGGCGATATCCAGTTCCTGCATAATCATGTGACGCTGCATTCGCGCCGGGGCTTCGAGGACTGGCCCGAGCCGGAACGGAAGCGGCATTTGCTCAGGCTATGGGTCTATGATGCGGACGGCCGGACCATCCCGCCGTTCTATCGGGAAAATCTCAAGAGCGTCACGGTCGAGGGCGTCACGCCATCGACGCCTCTGGACGTGGAGACGGTGTAGACCTTCTTCCCGGCTGCCGCCCGCCTGTGGGGGTGGGGGAGAGCAGACCGCGCAGGTTCGTTTCGCAGGAAATTTTCAGGAGTTTTCCGAACCCTCGTCCGGCGCCTCGGTTTCGTCGTCCTTGCGCTGGTCCGAGCGTTCCTGTTTGGCCTGCTGCCGCTTTGCCTTTTTGTCCGCCCGCGTCTTCTCGCGTTCCCGGCGTTCGAAGCCGTAATTCGGTCTTCTGGCCATTCCGGTCTCCTTTTCTTATGGGCTGAAAACAAAAAGGCCCGCACAAGGCGGGCCTTTCGTTCCGATGGCAGAGATTAATCTACGACGGAGAGATTCTCGGCAGACTGCTTGCCGTTGCGGCCTTCCTGCAGCTCGAAGCTGACTTTCTGGCCTTCGTTCAGACCGGAAAGGCCGGCGCGCTCAACTGCGCTGATATGAACGAACGCGTCCTTGGAGCCGTCATCGGGCTCGATAAAGCCATAACCTTTGGTGGGGTTGAACCATTTTACTGTACCTGTCGGCATGAATATTCCTTTCGCGACATGGGTGTCGGACGACCGCCCCGTGCGGCGTCCTGTATTACGTTCGGAATGTCGGAGAAGAAATCCGTCTCGCAGGAGCGAGTGATCGAGAAAGCAACGTCGACGTCGAAACGTAGGGGGAACATATGATTCTGTGGGAAATTGGCAAGTGATTTCTTCGGGTTGGGTTAAATGAGGTGTCGGGCGCCTGTATCTTCCCGTTATGCCCGGACCTGATCCGGCATCTTGTTCCAACCGGCCGGAGAGGCTCGGAATATGGGCATAACGACGGTTTTCAGGCGGCCCGCGCCGCCACAATCGCCGACACCACCGATGCTGCCGCGCCGACCAGCATCACGGCGACCACCGGCAGGCCCGTGCCGTCGGCCACCGAGCCGGCCGCCTGCTGTCCGGCGCCTGCGAAGAAGAGCTGGCAGAAATTGACCGCACCGGACGCGCTGCCGGCATAGGCCGGATCGACCTGCATCGTGCCGGCCTGTGCGTAGGGCAAGGCGAGTCCCTGTCCGAGTCCCATGAACCCCATCGGGATCATCAGCCATTCCATCGAAAGCCCGTATGTCCAGATGCCGGCGCCCATGACGATGACCGTGCAGAGGGCGATGGAAGAGCCCGTCAGCGTCATACGGTCGATCGGCGCCCGGTTGCCGATCCGCCCCGAGATAAAATTTCCCAGCATGAAGCCGCCGGGCAGGATCAGGAACCAGAGCGCGTACTCCTCCGGCGAGACGCCCAGCACCCCCATGGCGAGAAAGGGCGATGCACCGGCGCAGGCGAAGAACGCGCCGGATTCCAGCCCCGGGATCAGCGCATAGGCGGTGAAACGCCGGATGCGCAGCAGCCGGGAATAGGTGCCGAACGTCTCCGACACGATGCGCAACAGCCCGCCGCCCGACCGCGCGGGATGGTGGGTTTCCGGCAGGACGAGAATGGCCAGCAGCAGCAGGGCGAGCCCCAGCATGGTCGAAACCACGAACAGGAAGCGCCAGCCGAGTACAGGCAGCGCGATTGCGGCCAGCGGCGGTGCGATCAGCGGCCCCATCACATAGGCCGCCGTCAGGTAGGCGATCATCTTCGCCACCTGGTCCATCCCGTACACGTCCCGGAGAATCGCGCGCGCCAGCACCACGCCGCACCCCGCGCCGACGCCCTGCAGGGTACGCCCGGCCAGCAGGGTCCAGATATCGGGCGCGATATAGGATAGCTCCGACCCGATGAGATAGAGCGCAAGCCCGCCGAGCAGCACGGGTTTCCTGCCCCACTGGTCCGACAGCCCGCCATAGACCACGGTCGAAAACGCCATCGCCACCATCACGATGGCGAGCGTCGCCTGCGCCAGCCCCTGACTGACCGAAAGGTCGGTCTGCATCGCGTGCAGCGCCGGAATCATCATGTGCACCGCCATCGGCGCGATGAAGGTGATCGCGACCAGCAGGGGGAACATGAAGCGCGGCGGCGGGGCCGTTTCGGAAAAGGCGGTAGCCATGGCGTGATGTAGCACGGGCCGGGGCCGTACGACAGGGTCGGGAACTGTTCTCCCGCAGTTTTCGCCTTCCTTCGGGCGGTGTATGCTCGCGCGCTGCTGAACCCGACAGAAAGGCTGCGTCATGGCGACCGAAAATTTGCCGCTTTCGCGATTCAAGGTGCTGGATCTTACCCGCGTCCGGTCCGGGCCCACCTGTGCCAAGGTGTTCGCCGACTGGGGCGCCGATGTGATCAAGATCGAGATGCCTGGCTCCGCCGATGACGGCTATAGCGGCGAGCGCGATGCACCCGATTTCCAGAATTTGCACCGCAACAAGCGCTCCATCACGCTCAACCTGAAAGCGCCGGAGGGGAAGGAGATTTTCTTCGCCCTGCTGAAGGACGCCGATGTGGTGGTCGAGAACTATCGGCCCGACGTCAAGAACCGGCTGGGCATCGATTACGAGTCGCTGAGGGCGGTCAATCCGCGCATTGTGCTGGGCTCGATCTCGGGTTTCGGGCAGGACGGGCCCTATGTCGCCCGCCCCGGCGTCGACCAGATCGCACAGGGGATGGGCGGGTTCATGTCGGTCACCGGCCTGCCCGGCCAGGGGCCGGTGCGCGCCGGGACAGCGATCGCCGATCTGACGACGGGCATGAATACGGCGATGGCAATCCTGATCGCCCTGTTGGAGCGCGAAGTCTCCGGCGAAGGACAGTGGGTCCATTCGTCGCTGCTGGAATCGCAGATCGCGCTGATGGATTTCCAGGCCGCCGGCTATCTGGTCACCGGCAACGTGCCGCCCCAGGCCGGCAACAACCATCCCAAATCGATTCCCACTGGCGTGTTCCCGACGAAGAACGGCCATATCAACGTCTCCGCCGGCGGGCAGCCGATGTGGGAGCGGCTGTGCCGCGGGCTCGGCGCGGAGGTTCTGATCGAAAAGCCGGAATACCTCACCGTCGAAGACCGGCGCGTCAATCGCGATGCCCTCAACGAAGAGCTGTCGAGCTACACCGCGACGAAAACGACCGGCGAATGGGTCGATATCCTGAACGAGGCCGGCGTGCCCTGCGGACCGATCTACAGGCTGGACGAGACGTTCGCCGACCCGCAGGTCGAGCATCTCGGCATCGCCTGGCCAGTCAGTCACCCGCGCATCGGCGATATCCGCCTGGTCGGGCAGCCTTTCCAGATGAGCCGGGCGAAGGGCGAAATCCGCACGCCGACGCCCGATGCGGGCGAACATACCGACGACGTGCTGGCGGAACTGGGCTATGACGCGGACAGGATTGCAGCGCTCAGGGAAGCGGGGGCGATTTAGGGCAGGCGCATGCTTCGAGACGCTCCCTGCGGTCGCTCCTCAGCATGAGGATAATATTTTGAAGTCCTCATCCTGAGGAGGCGCGCCCGAGAATTTGGGCGGGCCGTCTCGAAGGATGCGGTCGCCACAGTGAACACAGGAAACAAAAAAACATGAAACTCGATACCGAAAACATGAAGGCCGAAAAATCCGACGGCATAGGCTGGATGATTTTCAACAACCCGGAGCGCCGCAACGCGCTGTCGGTCGCCATGCGGCACGCCATCCTGCAGATCCTCGAGGATTTCGCCGCCGACGACTCGGTTCGCTCGGTGGTCATGACAGGCGCGGGCGACAAGGCGTTCGTGTCAGGAGCGGACATCTCGGAATTCGAGAAGCTGCGCTCCTCGCCCGAACAGATCGCCGCCTATCACGAGCTGTCGGCCAGGATGGAAACGGCGATGACCAGCCTCGACAAACCGTTGATCGCGATGATCCGGGGGTTCTGCCTTGGCGGCGGGCTGGGTACCGCGCTTAACGCCGATATGCGTTTCGCTGCCGAAGGCTCGCAGTTCGGCGTGCCGGCAGCCAGGCTGTCGATCGGCTATCCGTTCGAGGGCATCAGGAAGCTCAACGACCTCGTCGGGCCGGCCTATGCGCGGGAAATTCTCTATACCGCGCGGCGTTTTTCCGCCGAGGAAGCGCTCCGCATCGGGCTGATCAACCGGGTTGTGCCGGCTGACGAGTTGAAAAAGGCGGTGACCGAGATCGGCATGATGATTGCCGAGAATGCGCCGCTGTCGATCTATAACGCCAAGATCAATATCGACAATATCCTGATGGATGCCGAGGACCGCGATATGGATGCCTGCCGCGCCGCAACCGATGCCTGCATGGCCAGCGAGGACTATATCGAGGGGCGTCGCGCCTTCATGGAGAAGCGCAAGCCGGTTTTCAAGGGAAAGTAACAGGCGAGATCGTCTTAATAATTTCACTTGTACGTCGTACCGGCCCGGGTTAGGACGGCGACAGGCGCCGTGCGCGCCTGCGGGGATTGCGCCCCGCAACATGCTGCAGAAAACACGTTAAACACAAGGAACAGACAGACATGCCTGTCGGAACAGTCAAATGGTTTAACCCGACCAAGGGATTCGGCTTCATCGTGCCCGACGCGGGTGGAGAGGACGCGTTCGTCCATATTTCCGCCGTCGAGCAGGCGGGAATGTCGACCCTGAATGAAGGTCAGAAGCTCGAGTACGATCTCATCGAAGGTCGCAATGGCCGTATGGCCGCGGGCAATATCAGGGCCGCAGACTAAAACGCCGACGCCTGGGACGCCGAAGAGGGCTCTCGCCGAAGGCGACCGGCGCCGTTCGCGTTAGAATTCCCTCAGCTATCGAGAACCGAGCTGTGGAACAGGGCGGCTGCGGTCAGCACGCGGTCGGTCAGCCCCTGATCGTGGGAATAGCCCGCGAACCGCTCGATATTGGCGGCATTGGCGGCGACGCCTGTCGGCCATAGATCGCCCGTCAGCGCCGCTTCCTGCTCTTCGCGCGCGAGCCGCGCCCAGGGCTGACGCGACCAGCCGGGATCGTCCATGTACTGCGCCGACAGTGCGTTCGCCTGTTCGTAGAGATCGAGCAGAATACGCGGCAGGTCCGGGTTGCGCCCGACCGCATCGTTGGCGATCGCGATCACATGCATGATCGGGAAGAAGCCGTTGCGGCCGTAGAACTCGGCGCAGGCGGCGCGCGGATCGCGGAACAGGCGGCGCACCCCGCCGTCGCCCAGCGTTCCCGGTACGCGCGACAGGAACAGCGCATCGAGCGCGCCTTCGGCCAGCATCACGCCAAGATCGGCATCCGCCGCCACGCTCTCGATGGTCCAGCCCTCAGGCGGCTCGAACGCGACCGTTTCGTTGGCGCGTGCGACCCAGTGCACGCCGCGCAGATCGACGCCGTACTCATGCGAAAGATCGCCCTTGGCCAGCACCGCCAGCGTGGTCTGGAACGATTGCAGCCCGATCTTTTTCCCCGCCAGCTGGGACGGGTGTTCGATGTCGGACTCGGTCCGGACATACATCTGCGTCTGGCTGAACAGCCGTCGCGGAAATGCCGGGATGGCGGTGAAGTCCATGCCGCGCGCCGTCGCCATCAGGTAGGACGAAAACGACACCTCCGCGGCGTCGAACTCGTTTCCGCCCAACATGCGCTTGTGGCGGTGCGCGCCGTCGCGCTCGGGGTTGGTCTCGCCCGCCTGCAGGACGGTGAGGTCGATCCCCGCCGGTATGTTTAGCGTGCCGTCGAAGAAGGGAAAATGCCGGTCGTACCGGTCGAGCGCGAGCGTGTATGTATCAGTCATACCCGGAAAATCTCATGGAGGCGCGCCGCGGGCAAGGGGCGCCAGCAAAAACGGCGGTCCGAAGGCCGCCGTCTGTAATCGGAACAGGCGGTCGTTCAGGCAGCCCGCCGCCGCGCCCAGCCGAGCCCGATCAGCCCTACCCCGAACAGCAGGACCGCGCCCGGTTCCGGCACCGCATCGCCCTGGGTGATGTTGGTGATGCCGGTATTGAGGAACTCGCCGCCGGTGGTGGTCCAACGGACCGCGCCGATATCGACATCGGCGATCACGCCGAAGAAGCCGACCTGGGTGTGATCGTGGGTCAGCACGAACGTGTCGATCAGCGTATCGGTCACATCGAAAATCTCGATAATCGCCTCCGGCGTCGCCGGCTGGTTCGAGCCGTTGACGTTGTTCAGATAGGTATCGAACCCGACCGCGCGCGTCGTGGTCGAGAAATCGAGCCTGTAATCGTCGTTCCGGTTGTCGGTCAGCACGTGCGACGTGTTGCCCGGGCCGAAGAACGGGTTGTTCTCGACCACTAGCAATGCCTGGGTCACCACCGTGCCGGTCAGTTGCGTGAAGGTAATGCCGTTGCTGACGAACCCGCTGCCCAGATTGTCCGTGACGCCATTGGCGAAGCCGAGGAAATCCTCAACGACAGTGCTGTCTGTCGCGGCCTCGAACGTCGTCCTGTCAGCGAAATAGATCGGCGCCGCAACTGCCGGCCGGCCATACAGCGCCACCGCCGCGAGAACCATGGCGACTATCCCGAACGATCTAGCGAAACTCATGCCCTGTATTCCCCGGTTAACTCCGCGTTAACCAAGCAATAGTCGTGCCATGCAGATATATTAATTTATTTCAAGACGTTAGAGGCGGCTGAGGGGTGGACCAGACTGTAAAATCTGCCGACAGTCACAGCGCGACCTGTCGCAAACTGTCACAGCGTCCCGGCCGCTCACACCCCCGCCGATGCGGCCGACAGCGTGTCCATGTCCATGTCGTCGTCGCGGATCGCGCCGATCAGCTCGGTGACGCGTTCGATGCCGCGCTCGTCGCACCATTCCTCCAGATCGTCGATGATGGTGGTCAGCGCCGTCGGGTTGCGGAACCCGGCATAGCCGATGCCGACGGCGGAGGCGCCCGCCAGCATGTATTCGACCACGTCTTCCGCCTTGGTCACGCCGCCGATGCCGATGATCGGCACCTTCACCTGCTGCGCCACCTGGTAGACCATGCGCAGCACGATTGGCTTGAGCGCGGGCGAGACCATGCCGCCGAACTTGTTGCCCAGCGCAGGACGGAAATTGTCGGTGCGGATCTTGAGCGACAGGAAGGTATTGGCGATCACCAGGGCGTCCGCGCCGGCTTCTTCCGCCGCCAGCGCGATGGAGACGATGTCGCCCGCGTTGGGCGACAGCTTGGCCCAGAGCGGCTTGTCGGTCGCCTCGCGGATGCGGCCGACGACCTCCTTGGTGTGCTCCTCCTGCATGGCGAAATTACCGCCTGTCGTGTTGCGGGTGGGGCAGGAAATGTTGCACTCGACCACGTCGACGTCCGGTACCGAAAGCTCGCGCGCCAGCTGGGCGAAATCGTCGATGGACTCCGAAGAGCAGCTGACGATCAGCGGCGGTTCGAACTTCGCGTATTCCGGCACGATGTGATCGAGGAAATACTCGATCCCTTTGCCGGGCAGGCCGATGGACTGGATGATGCCGGCCTCCGTCTCCGCCATGCGCGGTGTCGGGTTGCCGAGGCGCGGCTCGCGGCAGATCGTCTTGGCGACCAGCCCGCCCAGCCGGTTAAGGTCAATCACATCGGCATATTCCCATGAGAACGCGCCGGAGGCGGGCGTCACCGGATTCTGCATCGTGACGTCGCCGATCTTGACGGTAAGGTCTACCATCCCACTGTCTCCTGAATATCGAATACCGGTCCCTCGCGGCACACCCGGCGCAGCGTGCGCTCGCCGTTGACCTCGAAGGTGCGGACGCAGATGTAACAGGCGCCCAGCCCGCAGGCCATGATCTGCTCCATCGCCACCTGGCCGGGGATATCGTGCTTCGCGCCGAGCTGTTTCATCAGGCTCAGCAGCCGGTTGGAACCGCAGGTAAAGAACGCGTCGGCCTTGCCGTCGGCGATAAGCCCTTCGATGATTTTTTCGACATTGTCGACGTCGCTGCTGCCGTCGCTGTCGACCACGGCGACGGTCTCAGCCCCGAAACCTTCGAACAGCTCGCGCGACATCACGACGTCCTGGTTTCGCGCACTCAGGATGGCGGTGACGCCGACGCCTTTTTCCGCGGCCAGCTGCGAGATCGGCGCCAGCGTGGCCAGCCCGACGCCGCGACCCAGCACGACGATGTTCTTCCACGCCGGATCGAGCGAGAAGCCGATGCCGAGCGGGCCGAAGATGTTGAACTCGTCGCCCGCTTCCAGCAGCGCCATGCCCTGCGTGCCGCGCCCCTCGCACTTGTAGAGAAACTCGATTTTCGCGGCGTCGGCATCGATCCGGTAGACGCTCATCGGGCGGCGCATCCAGACCTCGGCTCCATCGGGCGACGGGCACAGCAGGTGGAAGAACTGCCCCGCCTGGGCGGTCAGCGCGCGGGCCGGCGCTTCCAGCACCAGCAGCTTGTACTCGTCATTCACCCAGTCGTTGGAGAGCACGTTGCACAGGAACTCGCCCGACGGCCGGTCGGGCCACGGGTCGGGCTCGCCGACGCGCACCGGCGCCGCAGCGTAATTATGTTCGGGATTGAGATCGGTCATGGATTTCGTGTCCGGATAATCGGCAAAAACTGCGGAGAACGATTAGCACGCGACTGTAACAAAATAAATACAAATTCCATTTTTGTTACAGTTATCCACATTTCAGGTCGCTGCGTTGCCAAACAGCAGCGTGATGTTGATCCGCATGTTCCCGTAACCGGGCTGGAAGTCCGGCGCGTGGGAGCCGTGGAACAGGCGCGAGGGGAACAGTACGGCGCGGTTTTCGCGATAGGGGATCGTTGCCCGGTCGGCCGGGTTGACGGCGAGCCAGTCGCGGATGCGGGCGATGTCCTGTCCGTAATCGGATATCTCCCAGTCTTCCGGCGGCGCGCCGCGCCAGATCTCCAGCCCGCCGGTGTCCCGATTCGCGTTGGCCGCGTCCGGGGTCACCCAGAAATTGACGCTGACCGCCGCGTCGTCGGCATGGATATCGATCGGCAGGTCGCCCCGGATGCCCTTGAAGGCCCAGCCCTGGGTCAGCGGATGCGACGTCAGCCGGTCGGGAAAGGCGGTGCGGATTTCGTCGGCGATCTGCAGCAGCAGGGGCGAGGCCAGCCCGTCCTCCAGATAGCTTGCCAGGAACCCGTCGATATGGGCGAAGTCGCTCCAGATCGTACTTTCAAGAAGGTTGCGCCGCAGCAGCGCCAGCGCACGATCCGACAGCAGATTGTCGATCGTCGCGATCCCGTCATCGTCGGATACCGACATCGCATCCGACAGCGCGCCGCCCGGCAGTTCCGGCGCGGACCGCACGTAGAACGGCGTGTTAAAGCTGTCGCCCAGCAGGTCGAACTGCCCAACCGACAGCGCGACAATTCCGTTTTCCGGAATATCCTTCGCCGCCGCATCGTAGGCCCGGGCCAGCGTGTCCCAGCGCCCCTTGTCCTTGCCCAGCGATGCAAGGTAGCGGAACTGGGCCGCGTCGTGCCCGATTTTGCCCCGCGTCGTTTTCGTCAGCGAGTCAGCCGCAATCGGCAGCCGGTCGTCGCCGCGGCGAAGCTCCTGCGTACGCGCGAAATGATCCATCGCCCGGTCGCGGCGGTCGAGCGCCATCCACAGAAAACCGAGCGCGCGGTGAGCGGCGTAATGGTCCGGTTCCAGCGCGACGGTTCGCCGGTAGGCCCCCGCGGCTTCGTCAAGCCGACCCAGCGCATTAAGCGCGCCCGCCCGGTTGAAATGCGCCGAGGCGTAGGACGGCTCGGCGGCGACGGCGCGTTCGAACAGGGCGAGGGCTTCTTCTGTCCGCCCCTGTTCGGCAACCGCGACGCCCAGATTGTGCAGGATGCTCGCGTTCTCCGGCTCATCCGCCAGCGCAGTGCGGTAAGCGGCCTCCGCGTCTTCCAGACGACCGGCGCGGTGATGGGAAAGGGCGTCTTCGAGGCTCATCGCTCGCCCTCTCCCCAACTCTCCGCCGTGAAGGAGAGAGGGAGCTCGAAATGCGATCCTGAATCACCTCCGCCTTCCGCTTGTGTGGGGAGGATGGCAGGGGGGCGGTCGCGACGGGCGCTGCCGGTCGACGTCACTGTCACCGATTCCGGTCGATCAGGTCGCGCAGGAATTTCGCCGCTTCCGGGCCTTTGAGCGCCCGGCGCCACATGTCGCCGACGGCCTGTTCGTGCAGCGAAAGCGCTTCCTCGGCTGACGTGATCATGGCGATACCGGCATGGATGTTGGGCTGTTCGCCGAGCCGGAACGGGCTGAGCGCCAGCGTTCGCCGGTCGCGGTCGCGGAAGATCTGGAAGCTGGTATGGGGCAGGGCGCCCGGCACGATGCCGATCTGCACGCCGATCGGCTGTTCCTCCATCAGGCCCGCCAGGTGCCGCGCCTCGTCCCGGGCGCGGGCGCGGCGGGCGGCCAGAATATCGGGTTCGAGGTCCAGCCTGCCGACCAGCCCGTTGCGAAGGAACCGGTCGATCTCCGCCCCCGAGATCAAATTGAGCACGCCGGGCCGGTTCTCGGCATAGGCGGCGCGGCGCTGGCGCAGGATCGTCATCAGCTCGCCGAGCTGGCGCAGGATGCCGCGCCGGTCCTCTGCCTCGCCGGGAATCGATTCGCGCAGCACGTCTTCCAGCGTTTCGTCGAACGCGTCCGATGCCATCAGGTAGGAAACCGGCCCCGCCAGCACGGTGATATGGTCGCTCGCCGCCTCGATCTGGCGGATGCGTTCGAAAAAGGCCACGGCGGAGGCGATATATTCGACGCCAACGCCGAGCAGGGTCGGCACCGAAACCTCGAGCAGTTCCGACAGCCGCTCCAGCGTTTCGATCTTGGCGAGCTCGCCCTTTTCGAAACGGTACAGCGCGGTTCGCGAGATGCCGATCCGCTTGGCGACTTCGTCCGCGCTCATCCCCGAGGCTAGACGGAAAGCCTTCAGACGGTTGCCGATCTCATCGAAACTGATGGTCATTTTCGATGCCCTTCAGGCGCGACGCGCGCAAAAGATCGATCGGCTCAGGTCGCGGCGGCGTGGATCATTCCCAGCAGCGCAGACGGCGTCATCGGCGCTTCGGTCACATGCACGCCGAACGGCTCCAGCGCATTCTCGACCGCGCAGACCAGCGCCGACGGGGTCGGAACGCCGCCGCATTCGCCGATGCCCTTGACGCCGAGCGGGTTCACCGGCGACGGGCTTTCGTGATGCACCATCTTTACTTTCGGCATTTCGGGGGCGGAGACCAGCAGATATTCGCCGTAATTGGTGGTGATCGGGTTGGCGTCCTCGTCGAACCCCATCCATTCGAACAGGGCGTTGCCGACGCCGTGCGCGACGCCGCCCATGATCTGTCCCTCGGCCACCATCGGGTTGATGATCCGCCCGCAATCGTGACCGATCACGAAATTGACGATCTCGACATGGCCGGTCTCGACATCGACCTCGACCTCAGCCACCGCCGTGCCGCTGCTATAGGTCATCGAATCCATCACCACCGTTTCGGTGGCTTCCATGCCCGGCTCGATCCCGCCCGGCAGCGCGTAACCCGGCGTTCCGGCGACCGCCTTGGCGACATCGCCGAGCTTCACCTTCAAGTCGGGGACGCCCTTGACCCGGATTTCACCATTCTCGATCTCGAGGTCTTCCTCCGACGCTTCCAGCATGTTGGCGGCGACCTTGAGCGCCTTTTCGCGGACCTTGATCGCCGCGACATGGGCGGAAGTGCCGGCCATACAGGCGAGCCGGCTGTTGGACGTGCCGATGCCGAGCGATGTATTGCCGGTATCGGCATCGGTGACGACCACGTTCTCCATGTCGCCGCCGAACTGCTCGCCGACGATCTGCGACAGCATGGTGATATGACCCTGGCCGATCTCGGTGCCGCCGGTATAGACCATGATCTTGCCCGACGGGCCGATGCGCACCGTGACCATCTCGAACGGGCCCCGACCGGTGCCTTTCACGAAGTTGGCGAAACCGATCCCGAGATAGCGCCCTTCGGCGCGGGCGGCCGCCTGTCGTGCCGGGAAACCCGCGTAATCCGCGGCTGCCAGCGTGTCGTCCATGCATTTGATGTAATCGCCCGAATCGAGCTGGATCGCCGTGCCGCCGCGGCTCTTGAGCGGCGTGTCGTAGGGCATCGCATCGCCCGGCACCATGTTGCGGCGGCGAACCTCGGCGGGGGCGATGCCGAGCTCCTTCGCAACGCGGTCCATGAGGCGTTCCATCACATAAGTGCCCTGCGGATGACCGGCGCCCCGCACCGGCGTGACCGGCACCTTGTTGGTCAGCGCGACGCGGACATTCATGCTGTAATTCGGCACGATATAGCCGAGCGTCGTCGTTTCCGCCGCGTTATAGGCGAGGTTTACGCCCCGCGCGGTATAGGCGCCGTGATCGTGGATCACTCCGCCGCGGATCGCCTGAATCATGCCGTCGGCATCGACCGCGATCTCCACGTCCCAGTACTGGTCTCGCTCCTGCGTGGTGATGGTGAAATGTTCGCGCCGGTCCTCGATCCACTTGATCGGCCGGCCGATCATTTTCGTCGCCAGCGATATGATGATGTCTTCCTGATAGACCACCAGCTTTGGGCCGAACCCGCCGCCGATATGCGGCGTGATGACGCGGATCGAGTTCTCCGACCGTCCCGTCATGTCGATAAAGGTGGTGCGCAGCGAATGCGGCATCTGGGTCGAGGACCACAGCGTCGTCTCGTCGACCATTGCATCGTGCATGGCGAGACAGCCGCGGCATTCCATCGGGTGCGGTCCGCCGCGATGCATCTTGAGGGTTTCGGAAAACGTGTGCGCGGCGGAAGCGAAGGCCGCGTCGGAATCGCCGTACTCCATGTTGAACTCGGCGCAGAGATTATGCGCCGCATCGGTATGGACCAGCGGCGCGCCGGGCTCGAGCGCCGCCTTCGCATCGGCGGCGACCGGCAGCGGGTCGTACTCGACATCGACCAGCGCAACGGCATCCTCCGCGATATGGCGCGTGGCCGCGATCACTATGGCGATCGGCTCGCCGACGTAATGGGCCTCGGTATGGGCCAGCGCCGGGCGCGAGCGGTCCTCCTTGTAGGCCGGGCTCGGCAGGCCGACGACCAGCTCCGGATTGATCAGCTGGGCCTCGAAATCGGCGAAGGTCATGACGGTATGAACGCCCTCAAGCGCCAGCGCGGCAGAGGCGTCGATCGCGCCGATCTTCGCATGGGCGAACGGGCTCCGGACGAAGGATGCGTGCAGCATCCCGTCGAGCCTGATGTCGTCGATGAATTTCGCCTTGCCGCGCAGCAGGGCGGGGTCTTCCACCCGTTTGACCGCGCTGCCGAATACCGTCGAGCTCATGAAAATCTGCTCCTGTGCCTGCGTTTCGTGCCTTGTACAGGATTTATCCGATTTTCGGGGCGGGGGCTAGGGAGCGTCCTTCGAGACGGTGCCTCGGGAAACCAGGACGGCTCGTCAGGATGAGGGGGTTCTACGGGGCAATCACAATAAACGCCTCATGCTGAGGAGCGAGCATGGCGAGCGTCTCGAAGCATGTGGTTGCCGCCCCCTCCCTATCCCTCCCCCGCTTGCGGGGGAGGGGACTCCATTTCTGCGGCGGCTCTATCGGAACTCCCTCCCCCAATTCTGGGGGAGGGCAGGGGAGGGGGTTAACCCCGGCCCCTCACTCCATCCGGACATTCTTCGAGAAATCGTAATTCACGCCGGACTCGCAGTGGAAATCCCAGCTGACCTTGCTGCGGTCATATGCCGGCGAAAACACGCGTTCGAGGAAGGCGAACTGGGCGGCGAGGCCGGCTTCGGCCTGGGCGCGGCGGTAGCGGCCGGGCATGGTGTCATTGAGCCAGCCGTGGGGCGCGCCCTCATAGACGCGGATTTCGTAGGTCTTCCGGTTGTCTTCCAGACAGTTGCGGAGCCGCCTGACATGGTCGAGCGAGATCATGTGGTCCGCCTCGCCGAAACAGCCGAACACCGGGCAGGTCACCTTCGGAATGATGTCTTCCAGCTTTGTCGGGTAGATGTCGGTCTGCTCCCATTCGCGGTCCTGCGCCGCGCCGTACCACACCAGCGCTGCGGCAACCGGGCGGCGGGCGGCGAGGACCAGCGGATGGCGACCGGTCTGGCACACGCCCTTGACCGCGATACAGTCGGACAGCACCTCGTCGAGACCCTCCAGATGTTCGGTCGCCGTGTTCAGGTGCTCCGCCGCCTCGTCGTCGGTGATGTCGTAGCGCGCATCGCCGGCATGGAGTGCGTCCTGGTCCGGGTGGCGGAAGAAACAGTCGGGCGTGATGCAGACATAGCCTGCCTCGGCGAAGCGGACGCCGAGATCGAGCGTGTGCTGCACCAGGCCGTAGCGCTCATGCATCAGCACCACGCCGGGACGGGCGCGGTCCTGCCCTGCCGGGTACGCGATCCGCGCCGGCAGCCCGCCGGCGAGCGTCAAATCCTCAGTCCTTATTTCAGCCATTTGCTTTCTCCGCCCCCTGTTTCATCAGTTCGACCGCCTCGTCGGTGGTCATAATGCGGCCCATGCGCGGGAACACCCGCTCCAGAAAGAATTCGTTGTTGTTGCCGCGCTGCGAATAGCAGCAGTCCGACACCACCACGATGCCGTAATCGAGATCGCGCGCCGCGAACACGGTCGACGCGATGCCGACATCGGTCGAGCCGCCGGCGATGACGATGGTATCCAGCCCCCGTACCCTGAGATTAAAATCCAGGTCGGTCTGGAAGAACGAGTTCCAGCGATGCTTGGGGATCATGACGTCGCCCCCGGCCGGCGCCAGCTCGGGCGCGATTTCGGCGGCGGTCGAGTCCTTGCTGAAGCCCGGCTTGATTGTGGGCGCCGCATCGGTCAGCGGGCGCAGCTCCATATCCGTGTCGGTAAGCCGCGCCACCGTGTCCACGTCGCCCGGCGCGTGAGCCCCCGACGGGTAAAAGGTCGTCAGCCCCGCCGCCCGCGCGCCTTCGAGCAGCCGCGTCATGTTGGGCAGGATGTTGCGTTCGGCGAGGAACTGTTCCTTCTCCGGATTGCCCGAATGCAGATAGCCGTTAAGCGTGTCGAACAGCACCAGCCCCGTATGGTCCGGCCCCAATGTCGGTTCCAGCCGCGATATCGCCGCCATTGCTCATTCCTTCCTGAAGAAATTTAGTGGGGAAGAGATACAGGGAATGCGGGGAAGGGGGAAGGCAGGGCGGATATTGTGCGAATTGCAATGTTGGCTGGACCCCGGCGCGCGATATCTTTTTGAGGCCGGGGTGACATCGGTGTTTAGGTGCGAACGTACCGACCGCAGTTACATACCCGGTTGTCACCCCGGACCTGATCCGGGGTCCATGGCACCGCTGCAAATCTACTGGGCGAATCTATTGGGCGGTCAGCCTCGGCGGCGATACGCGCCGAGCGTCATCAGACCCAGCCCGATAATCGCAAGCGCGCCCGGCCCGGAGAGTTCCTCTGCGTCGACGGACGGCGGCAACGTCAGGCTGGTGGTGGAGATGACGGTTCCGCTCAGATCGTCGATTATCTCCAGCGTAACCGAGATGACGTCGATGCTTTCAGTCAGCGACCCGAACTTCACGCTGCCGGTGATGTCGGTGGTGGCGATGACAAGGGAAAGCACGCCGAGGCTCGTCACGCCGCCTGTCGCGTCGTACCCCCCCGTAAATCCCGCCGGAGTATCGAGGCCCAGATAGTCTAATGAAAACAGGCCGGCCGAATCGTCGAACTGGTCCACGCCCGAGGTTGTGACCTCGAGATTGAACAGAAGTGGCTGCGGCGCGCCTGTCGTCCCGAAACTGAAATCGACCGTCGCGGTCTGCCCGGCGCCGATCAGGAGCGCGTGGGCCGAGGTCGCCGAGAGACACAGCCCGGCGGCCAGAACAGCCTGAAAGGCGCGGGTGAGCAGTCTCGATGCAAGTCCGGTGAAAGGTTTCATGATCCCGATCCTTTATCTATGTGGCAACCAGGCAATTTTCGTGCCGAAAATGAGAATCATTTAATATCAATGTGTTATAGGGCCAGTGCCGGACGACGAACGCATAACTGTAAAATCTACCGACACCTGTAGAGAGTGATGTAATTCCTGGAATGCGGAGCGGTCGCCCCCTCCCCCAATTCTGGGGGAGGGCAGGGGTGGGGGTTCATCGCTCGACGGAAATGGAAGAGTCGTTCCTCCCCTTTGACGCACAGCCCGTCTTGAGGCATCTATCCTCCCATGGCGACGATGAAGAAAACAGTTCTGGGAGACCGGCTCCCGAGGCTTGAGGACGGGCCGCTTATTACCGGTCAGGGGCGCTTTGCCGGGGATATCGATTTTCCCGGCCAGCTGCATATGCGCATCGTCCGTGCGCCCTACGCCCATGCGGAGATCAGGGGCGTCGACGCAGCGGTGGCGCTGGCGGTGCCGGGCGTTGTGGCGGTGTGGACGCATGACGACGTTGCCGACCTGCCGCCGATCGATTTCCGGGCCGATCATTCTGCGGAGAATCTGAAGCCGTACCGGCAGTACTGCCTCGCGAAGGACCGGATGCGCTATGTCGGCGACCCGGTGGCGGCGGTGTTCGCCGAAGACCCTTACGTGGCCGAGGATGCCGCCGAGCTGGTGGAGATCGACGCCGTGCCGCTGCGCGTCGTCGCGTCGACGGACGATGAGCCGGGCGAGTTCGAGCCGGGGCGGTCGACCGAAGCCGCGCTGATGACCCACACGTTCGGCGATGCCGAGGCGGCGTTCACCGCCGCGCACAAGGTGATCGAGCTGGATCTCCACACCGGGCGGCATTCGGGCGTTCCGATGGAATGCCGCGGCGCCATCGGCGTGTGGGAAGACGATACCGAAACGCTCAGGCTCTACGGCGCGGCGAAAATCCCCCACCGCAACCGCGACACGCTGACCCGCATGCTGGGCCTCGATGCGGAGAAGATCGTCCTGCATGAGGGGCATACCGGCGGCGGGTTCGGCATCAGGGGCGAGCTGTATCCCGAGGATATTCTGGTGCTGGTCGCGGCGAAACGCATGGGCCGGCCGGTCAAATGGATCGAGGACCGGCAGGAACACATGATGGCGGCCAACCAGGGCCGAAACCAGCATCACCGCGCCCGCATCGCGGTGGATGAGAACGGCATGATCCAGGGCATCGATGTAGAGTTCTGGCACGACCAGGGCGCCTATATCCGCACCCACGGCGCCAACGTGGCGAACCGGACCATGTGCATGATGACGGGCGCCTACAAGGTGCCCGCCTATCGCGCGCTGTGCCATCTGCGTCTCACCAACAAGGTGTCGGCGGCGACCTACCGCGCGCCCGGCCGGTTCGAGAGCAGCTTTATCCGCGAACGCCTGATGGATGCGGCCGCGGATGAACTGGGCATCGACCGGATCGAGCTGCGGCGGCGCAACCTGATCACCGCCGCCGACATGCCGTTCGCCATCGATTTCGACGAGCCTGGGGCCGAGAACCTGCTGATCGACAGCGGCGACTATCCCAAGCTGCTCGATGCGGCGCTTGAGCGGCTGGACTGGGACAATCTGCAGGCCGAGCTAGCCGCGCGGCGCGCGAACGGCGAGTTGGTCGGCGCGGGCGTCGGCGTCTTCGTCGAGGAATCGGGGAAGGGGCCGAAGGACGGCGCCCGCATCCGCATCGAGGAGGACGGCGGCGTGACGGTGCTGACCGGCGGCGCCTCCATCGGCCAGGGATTCGAGACCACGATGGGCCAGATCTGCGCCGCGACGCTGGGGGTCGAGCTGTCTTCCGTCCAGGTGCTGCACGGACAGACCGATGCGATCCCCTATGGCGTCGGCGCGCATGCGGCCCGCGCGACCGTGATGACGGGTTCCGCCGTGCACGAAACCGCCCTGCTGGTTCGGGAAAAGGCGCTGGAAACGGCGGCCGAGCTCTTGCAGGCGGAACCGGCGGACCTCGATATCGCCGGCGGGGTCGTCTTCCGCGCGGATCAGCCGGACAGGGCGTCCGTCACGCCCACAGTGACATTGGCTGAGATCGCGAGGCGGCGCGGCGATGCGCTGGCTGCCGAAGGGTTCTACACCACGGACGAGCCGACCTTTCCCTACGGCATGCATTTCGCGGTGGTGAAGGTGGACGGCGAAACGGGGCGGATCGAGGTCGAGCGATTCCTTGTCGCCTACGATGTCGGTCGCGCGGTCAATATGGATACGCTCGAAGGGCAGCTGGTCGGGGGCGTCCTGCAGGGGATCGGCGGCGCGCTGTACGAGGAGTTCGCCTATGACGCGGACGGCACCCCGCTGGCGGTTACCTTCGCCGATTACCTGATGCCGACGCTCGACTGCGCGCCGGATACCGAATGCCTGGTGACCGAGGACGCGCCCAGCCCGCGCAACCCGCTCGGCCTCAAGGGCGGCGGCGAGGGCGGCATCAACGGCGCCGGCGCGGCGATCGCCGGCGCGATCGACGAGGCGCTGGGGATTCCGGGGGCGGTGACGCGCCTGCCCGTGACGCCGCAGCGCATCCGGGAGATTTTGCGGGAGAGGGACCGGGCGTGATGTCTTCCCCGTCCTTCGAGACGCGCCTTTCAGGCGCTCCTCAGGATGAGGAAGACAGAGATAGATAGAGCTTTCCTCATCCTGAGGAGCGAGCGCAGCGAGTGTCTCGAAGGACGGGGAAAGCGGGCAGAAGACGTGACGTCGCCGATGACCACGCTCGGCAGTCACCCCGGACTTGATCCGGGGTGACAGTTCAAGCTAACGGATAGAACGGAAAAATCATGGCAAAACTGAAACTCACCCTCGCGATGGGCGATTACGAGATCGTCCGGGCGCTCAAGGAAAACACGGTGCAGCCCGACGGGATCGAGCTCAACGTGCTGACGAAGATGGATTCGACCACGCGACACTGGCGCTTCCTGCGCAACCGCGATTTCGACGTGGCCGAAACGTCGTCGTCCTCCTATCTCGTGGCGCGCGACCAGGATCTGCCGTTCGAGGGCATCCCGGTCTTCCTGCACCGGCGCTTCCGCCACGGCTTTATTTTCATCAACACGACCAAGGGGATCGAGAAGCCGACCGATCTGATCGGCAAGAAGATCGGGGTGAAGCAGTACCAGTCGTCTGCCCAGCTCTGGATGCGCGGCATCCTCGAGCACGAGTACGGCGTGCCTCATCGCGAGTGCGAATGGCTGGCGGAGCTCGACGAGAGCATCGAGTTCGAACCGCCGCCGGGGCTGAAGCTGTCCCGGATGGCGGACGACCAGACCTGCGAACAGATGCTGATGGACGGCGAGATCGACGCCTGCCTGCATCCCGACCTGATCCAGCCCATCGTCGATGGCGACCCGCGCGTCGGCCGGCTGTTCCCCGATTTCAAGCAGGAGGAAATCGATTTCTACCGGCGTACGCAGATGTTCCCGATCATGCATGTGATGGGCATCAAGCGCGAAATCGTCGAGGAACATCCGTGGGTGCCGATCAACCTGTTCCACGCCTTCAACGAGGCCAAGGCGCTCGCCATGAAGCGCATGGTCAACCCTCGCATCGTGCCGCTCGCCTGGTACCGCGAGGCGTGGGAGGAGCAGGAAGAGCTGATGGGCAAGGACCCGTGGGAATACGGCATGACCGAAAAGAACGTCCATCTGCTGACCCAGATGGTGAAGTACTCGCACGAGCAGGGGATGATCCGCCGCGAAATCCCGCTCGACGAGCTGTTCCTGTCGGTCGATCAGGGCCGCAAGCGGGGCGACGTTTTCCGGGTCTAGGGAACCGGGTCTGGGGAAGCCTGTCTGGGGAAACGGGGCGCGGCGCATCCGGTTGAGCGTCGGCGCGGGTTTCGATAAGCTTCGGTTCCGGTATACACGGAGGCTGAATATGACCGCCCTCGATACCGACTCGCTGCGAGCGCTGATCAGGCCTGATCGGGTCCATCGCGACTACTATACCGATCCGAATATCTTCAAGCTGGAGATGGAGCGCATCTTCGGCCGCTCCTGGCTGTGCCTCGGCCATGAAAGCCAGGTGAAGGAGCCGTTCGACTTCATGACCACGCGGCTATCGGGACAGCCGGTCATCGTCACCCGCGACCGCGAGGGCGAGGTGCACGTGATGTTCAACCGCTGCACCCATCGCGGCGCCGTGGTCTGTACCGCACCGAAGGGCAGCCAGCGGCGGTTCGAATGCCCATATCACGGCTGGGTGTTCCATGCCGACGGGAAACTCGCCGGCACCCCCTATCCCCGCCGCTACGCGCCCGGCTTTATCGAGGAAGGAAATTTCGATCTGGCCCGGCCGCGCGTGGAAATCTATCGCGGTTTCATCTTCGCCAATCTGAGCCAGGAAGGCCCCGACCTTGCCGAGTTCATGGGGCCGATGCTGGGCTGCATCGATCACATGGTCGACCGCGCGCCCGACGGCGAGCTGGAAGCGCCGGCAGGGATGTTCCGCTATCGCTGGGACGGCAACTGGAAGATCCAGCTGGAGAATCTGAACGATCTCTACCACCCGATGTTCACCCATGCATCGACCACGGCGGAGGACGGTACGCAGTTCCGCCGCCAGGGCGCGGAGGACGACGAGGCCGGCAAGGTAAAGCTGCTGGAGGAAGGTTCGTCGCTCAACGAGCAATGGGAAGACCAGCTGATCGAGGGCTTTCCTCACGGCCATTCCTCGATGCAGAGCTTCCCTGTCGACAAGGGCAATAGCGGTCCGGTCTATGAACGCTACAGGGCGGCGATGGAGGCGGCCTACGGCGACCGCGCCGAAGAGGCGATGCGGGTCAAGTACCACAATTCGATCTTCTTCCCGCAATGGTCGCTGCAGTATCTGACGCAGCATATCCGGATCATGAATCCGGTTTCCGTCAACTGTACGGAAAACATCATTATCCCGCTCAAGCTCAAGGGTGCGCCGGAGGAAATGTGGCGGGCGCAGGTGCGCTCCAACAACAATTCGCACGCTCCAAGCGGCATGGTGATGGCCGACGACATGGATGCCTGGACGCGCTGCCAGAACGGGCTGAAGGCGCAGGGTAGCGACTGGGTCATTTTCGCCCGCTCTCTGGGCGAGGAGAAGGTGGACAATACCGGCGCGTTCACCACGACGGGCACGTCGGAGGCCCATTCGCGCCAGCAGCACAAGGCGTGGCTGCATTACATGTGCGACGCAGCGTGACCGGCGCGATGGAGGTTTCCCAGCCCGAAATCGAGCAGTTTCTCTATCGCGAGGCGCGCCTGCTCGACGAGCGCCGTTTCGAGGACTGGATGGGTCTGTTCGCCGAGGACGGCTATTACTGGGTGCCGGGCGTCGCCGATGCCGAGGATCCGTATGAGTGCGTGTCGATCTTCTTTGACGACAGGCCGCTGATGAAGACCCGGATCCAGCGGCTGCGCCACCCGAAGATCCATTCGCAGGAACCGCACAGCCGCACCGCGCATTTCGTGTCCAACGTCGAAATCGACCCGGATTTCGGCGAGCCGGATGAAATTCTGGCGTACTCGGCCCAGATGATGATGGAATTCCGGCTCGACGAGCAGACCAGTTTCGGCGGCCGATGCCGGCATTTGCTGCGGAAGACCGACGGCGGGTTCGAGATCGCCTGGAAGCGTGTCGACCTGATCAACTGCGACGGCATCTTCAAGACGCTGACGATTCCGTTTTAGAGGGGCTACCCTCTTTGACGTCATCGCCGGGCCTGTCCCGGCGATCTCCCGCTGACTTCACTCCCAGAGGCGCAAGATGCCCGGGACAAGCCCGGGCATCACTTGATCTATTTTTATCCGCCACGCCGACAGCGTTCCCTCCCCCGCGCGGGGGAGGGGCAGGGAGGGGGTTACCCCGCCGCCAGCACCCCCGCCGCGTCCTTCTCGAGCACGGTGCCCTTGAAGAAATCGGGGTTCATGCCGCCATGCAGCCGGACCGTGTTGCCGTACATGAAATCGCGGTACTGCGCCTCGTCCATCAGCCCATCCTCCAGCTGCTCGTAGGCTTCCACCGCCACGTGGCGCGAATCCGTAACGTCCCAGTGGCCGATATCGGATGAGAACAGCGCCTTGACCGGCAGGCCGAACGGCATGCCCTCGCCACGCAGCGCGGCCCCGGCATAGGGCTCGTCCGCTTCGCAGCCGAAATAGAACGGCTTCTGGAAACGGTCGACCAGATCCTCGATCTTCGTCATGCCGCAGGCGTGAAACTCGTCGACCAGCTTCTTATCCAGCCGGTCCTGCTCGCCCATCCCGACATCGCGCGGCGGCGGATCGAACCCGTCCTCCTCGGTAATATGATCGGCGATCACGCCGTTCGAATATTGCCGGAACAAAGACGCCATCTCCTGCAGGTCCACGTTCCGGCTGTCGAAGTAATGAACGCCTTCCGCATTGCGCTTGAGCCAGCGTTCGCGCAGGCCGGAGAACAGCACTCCGCCCCACGACACCCCGCCCTCCATGAAACCGAAATTGAGGTCGGGGAAGCGCGCCGTCACCCCGCCGAAGAATAGCGCCTTGGCGAACATCTCGCCGCCGGCGGCGAAATGGCCCAGATGGTTGAACATGAAATTGTTGACGGCGCGGCGGAAGCCGAGCCCGAACGTGGTGTTGTGCGCCGTGACCGCGACGCCGAGCTCAACGCATTTCGCCCAGATCGGGTCGTAATCGTAGCGGGAATCGAGCGCAAGCATGTCGCAATACTGCGCCGCGCGGGCCGTGCGCGGATCGGCGCCTTTCATTCCTTCCGGCGTGCGGAGGACGAAATTGGCGAGCTTGATCGCCTTGAGGCCGAGTGTGTTGACGGCGTGATCGAGCTCTGCCAGCGCTTCCTCCGGCGTGTAAGACGGAATCACGGCGACCGGCGTCATCCGGTCGGCATGGTCGCGATAAAGATCGGCGGCCATGGTGTTGTAGGCGCGGCACAGCGCAGGGCGGAAGGTGTCGTGCGGCAAATTGACGTAGATCAGCCCGGCGGACGGATACAGGATCGCGTAATCGATGCCATGCTCGTCCATTCGCGCGCGGCGAAGGTTCGGCAGCGCCGCGGTGGCGCGATCCAGCGTGTTGGCCCCGGCGGTCGCCCAGAATTGCGGCCGGCCCATGCGCCACGCCATGCGCTCTTCCGGCGTTGCGTGATCCCACTGGAACTGGCGCGCCTGCTCGTCCCACGCCAGGTAGTCCTGGCGCATCTGCGCCCCGAACAGATCTTCCAGATAGTCGAGCACCACCTTGCGGTATTCGAGAATATGCCCGTCCGCATCGATCGTTGGGTGGCCTTGCTTCTGGCGGATTTCAGCGGCGGTGGGACCGTCGGTCATGGCGTACTCCGAAAGTTCTGGATGATGGGGCATCGTAACGCAGTCCGGCCCGTGCGTAAAAAGGGCCGGCGCACCTGTACGATGGCATGCCGGCCCTTTTCGTAAGCGACTTTCCGGTCAGTCGAGATCGAACCGGTCTGCGTTCATCACTTTCGTCCAGGCCGCGACGAAGTCTTTGACGAACTTCTCCGCGCTGTCGTCCTGGGCGTAAACCTCTGCATAGGCGCGGAGGATCGAGTTGGAGCCGAACACCAGATCCATCCGCGTCGCCGTCCATTTGACGTCGCCCGTGGCCCGGTCGCGGACCTCATAGACGCCGTCGCCCACGGGCTTCCATGCGTTTGCCATGTCGGTGAGATTGACGAAGAAGTCGGTGGTCAGAGCGCCCTCGCGGTCGGTGAAGACGCCGTGCTTCGTTCCGCCATGGTTTGCGCCGAGGGCGCGCATGCCGCCGACCAGCACCGTCATTTCCTTCGCCGTCAGACCCATCAGCTGGGTGCGGTCGAGCATCAGCTCTTCCGCGCTGACGGCGTAGTCCTGCTTGAGCCAGTTGCGGTACCCGTCATGGATCGGCTCCAGCGGCGCGAATGAGTCGGCGTCGGTCTGCGTGTCGGTCGCATCGCCGCGGCCGGGTGCGAACGGCACCGTTACGTCATGGCCCGCCGCCTTCGCCGCCTGCTCGATACCGACATTGCCGGCCAGCACGATGACGTCGGCGATGCTGGCGCCCGCTTCAGCCGCGATCGGCTCCAGCGCTGACAGCACCTTTGCCAGGCGGTCGGGCTCGTTGCCTACCCAGTCTTTCTGGGGGGTGAGCCGGATGCGCGCGCCGTTGGCGCCGCCCCGCATGTCGGAGCCCCGGAAGGTCCGGGCGCTGTCCCATGCGGTCGCCACCATCTCGGCCGTGCTGAGGCCGCTGGCGGCGATCGCCGACTTCACCGCGTCGACATCGTAGCCGGTCGGGCCTTCTGGCACCGGGTCCTGCCAGATCAGCTCTTCCGCCGGCACGTCCGGGCCGATATAGCGAACCTTCGGCCCCATATCGCGATGAGTCAGCTTGAACCAGGCGCGGGCGAACGCATCCTCGAAAGCGGCCTGGTCGTCCCTGAACCGCAGCGAGATCTCGCGATAGGCGGGATCGACCTTCATCGCCATGTCGGCGTCGGTCATGATCGGCATGCAGCGGATCGACGGATCCTCCACATCGACCGGCATGTCCTCCTCGGCGATATCGACCGGCATCCACTGGTTGGCGCCCGCCGGGCTTTTCTTCACTTCCCACTCGTACTTGAAGAGTAGTTCGAAATAGCCGTTGTCGAACACCGTGGGGTTGGTCGTCCAGGCGCCCTCGATGCCGCTGGTGATGGTGTCGCGGCCGACGCCCTTGCCATTGGGGTTGACCCAGCCGAAGCCCTGATGCTCCACGTCGGCGCCCTCGGGGTCGGGACCCAGCCTGCTCGCATCGCCGTTGCCGTGCGCCTTGCCGACGGTGTGACCGCCCGCGGTCAGCGCGACGGTTTCCTCATCGTCCATCGCCATGCGGGCGAAGGTCTCGCGCACTGCCTCGGCCGTCTTCATCGGATCGGGCTTGCCGTCGACGCCTTCCGGGTTGACGTAGATCAGCCCCATCTGCACCGCGGCCAGCGGGTTTTCGAGCGAGGTCTCGTCGCCGGAATCGGCGTAGCGGTCCTTCGCCAGCCATTCCTTTTCCGAGCCCCAGTAGACGTCCTTTTCCGGGTGCCAGATATCCTCGCGCCCGAAGCCGAAGCCGAAGGTTTTGAAGCCCATCGACTCATAGGCCATGTTGCCGGCGAGGATGATCAGGTCGGCCCAGGAGATTTTGTTGCTGTATTTCTTCTTGATCGGCCACAACAGGCGCCGCGCCTTGTCGAGGCTGACATTGTCGGGCCAGGAATTCAGCGGCGCGAAACGCTGGTTGCCGGTGCCGGCCCCGCCGCGCCCGTCGGCGATGCGATACGACCCCGCCGCGTGCCACGCCATGCGAACCATCAGCCCGCCGTAATGGCCCCAGTCTGCGGGCCACCAGTCCTGGCTGTCGGTCATCAGGTCGCGCAGGTCTTTCTTGAGCCCCTCGACGTCGAGCTTTTTGACCTCTTCCCGATAATCGAAGTCCGGACCCATCGGGTCGGTCTTCGCATCGTGCTGGTGCAGGATGTCGAGATTGAGGGCATTGGGCCACCAGTCCATGACGTCCTTGTTCACGGTAGTGCTGCCACCGTGCATCACCGGGCATTTACCCGCGCTTCCGTTGCCGTCCATTTTTTCCTCCTCTGGAACAGTCAACCCGCATTATTGCAAATTGGAATTAATATAATTACAGGATTAAGTTATATCAAGGGTATGTTTCATATTTTTGAATAATTTTAAAAAGTTCGGCGCGGCGAGACCTGCAACCGCCGGAAGTGTCTGGAATTAAACGAAAAGGGCCGGCGCACCTAAACGAAGGTGGGGTGGCTCATGCAATTTTCCAATAGAAATTTCGTCTTCGCCCCCCTCCCTGACCCTCCCCCGCTTGCGGGGGAGGGGATTCGTTCATTCAGGGCACGATATGGAAACGCCCTCCCCCGATTCCGGGGGAGGGCTGGGGAGGGGATGTCCGTCGAGGGGGTAACGGTCGGAGGGGGATAAACCGACCGGGGAGCGTGCGAACGGCGCGCCGCTATCCCGGCAGCACGTCGCCGAATTTTTTCATGATCCGTTCGTCGAGCTCGGCCGAGTTCCGCGCCACGATGGGGAATGTGTCCTTGCGGCGGAACGGCTTGCAGGCGTCGACCACCACGCGCGAATTGCGCGGGTCCTCGTGGGAATAGGCCATCGGGTCGAGATGCGTGCTCCAGCAGCCGTTGAGAATATCCACCCCGTCCTTCGGGTCGCACCTGGTGCACATCGACCAGATCACGTCATTGAGGTTGGCTGGGTCGATATCGTCGTCGACCACGATCACCCAGCGGTTGGCGTAGGCGCCGGCGTGGCACTGGCTGGCGACGAGGCCGGCCTGTTTGGAATGGCCGCCATACATCGTCTTGACCGACACGGTGAGCCACATGCGGCTGCCGCCCGCCTCGTGCGCCCAGACGCCCTTGACCTCCGGGATGCCGGCGGCTTCGAGCTGGTTCCACACAGCGCCGCAGCGATAGGTGCCGCGATAGAACGTGTCGTCGTTGGGCGGCACCGCCGGGATCGCGCCGAGCAGGATCGGATCGTCGCGATGCATGAAGGTCTCGATGCGGATGGCCGGCTGTTTGGTCCCGCCGCCGGCGTAATAGCCGGTCCATTCGCCGAGCGGTCCTTCGTCGATGACATCGTCCGGATGGATAAAGCCCTCGAATGCGATTTCGGCATTGGCCGGCACCGGCAGGCCGGTTTTCGGCATGTTGATGATCTCGACGCCCTCGCCCAGCAGCCCGCCGGCGCAGTCGTACTCGTTCTTGCCGTAGGGCATCTCCAGCCCCGCCACCATGAACAGGGCCGGGTGCATGCCGACCACCACGGCGATCGGGCAGGGCTCGCCTTTCGCATGGTACTTGTTGCGGATGATGTCGCCATGCTTTCCCTTCGACGTCATCAGCGACGCGGTGCCCGGCCCGTGCGACTGCACCCGGTACGCGCCGTAATTGATCCAGCCTGTGTCCGGGTCGCGCATGATGACCATGCTCGCCGTGCCGATGAAATAGCCGCCGTCGAGCTCGTGCCATTTCGGGGTGGGGATCTTCTCGATATTGACGTCCTTGCCCTCGTACACGTTATCCAGCAGCGGTCCGCCATTGACTTCGACCGGCGGAATCGAGGGCTGGTCTTTCATGTATTTGCGCCAGAAATCGACCAGCCCGACTTCGGGCGTGTCCACCGGCAGATCGAGCGCGATATTGATGCGCGGCACCGAGGTCAGGATATTGGCCAGGACCCTGTAGCCCTTGTCGTAGCCCGGAATGTCGTCGAACATGACCGCCGGGTTGGTCATTTTGCGCATATGGATATCGACAATCGCGCCGATCTCCTCCTCGCGGTCGGCGCCTGACACGTTCTGCAGCTGCCCCGCCGCTTCGAGCCCCGAAATCCAGTCCCTCAGATCCTTGTTCGCCACGATGTTCTCTCCATAATTCGATTTCGTCGCTCTTTAACACAATTCGTCATGGTCGGCGAAGGCCGGTCAAGACGGGCTGGGTGGACGAGACCATACCCGGCGCCAGTGGACCAGGCCCGGGCATGACGGAATTTATCGATTATCGTCCAGAATCTTCTTCAGCCGCTGCGGCGTGACCGGTGTCTGGGTCACTGCGCCGGGGATGCCGATGGCATCGTCGATAGCCGACGCAATCGCCGCCGACGCGCCGGTGATGCCCGCCTCGCCCGCGCCCTTGATGCCGAGCGGCGTGCGGATCGAGGGAAAATCCTCGGTCAGCAGGATTTCCGGCTGTGGAAGCTCCTGCAATGTCGGCATCAGGTAATCGGCGAAGGTCACCGCCAGCGGCTGCCCGTCCGCGTCGTAGGCGAATTCCTCATATAGCGTGCCGCCGATGCCCTGCGCGAGGCCGCCGACCAGCTGCCCGTCGACCATCGCGGGGTTGATCGCACGGCCGATATCGTAGCCGATGATGTAGCGTTCGATCTCTGTCTCGCCGGTCTCCGCGTCGACCTTCACCACCGCGATATGCAGACCGTACGGGTAGGTCTGGTGATCGATGTGGAAGAACGCCTCGCCCATCAGGAACGGATCGCGCTTGCCGCGCGCCTTGGACGCGGGGGCGAGCGCTTCCGCCACCTCGCCCAGCGTGACAGACGGGCCGGACGGGTTGCCTTCGGGGTGCACCACGCCGTCGGTGATGGTCAGCTGGTCGGCCGGCGTCTGCAGCAGGTCGGCCGCCATATCGAGCGCCTTGTCGCGCACCTGGAGCGCGGTTTCGTAGACCGCCGTCCCTGTCAGCACGGTTGCGCGCGACGCGTGCGCGCCGACGCCGTACTCGATCCGGTCGGTGCGACCGTGCACCACCTTGATGCGGCGATAATCGGTGCCCAGCGTTTCCGCGGCGATCTGCGCCATCGCGGTTTCAAATCCCTGCCCGATGGACGCGCCGCCCGTCACCACCTCGACATGGCCGGTGACGTCGACATAGATCTTGGACCCGTCGGTCGGGCCGAGCCCGCTTTTTTCGAAGAACATCGAGACGCCGGCGCCCACCAGTTCCCCGTTGGCCCGACGCTCGGCGAGCTCTTTCCGGATATCGGCATAGCCGTACCTGTCGATGACCTGGTCGAGCAGCCCCGCGTAATCGCCCGGATCGTGCTCGACGGAATCGCCCAGCACGTCGAGATCGCGGCCCCAGGGCATTTCCTCCAGCGCGATCAGGTTACGGCGGCGCACCGCCAGCGGATCCATCCCCATCTCCTGCGCGATGGCATCCATCAGCCGTTCGCGCACGAAGGTGCTTTCGAACCGGCCGGGCGACCGGTAGGTCGCCGCCGGCGTCTTGTTGGTCAGGCAGAAATGGCAGACCGAGCGATAGTTCGGTATGCGGTACGGCCCCGGCAGGGTGCCGGTCGTCATGTTGGCGACCCGCGTGCCGTGGGTGCGGATATAGCCGCCCTGGTCGAGCCACAGCTCGTCGTCGATGGCCGTCACCTCGCCGTCTTCGGCCACCGCAGCGCGGATCTTGTGGCGCTGCTGGCGCGACTGGTTGGCGGCGGTCAGGTGTTCCTGCCGGTCTTCGATCCATTTGACCGGCCGGTCGAGCCGCATGGCGGCGACGCACACCAACACGTCCTCGGGGTAGAGCTCGCCCCGAATTCCGAACCCGCCGCCGGTATGGCCCTCATACAGATGCACGCCCGAGGCTGGTCGGTTCAGCATGCGGCACAGCGTTTCGCGGTTGCGATGCGGGACCTTGGCCGCGCCGTGCATTTCCAGCACGTCGCGCGCCGCGTCGTAGCGCCCGACAGCGCCGCGGCATTCCAGCGGGACGCCCGAATGGCGGCCGACCTTTACGTCGACCTCGACGATCTTGAACGCCTCGGCGAAACATTTCTCGATATCGCCGTAGCCCTGCGCGACCACGGCGGCCTCGGTGGTCTGGCCCTCCTTGAAATCCTGCGGCGGGTCGTCGGCATTGACGAGGACCGGCAGCGGTTCGAGGTCGAGCTCTACCAGCTCGGCCGCGTCCTCAGCGATATAGGCGTCTTCGGCGAACACGGCGGCGACCGGATCGCCGACATAGCGCACCCGCTCGCGCGCCAGCGCATACTGGCGGAACAGGGCCAGCTGCGGGTTCGAGCCCTCGCGGAAATCGATCGGCGGGATGTCGGCGATATCTTCCGACGTCCACACCGCCACCACGCCCGGCACGGCCTTCGCCGCCGCGGTATCGATGCCTTTTATCAGCCCGTGTCCGATGGGCGAGCGAACCACCCGCATGTGCAGCTGGTCGGGGAAATTCACATCGCCGACGAAGCGCGCCCTGCCCGAGATCAGCGGCGGGTCTTCCAGCCGGTTTACGCTGTCGCCGAGATGACCCAGCATTTCGTTCTTGCGAATAGCCATCAGGCGCTCTTCATTTTGTCGCGGGCCTCGCGGACCGCCTTGATGATGTTCTGGTATCCGGTGCAGCGGCACAAATTGGAGGCCAGCGCGTCGTTTAGCGCCTCATCGTCGATATCCGGGTTGGCTTCCAGGACGCCGGTCGCCAGCATCAGGAATCCGGGCGTGCAGTAGCCGCATTGCAGCGCGTGATTATCGGTAAAGGCCTGCTGAAGCGGGTGGAGCTTCTCCCCGTCCGCCAGCCCTTCGACGGTGCGGATTTTCTTGCCCTGCGCCTGGATGCCGAACATCAGGCAGGAGCGCATCGGCTCGCCATCGATCAGCACCGTACAGGCGCCGCACACGCCGTGTTCGCACCCGAGATGCGTGCCGGTCTGCCCGCAATCTTCGCGGATCACGTCGGCCAGCGTCTTGCGCGGCTCGACCGTCGCGCTGTAATCGCGCCCGTTGATGTTTAGATTGATCTCGACCTTGTCAGCCATCTGTCCTTATCCCTTCGCCGCATCGTCGAGCGCCCGGCGCACCATCGCTCGCACCAGGTCGCGTCGGTAATCGGCGGTATTCTGCGCGTCTTCCATCGGATCGACCGCGGCGGACGCGGCTTCCGCCGCCGCATCGAACGCGTCCGGTCCGGCAGCCTGCCCGTTCAGCGCGGCCTCGGCTTCGGCGATCCGCCTGGGCCGGTCCTCCGCCCCGCCGACCCCGATGCGGGCATCCGTAATTTTCCCGCCTTCCTCGCGATAAACCGCCACCGCCATGGCGATGGCGAAATCGCCGGCCCGCCGGCTGAATTCCTGGAACCCGACTTTCGCGTCCATCGGCAGCGTGGGGATCCGAACCTCGGCCAGCAGCTCGTCTTCGGCCAGCGCGGTGGTCATCACCGTTTCGAAGAAGTCCGCGGCCGGGATCAGCCGTTCGCCCCGCGACGATTTCGCGACCATCGTCGCATCCATCGTCGCCGCCACGGCGCACCATTCGGAGGCCGGGTCGGCATGGGCTACGGAGCCGCAGAACGTGCCGCGCAGGCGGATCGGCAGATGCGCGATCTTCGCCGCGACCTTGGTCAGCAGCGCGCCCAGCGGGCCTTCGCAGACCTCGTTGTGGAATGTCGCGTGCCGGACCCGAGCGCCGATGGCGATCGCGTCGCCCTCGGTCGAGATCGCGTCCAGCCCCTCGACATTATTGATATCGATCAGATGCGGCGGCCTGGCGAGCCGGAATGCCATGGTCGGCACCAGGCTCTGGCCGCCCGCGAGAATGCGCCCGTCCTCGGGAGCGTACTGCGCCAGCAGCGCGACCGCCTCATCGACGGTCGTCGGCGCGTGATAGGTGAAAGCAGCGGGTTTCATGCGGTTCCTTCACATTCAGCGGAAGACGCATTGATGCCTCAGAATGGCGGAGGCGTAAAGGGGGCCGCGCGCCTGGCTGCGGCCCGGCCCCGCCGATAGTTTCCTGCCGCAGACGCCATCCTTCGAGACGCGCCCCCCATAATGAATTCGGACGCTCCTCAGGATGAGGAGCGTCATTAAAGACCTCATCCTGAGGAGCGAGCGCAAGCGAGCGTCTCGAAGGATGCGATGCCGTACTAAATCCTTCCCGCTTCCCCCTTCGAATCCCCTATGTCACAATTCGGGTAACCCTATTCCCATAGACGCTTCCCGGGAGTGACGATCATGGATCGCATCGAATCGACGAATACCGAGCCCTATGTGCCGCCGCTGCAGCTGACCGAGGGGCAGCCGGCGCCGATTGCCGCCAATGGCGGGCTGTCCTACCTGTCGTTCGCCGAGAACGGCGACGCCGGCACCGGCGAGGCGCTGAAGGATGCGCTGGCGCTGGCGGCCGACGATGAGGGGCCGAACCTGGTCGCGCGGATCGAGAACGCGCCGCCCGGCCCGATCGAAACCAAATGGGGCCCCGGCTTCCGGACATACGAAGACTGCCTCGCCTATATTAACGAGCAGGGGATCGCGGCGCCGGAGGGCGGCATCGTCGCGCCGCTGGGCTATACGGTCTACGAAAGGCCAACCTATTCGGTGGTGCCGTCGAATTCGCTGTGGCGCAACCCCGCCCCGCCGGTCGATATGGGGCTGATCCGGCGTCAGCAGGAAAACAACCAGAAATACAATCTGTACTTCCCGGTCGTGCTGCGCGATGCGCGGCGGATCGGCGAGTACTATCCCGGCCTCCGCCCGGACAGCGCCGAATGCATGGACAGGCTCGGCCTGTCGGTGGCGCATCTGGAGTCGAAGCTCGAGAATATCTACGACGCAGCCGAGGTGGAGCGCGTGTTCTATCCCGAGATCGAAAAGCTGCTGCTCGATTTCTTCCCCGGCGCGACCGATGCGCTGGTCTATAACCATGACTGTTTCGACGCCGACTATACCGGCGACCGCACCGAGAACCAGGATGCGAAGAACCCCGGCGTGCAGTCGAGCTATTCCAACCGGGTGCATAACGATCTCAATGACAATTCCGGCCGGCTGCGCTGCTGGGAGCTGCTGACGCAGAACCTGCGCAATTTCGGACGGCAGCAGACCTATACCGAAGCCGAGGCGCGCGAGAAAATGTCGCGCCGCTTCATGTCGATCAACCTCGCGAAGCCGGCGGAGCCGGTCGGGCAGTACCCGTTCGTGCTGTGCGCCTGGCCGTCCTTCGCGAAGCAGCCCTATATCAACAATTACCGCATCTATGACGACCGCGTGGGCGAGACCACGCGCTTCACCTGGTACCCCGACCATGAATGGTACTGGTTCCCGCAGCAGAAGCCGACCGAGGTTTCGATGCTGAAATGCTATGACAGCGTCAGTGACGGCTCCGTCTCGCGCTGGTCGTTCCACACGGCCTGCAAGGACCCGACCGCGCCGGCGGACGCGCGCAACCGGCGGAACGTGGTGTTGCGGTCCTACGTGTTTTTCTGAGAATTCTATCGGAACCTGAAGAGTAGAAGCCCCCATGCCCCCCACCCCCGTCATCGACTCCCAGGTTCACGCCTACGAGGCCAACACGCCCGCGCGGCCGTGGCATGCGGTGCCGAACTGGCCCGATCATGTCACCGGCGACGAGATGGTGGCGGCGATGGATGCGGTGGGCATCGACGGGGCGATCTTCATCTCGGCGTTCGGCCTGTACCGGTATGACGGCTCCTACGCGGTCGAGGTGCAGCAGGCCCATCCCGGCCGGTTCGCGATTATCAAGCCGGTCAATTTCGACGATCCGGCGGTGGGCGACGATATCGCGGCGTGGAAGGAAACGCCGGGCGCGGTCGGCATCCGCGTCATGATAACCGGCGAGGCGGGGCGGCCGGTGAGCCTTCCCGGGGTCGACAACGTGGCGCGCGAGGCGGCCCGGCACGGGCTGCCGCTTAACCTTCATTGCTGGACCAATCTCGACGACACCACCGCGCTGATCGACCGTCATCCGGAGACGTTCTTCATCATCGATCATATGGGGATCGAGCAGCCCAAGGTAGCGCCTGCGCCCGCCGAGCCCTGGGTCGATCTGCCGAAGGTGCTGGCGCTCGCCAGCCGCGACAATGCGGCGATCAAGATCAGCGGCGCCTGCACCCTGTCGCACGAGCCGTTCCCGTTTCCCGATATCTGGGACCCGCTCGCCCGCATCTTCGACGCCTGGGGGATGGAGCGCTGCCTGTGGGGCACCGACTGGACCCGCGCCCATGCGGTGGTCAGCTATCGCGACGGGGTGGAACCGTTCCGCCTCACCGACCGATTGAGCGACAGCGACCGCGCCATGCTGATGGGCGGCGCCTGCGCGAAGGCGTACGGGTGGTCGCCGACCCTGTAGGCGCAAAACAGGCTGTCATCGCCGGGCCCAGGTGTGCTTCACGCCCGTGGCCGGCGATCTCGTGCCGCGGCGCTCCGTCACCTCAAGATGCCCGGATCAAGTCCGGGCATGACGATTTAATGGTAACCGTATCTCAATTTAGACTCGTCATCGCCGGGCGTGTCCCGGCGATCTCCCATTGACACGCTCCGTCCCCACGAAAGTACCGGGCATGAAGAGCGTGCCTGGGCGAGAAACCCCCTCCCTGACCCTCCCCCGGAATCGGGGGAGGGGACGCGGTTGCAGGGTCCGTGTCCTGTTCAGTTGTTCGCCCAATTTTGGGGCGAGGGTTGGGGTGGGGGGTACGCAGCGCCACGGGAAATCCTTGAACCGCGGTGCGGGTCCGTGCAAGCATCCTCCCGTTTGGAGAGCGCGGTCGACCGTGCCGAATTGACAACAGGGAGAATTCTTTATGAAGTTCAACAGGTTACTGTTCATGCCGGCAGCGGCGCTGGCGATGTCGGCGCTGCCGGTTTCGACCGCGTCGGCGGATGCGCTGGCCGATTTCTACAAGGACAAGCATGTCTCGATCGTCGTCGCCGCGCGCGCCGGCGGCGGGCACAGCAACTATTCGCTGCTGGCCGGCAAGCTCTGGAAGAAACATATGCCGGGCAACCCGACCTTCATCGTCCAGAATATGGGCGGCGCGGGCGGCACCAAGGCGGCCAACTATCTCTATAACCGCGCGGCGCAGGACGGCACCGCCATCGGCATCCTGCTGTCGGATACGCCGTTCGCGTCCCGCATGCGGACCACCGGCGTCAAGTACGTCGCCGACAAGTTCCACTATATCGGCGGCGTCGAAAAACCGCAGGGCGCCTTCGTGGTTATGAAGCGCTCCGGCGTCAGGACGATGGAAGAGGCGATGAAAAAGGAAGTCGTGTTCGCCTCGACCGGCAAGGGATCGCAGACCTATATCCTGCCCAAGCTTGCCAACGAGATGCTCGGCACCAAGTTCAGGATCGTGCTCGGCTATCGCGGCATGTCCGGCGTCTACAAGGCGCTCGACAACAAGGAGGCCGACGGGTTCCAGTCGGGCTGGTCGTCGCTCGCCATCATCCGGCCGCAATGGCAGGGGGAAGACCTGGTCACCGTGCTGGCCGCAAATTCCCTGTCGCGCCTGCCGGACGCCGCCTACGCGCCGACCTTCGCCTCCATGGTCAAGGACCCGAAGGACAGGGAGATCGTCGAGCTGCTGAGCAATAACGACGTCATCGGGCGGGCCTGGCTGGCGCCTCCCGGTATTCCGAAAGCGCGGCTCGAAGCCTTCCGGGCATCCTTCAAAAAGATGGTCGAGGATCCGGAATCGGTGGCCGCCGCCAAGGCACGCAAGTTCCACTGGGAGTTCGTGCCGTGGCAGCCGATGCAGAAGCACGCCTCGAATATCACCAATGCCAACAAAGCGCTGTTCGACCGCGCACGGGAGTTGCTGAACAGGTAAGGCGGGTTAGTTTCCCGATTCAGGGCGCGGCGGCTACCGTCGCGCCCCTTTTTTGCCCCCAGTTCGCGGAAGCCCGATATTCAGGGCAACCTGGCCGTGCTTGTCCGATCAGGAACGTTCCGGCGCGGGCGTTATCGACACGGCTTCCCGCCCGCCGTCGATCCTGCGGTATTCGATGACGACGCGAACGCCTTCTTTCAGAAGGTCGAAATTGATGTCGCGCGGCACCGCGATCACGCTCCCGTCATCCAGGATGATGGCGTCATTCTGGATATCGAGGCCGGCTATCCAGCCTTCATTGAGACCCTCGCTTTTCGCCGACACGGCCCCGGAAAGGCCTGTAACGACGGCCGAAACGATCAATGCAGCTGCAAGGTTTTTCATAACCCGTTCCTTCCTGACTCTTTCCTTGCCTGTACTGTTCTATACGCGCGCAACCGCGGTTCGGATCACTCGTTGCGCAAGGAACGCCGCTTGATCGGCGAGGCGGCGCTCCCTAAGTCGCGTTCACAGGCGTTCGACCCCTATCTGGGGCCCGGTAAATCGGAATCAACGGCATGGGAGGACAATGCGGATAAACTTTTTGCGAGCGGCCGCAAGCGGCGCGAGGCTTGCGGCGTACGGGCTCATCTGCCTGGCGGCCTCCCTGAGCTTCGCCCGTGCGTCTTCGGACGAGGAAGCGGTGTGGTCGGCTTTGCGCTCCGGCGGCCATGTTGCGCTGTTGCGGCATGCCCTGGCTCCCGGCAACGGCGACCCGGCCCGTTTCAGGGTCGGCGATTGCTCGACCCAGCGAAATCTCGACGAAGTGGGCAGAGCCCAGGCGCGACGCATCGGCGCCCGGCTGAAGGCGAACGGTATCGTCTGGGCGCGGGTCTTTTCCAGCCAGTGGTGCCGCTGCCTCGATACGGCGGAACTGCTGGGACTCGGCCCGGTCGCGGCGCTGCCGCCCCTCAACTCCTTCTTCGGCAGGCCGAAACGCAAGGATCTCCAGATGAAGGTCCTGCGGGCATGGCTGTCGAAACAGGATCTCGGCAACCGCGATGAGGGCCCCACCGTGCTGGTGACCCACCAGGTGGTTATCACCGCGCTGACCGGCATTTTTCCCGCCTCCGGAGAGCTCGTCGTTATCCGGGTGGAGGAAAATGGCCGGGCGACGACGGTCGGCTCGATCGAAACCGACTGAATGCGCCATGCGCGCGTCCGAAGGCGGTTGAAACCGCGATATCCCCTGTGCGAGCATTCGCGGTGGAGATTACACAGGGATCCCGACCATGGCAGACGACCGCGAACACTCACACGACCATCATCATCATTCCCATGACCATGGGGAGATGTCCGAGCTTTCCGACACGCAGGTGCGGGTTCGCTCGCTGGAAACCGTGCTGGCCGAGAAGGGCTATGTCGACCCCGCGGCGCTCGACGCCATCGTCGAGGCGTACGAGACCCGCATCGGGCCCCATAACGGGCAGCGCGTCGTCGCCCGCGCCTGGGCCGACCCGGACTTTCATGCCGCCCTGCTGGAGGATGCCTCCGCCGCGGTGAACACCATGGGCAATGTGAGCGCGGTCGGCAGCCATCTGATCGCGGTCCAGAACACGCCGGAACGCCACAACATGGTGGTCTGCACGCTGTGCTCCTGTTACCCGTGGGAGGTGCTCGGCCTGCCGCCGACCTGGTACAAGTCCGCGCCCTATCGCTCGCGCGCCGTGCTGGAGCCGCGCAGCGTCCTGTCCGAGTTCGGTGTGACCCTGCCCGAGGAGACGGAAATCCGCGTGTGGGACTCGACCGCCGAAACGCGCTTCATCGTCATCCCGGTGCGCCCCGAGGGCACCGACGGGTGGAGCGAGGAAGAGCTTGCGAAGCTGGTCACCCGCAACTCCATGATCGGCACCGGGCTCGCGCTGGCGCCGGACGAGGCGGAGTAGGCCGATGTCGAACACCATCCACGATATGGGCGGCATGCACGGGTTCGGCCCCGTCGAGGAAGAGCCCAACGAGCCGGTCTTTCACACCAAATGGGAAAGCCGCGTCTACGCCATGAACCGGGCGATGGGGCCGCTGCGGCTCTGGACCATCGACGAGGGCCGCGCCGCGCAGGAATCCCTGCACCCGTCCGTCTATACCGCCGCCAGCTATTACCAGCGCTGGCTGCTGGGGCTGGAAGCGCGCGCGCTGCAGCACGGGCTGGTGACGAAGGAAGAACTCGCCGCCGGCAAGGCGCTGGAAGCCAACGACAGGCCCAACCGCATTTTCAAGCCGGAAGACGCCGCCGGGCTGACGCGTGGCAGTTACGAACGCGATCCGCAGGACGATCCGCAATTCAGGCCCGGCGACCGGGTGCGCACCGTCAATTTCCAGCCGAGGGGCCATACACGCCTGCCGCGCTACGCCCGCGACAAGATCGGCGAGGTGGAGGCGATCCGCGGCTGCCATGTCTATCCGGATTCGGTGGCAAACGGGAAGGGCGACGACCCGCAATGGCTCTATACCGTCGTATTCGATGGGCAGGTGTTGTGGGGCCCGGATAACGAGCCGGGGGTCAAGGTCTCCATCGAGGCGTTCGAACCTTATCTGGAACCGGCTTGAGGGTGGGCGCATGACCGATCCTGCCGCCGAGGCGCTAGAAGCGCTGCCGGAGATCCCGCGCGATGAGGAAGGCCCGGTGTTCCGCGAACCGTGGGAGGCGCAGGCCTTTGCCATGACGCTCCGGCTCTACCAGCAGGATTTGTTCACCTGGCCTGAATGGGCGGAAACGCTGACGGCCGAGATCAGGCGCGCGCAGGAAGAAGGCGATCCCGACCGGGGCGATACCTACTACCATCACTGGCTCGCCGCGCTGGAACGGATCGTCGAGAAAAAGGGCCTTTCCGATGCCGCCACGCTTGGCCGCACGCAGACCGCCTGGCGCAATGCCGCCGACCGCACCCCTCATGGCGAACCGATTGAGTTGCAGGAGCGGGATTTCGGCGGCTGAGTGCCCGTTCCGCCCGTTAACCCCCTCCCCAACCCTCCCCCAATTCTGGGGGAGGGTTGGGGAGGGGGTTAATCGCGGTGCCGGATCACCCTGCCGGCGCGTGACAGAAACGCACCGTCGGGGTCTTGCTCTTCACCGTCACTTCGGACCCGGTGCGCAGCACGTATTCCGATGCCCCGTAGCGCGGCGTATCGGGGTTCCAGTCGAACGTGTAGCCGAGCCGCGTCCAGGGATAGCCGCCCGGCGCGGTGTAGCGGGACGAAACCTGCCCCGCCATCCATGCCTTGTGGCGCTCTGGCGCGTCCTTCGGGAAATCGAGCGTGCAGGACGGCTTCGTCGGGTCCGGGTCGGGGCAGGGGCGGAACAGGTCGCGCGCGCGCACCGTCATGACGACGAACTCGCGCGGCGTGGCTTTCGACCCTTCCGCGTCGGCGGGCAGCCCCAGTAGCTGCTGGAGACGCAGCCGGAGCGCCTTCGGCTCGGCGCTGTATCCGCGGCACAGCTGGCGCACCTGCGGCGACAGGGTGACCCAGACATCGACGCCGACGCTGGTCCTGCCCAGCGGATAGTATTTGCGCGCCGTGTCCTCGCCGGTCCAGGTGACGACATCGACCGTTTCCCGGCCGGCGGGCAGCGCCATCAGCGGATGGATATGCGCCTCGCTGACGATGGCCGAGCCGGAGACCGATGCCGTGTAGAGCCCCTTGAGCGACCGGTCCGGCAGCTCGCAGCCGGCGAGCAGCATCGACACAGCCAGCGCCGTCATTACCGGTAACCGGTGTCCCGCCATTCCCATTGATCTGCCCTTCCGTTTTGTCTGTCCGCGAGTGTAGCAGGAGCAGTGTGCGCTTCCCATCGCTTCCCCCTATCCTCCGGCCCCTATTTGACCGAAAATGGCCTCATGCAGACCAGCACCGACCGAATCCTGACCACCCATACCGGCAGCCTGCCGCGTCCCGACGGGCTGCTCGAAAAGCTGCTGGCGATCGGGCTGGGCGCCGACCCGGCGTCGCTCGACTTCAACGCCGCCTGCGCCGGCGCGGTGCGCGACGTGGTGGCGAAGCAGGTCGAGACCGGCATCGATATCGTCAGCGACGGCGAGATGTCGAAGCCTGGCTATACCTATTACGTGCGCGACCGCATGTCGGGGCTGGAAGCGTTCGAAGAACCGCCGGAGGGGATGCCGCGGCGGGCGCTTCAGCGCGATATCGCCGAGTTTCCCGATTTCGCCGCGGCGCGCGAAATCGAACGGTCGCATGGCGCGAAGCTGGTGCCGACATTCTGCACCGGGCCTGTGGCGTACGAAAATCTTCAGCCCGTCGCCGACGACATCGCCAACCTGAAGGAAGCCATCGCGACAACCCACCCGGCGGAGGCGTTCATCAACGCAGCCTCGCCAGGCGTGATCCCGGTCTTCATCCTCGATACGCATTACGGCGACGAGGATTCCTATCTTGCCGACCTGGCGGACGGGCTCGCGGTCGAATACGAGGCGATCCACGCGTCGGGTCTTCTGCTCCAGATCGACTGTCCCGATCTCGCCATGGCGCGGCATGGCCATTACCAGGGGCTGTCCGACACCAATTTCCGCCGGGTCGTAGCGCGCAATATCGAGCTTCTGAATGCGGCGACAGCCAATATTCCGCCGGAAGCGATGCGGATGCATATCTGCTGGGGCAACTATCCTGGCCCGCATGTCTACGATTTTCCGGTCGCGGAGCTGATCGAGCCGCTGATGAAGGCACGGCCCCAGGCGCTGCTGTTCGAGGCCGCCAACCCGCGCCACGAACATGAATGGGCTGACTGGCACGACGCCGATATTCCCGACGACAAGATTCTTGTGCCGGGCGTGATCGATACTTCAAGCAACTTCGTCGAGCATCCGCGCATCGTCGCCGAGCGCATCCAGCGCTTCGCCGGCATTGTCGGGCGCGAGCGCGTCATCGCCGGGACCGATTGCGGGTTCGCGACCTTTGCCGGAATGGGCTATGTGTATGAGAGCATCGCGTGGGCAAAGCTGCGGGCGCTCGTCGTCGGTGCCGAGATGGCGTCAGATGCGTTGTGGGGTGACTAGAAAATGTATGTACGAAACCGCTGGTATGTCGCCGCGCTGAGCGATGAACTGACCGATGCGCCGCTGGGCCGCAAGCTGCTGGACGAGCCGGTGGTGCTGTATCGCACGGAGGACGGGACGCCGGTCGCGCTGGAAGACCGCTGCCTGCACCGCCAGGCGCCTTTGTCGCTCGGCTGGGTCGAGGGCGACCGGCTCCGCTGCTGCTATCACGGACTGCTGTTCGATGCGGACGGGTGCTGCGTCGAGACGCCGAGTCAGCAGAATATCCCGCCTAACGAGGGCATCCGGTCCTATCCGGTCATCGAAAGCCAGAATTTCATCTTTGTCTGGATGGGCGAACCGGAAATGGCGGGCGAGATCGCGCCTTACGATTTCCCCTGGGTCGACAGGGACGGCTGGCGGTCGTTGCAGGCGCAGTTCCATGCCAGGTGCAACTGGCAGCTCGTGGTCGATAATCTGCTCGACGTCACGCATCTCTCCTACGCGCATCGCACCACGATCGGGGTCGCCGGCGTCGCCGTCGGCGCGCAGTCGAAGACCGAACGCGATGGCGAGAAAGTCGTGGTTTCGCGCTGGATGTTCGACATCGACCCCGCGCCGACCCATGTCGCGGCGACCGGCTATAACGGCAAGGTCGACAGGTGGCAGCGGATCGAGTTCACCCCGCCCGGTTTCATCTGGCTCAAGGTCGGCGTGGCGAAGGCCGGCACCGGGGCGGAGAAGGGCGAAACCGACGGCATTCTGATCGACCGCCATACGCTCCATGTCATCACGCCGGAAACCGATGAGACCTGCCATTATTTCTGGACCACCGCGCACGAGGCGGCGGCGGTGACGGCGGATCAGGAAAAGATCATCTACGACCAGTCGGTCAAGGCGTTCAATGAGGACCTCGTGATCCTCGAAGGCCAGCAGAAACACAGGGATGAAGGCCGCCCGACCATCGATCTAAACGCCGATGCCGGCGCCATGCAGGCGCGGCTGGTGCTGGACCGGCTGATGGGGGAAGAGCGGGCGTAACGCCGTTCTTCATTGCGCCCGCGTAACCCGAACAACGACCCCCACCTCCCTGACCCTCCCCCGGCCCGGGGGAGGGAATAGCGATAGCAGGGCCGTGCAGGACGGTTCCCCTGTTTACAGGCTGTGACAGGAGAAGCGGGAATCCGGCGGGACTCGCTCTCCCGCTCGCGGGGGAGGGCAGGGGAGGAGGGTTAACCCTGTTTCCGCCGCTTCATACCCATCAGCCCCGCAAGCCCGAGTCCGAGAAGCAGCCCGCCGGTGGGCTCCGGCAGAGCAAGCGATTCGCCTTCCGTCACGGTGAGCCGGAGCGCTTCGCGCGTACCGCCGAACGTGACGATTTCCGTCTGCCAGGTGAGACCGGCCCCGAGCGCCGCGCCGGTGCAACTGCCGGCATAGGCGTTACGCCCGGCATAGGAAAAAGCGAGCGTTGCAATCGCCGTGGTAAGGGCGAGTTTTCCGCGCAGGCTGTGCTGTCCGGTGGTTGTGACGGCAGCGATTTTGTTAACAATGGTCATTGAAGATCCCCTAAAAGTCCGATGGCACAATATTTAGTATTATTCTTTGATATTTAAGCAATTTTCATGCCATATAGTATGGTTAATTTTTCCTTAACGATTTCAAGGGGTTAAGAAAGAATTAACCCTGTTCCTGGTGGGGGGTGCCGGCAGGTTGTAAAGCCTGCCGACAGTTGTCACCCTTCAAGCCGCGTGCTTTGTCTCGTTTTGATACAGTCCCAAAATGCCGGGAACCCGCAGGAAACCGCGAAGAAATGACCAGTAATTTGCCAGAAAAATTGCCCGAAACAATGACCGCCATCGTGCCGTCAGAGCCCGGAGGGCCGGAGGTCCTGAAACCGGTCGAGCGGCTGGTGCCGCGGCCCGGGCCGGGCGAGATTCTGATCCGTATGGCGGGGGCTGGGCTCAATGGCGCCGACCTGACGCAGCGCGAGGGGCGTTACCCCATGCCGCCGGGCGCGAGCGACATTCCGGGGCTCGAAGTCGGCGGCCATGTCGCGGCGACGGGAGAGGGTGCAACGCGGTTCTCCGTCGGCGATCCGGTGTGCGCCCTGATCTCGGGCGGCGGCTATGCCGAATACGCCGTCGCGCCCGAGGGCCAGTGCATGGCGGTGCCCGACGGGGTCGATCCCGTGGATGCCGGCGGGCTGCCGGAAACCTTCTGCACCGTCTGGACCAACATGTTCGACCGCATCCATCTGGCGGCGGGCGAAACCGTGCTGATCCAGGGCGGCACCAGCGGCATCGGCTGCACCGCGATCCAGCTCGCCCACGCGTTCGGCGCGACCGTGCTGGCCACCGCGCGGACGGAAGAAAAATGTGCCGCCATGATGCGGCTGGGCTGCGACCGGGCGATCAACTATTCGACTGAGGATTTCCTCGAGGTCGCGCGCGACTTTACGGGCGGTCGCGGGGTCGATGCGATCCTCGATATCGTCGGCGGCGATTACATCCCGAAGGAGCTGGAGCTGCTGGCCCATGAAGGGCGGCTTGTGTTCGTCAACCTCAAGCGCGGCCGCATCGTCGAGGCGGATTTCGGCCTGATCCATGCGAAGCACCTGACGGTCACCGGCTCGCGCCTGCGCCCGCGCCCGGTCGAAAACAAGACCGCCATCTGCCGCGCGCTGGAGGAAAAGGTCTGGCCGCTATTCGCCTCGGGCCAGGTGAAGCCGGAGACCTGGAAACGCTTCCCGCTGGCCGAAGCCGCCGACGCCCACCGCGCGATGGAGGCGAGCAATCACATCGGGAAGATTTTGCTGACGGGTTAGCGCCACCTTTACAGAATTAACACGTCATGCCCGGGCAAAGTCCCGGGCATCTTTTGCCCATAGGAGTGAAATGGGAGGAAGATCACCGGGTCAGGCCCGGTGATGACGAATGAGATGCAGGCGGTGCGCGGTTTTCTACCTCACACCACCACCTTGGTCATCATCCCCTTCGGGAAAATGTCTTCCGGCGTCACGTGCTTGTGGGCGATGCCCTGCTGGTAGGTGTAGAGCAGCATCTGTTCCCAGGTGGCGCGGTTTTCGTCGATGCCGAACGGGAACGGGTCGCCGCCGAACTTGTTCTTCATACGCTCGCCATAGGCGGGAACCCAGGGCAGCGGGTAGCGCGACACGGCAGGGTCGAGCATGCGTTCGATGCTGCGGCGGCGCGATTCGTCGAACGCGTTATAGAGGTTGCGCGCGACCCACGGGTTTTCGTCGAGGATATGCTTCTGCATGACCATGATGTGCATGATCGGCCAGATATGGTTCTTGTCCCAGTACTCGTCTTCCATCTCGAGATAGTTGGGGAACAGCCGTTCGACGTCCGGGTGCCCTTCGAGGAAGCAGGTCGGCGGGCGTGCGATGATGGCGCAGTCGATCTCGCCGGCGGCCAGCATTTCCGACAGCGACTTGTCGGCGACGCGGGTGATCTCGACGCCTTCCGGCAGGTTGAGCTCGACCTTCTCGACCCGGCCCGGCGCGTTGGCGCCCGCCTGGTACCAGTTCACCTCCGGCAGGGTCACGCCGCATTCGTTATGCATCCAGCCCCGCATATAGACGGCCGCCGAATGGGCCCATTCGGGCGAGCCGACGCGCTTGCCCTTCAGGTCCTGCACCGTTTTGATGCCGGCATTCTTGTTGACGTAAAACGACGAGAAGCGGAACAGGCGCGAGCACACCACCGGCAGGCCTATGATGTCGGAATCCTCGCGCGTCACCTGGGCGGAGAACTTGGCGAAGCTCAGCTCGCTGACATCCCATTCGCGGTTCGCGGTAAAGCGCGCGAAACATTCGTGATGGCCCAGCATCGACCAGGTGTGGTCGATCCCCTCGGCGCGTACCGCGCCGGTGCGGAAATCGCGGAAATGGTCGTAATCGGTCGAAGCGATACTCAGTTTGAGCGGCGTCATGGAAACTTCTCCTCTTATTCGGTGGCGCTGTTAGACCATATTCCCCCGAAAAAGAAAACGGCGGCCCGAAGGTCGCCGCCAGATGGGCGCCGGTTGGTTGTCGGTCGTCCTCCGTGCCATACTTTCCGCAACCCGGTTTTTTGCAATGAGGTATCGCCATGCCGTTTCTGCCGTCCTTGCCCGAAGAGGCCACCGTCGCCACCATGTGGGAGGTCTATAATCCGCAGGCCCGCGAGGGGCTGTCGCTGTTTTCACGCTCCTTCATGCGCAACGAGGGCAAGCTGACGCCCGCCGACAAGGAGCTGATCGCCGCCTATACCTCGGCGCTGAACGAGTCCGATTACTGTTTTTCCGGCCACTCGCGGGTCGCCATCAATCTCGGCTATGACGAGAGCGTGTTCGACCCGCTGATCGAGGATCTGGCCACCGCGCCGGTGCGCGACGAGCTCAAGCCGCTGCTCGCCTTCATCCGGGTGCTGACGCTCACGCCGGCGAAGGTGAAGAAAGAGGACGTTCAGGCGCTTCTCGACATGGGCTGGGACGAACAGTCGCTGCACGAGGCGATGGCCGTGTGCGCGCGGTTTTCGATGATGAACCGCCTGACGCTCGGCCACGGGCTGGTGGTCGACGAGGAACGCCGCGCCCGCGATGCGCTCAACATGAATTACGAACAGAGCTGAGGGGATGACTGGCATGGCGACCTATCCGCTTCCCGATATCGATCTCGCCGGGCGTGTCGTCCTGATGACAGGCGGCGATCGCGGGCTGGGCCTGTCGATGGCCATGGCCCAGGCAAAATGCGGCGCGTCGGTCGTGCTCGCCTCGGTCGATGGCGAAGGCTGCAAAAGGGCCGCGCAGGAGATCGAGGATGCGGTCGGCGCCGGTCGGGCTCTGGCGGTCACGCTCGACATCACCGACCTTGAGGCCTGCCGCGCCGCGGTGGCGGCGACGGTAGAAAAATTCGGTCGCCTCGACGCGGTGTTCAACAATGCGCGGCGCCTGATGCGCGGCGGCACCCTGCCGGCCACCGGAAACTCGCTGCCGATCTACGAGACCGATCCGGAAATCTATTCCGAAACCATCATGGTCAACGTGGTCGGCACGTTCTTCATGTCCCGCGCCGCGGCGGAATATTTTCGCGAGACCGGGGGAGGAAAGATCGTCAACGTTTCGACCTCGCGGCGCAATTTCTCCCGGCCGCGCAATTCGCCCTACGGCGTCAGCAAGGCGGCGGTCGAGGCGGAGACCATCATATGGGCCGGCGATCTGGCGGACGATAACGTCACGGTGAACACGCTCCTGCCGGGGGCGGCGGTCGATGCCGACCCCTTACGCGAAAAGAAGGAAGGGCAGGTGCTGCTGCCGGTCGATATCATGGACCCGCTGGCCGTGTGGCTGGCCTCCGCCGGTTCCGACGGCGCGACCGCGCGGCGCTATGTCGGCAAGCTGTGGAACCCGGAACTGCCGCCGGATGAAGCCGCCGACGGGGCGCGGGAAGAGCCGACTTTCATCGAGCAGTTGCCGGGATAACGGGTTAAAGACTCCGCGTCGGGGCGTCCGGTCGCCTGGCTTCTTCCCGATCCTGTTCGTTCAGGATCCGGATCTCGCGTTGCGGGAACGGAATCCTGATGCCGTTCTCCTTCAGCGCCTTCCAGATCATGAACAGAAGATCGGCGCCGACCCGGTTTTCGCCGTCGTCGACGCCTTCCATCCAGAACTCCACCAGGATATTGATGCCGGAATCGCCGAATTTCGCGATTTCGGCGTCGGGCCGCAACTCGACCGGCAGATCGTCGCCGCTGATAACCTTCGGGTGGCTGGCGATCACCTCGCGCAGGATCGGGAACATCTTTTCAAGGTCGGTCCCATAGGCGACATCGAAATTGATCGGGTATCGCTGCAGCTGATTGTTATGCGTCCAGTTGGTGAAGGAGGTGGTGATGAATTTCTCGTTCGGCACCATGATGTCCTTGCCGTCGTAGGTTTCCAGCGTCGCCGACCGCATCGTCAGCTCGCGCAGCCTGCCGCTCCGACCGTCCTCAAGCTGGATGAAGTCGCCGATGGCGATGCTGCGGTCCAGCAGGATGATGATGCCGGAAATGAAGTTGGACGCGATCTGCTGCAGCCCGAAACCGAGCCCGACGCCCAGCGCGCCGCCGAACACGGCCAGCGCCGTGAGGTCGATCCCCATGATGTTCAGCAGCAGCAGGAAGATGACGACGAAGATGCCGATCTCGAACAGCTTCGCGATCACTTCGCGGGTCCCGGGCTCGATCGATTCCCTGCTGCGGATGACCCGCTGGCCGGTGCTGTTGGACAGGCGGCCAAACCAGAACAGGACGAACCCGAAGATCAGGGTGCGCATGAACGCGTAGACGCTGACCTTGATGTTGCCGAGTTCTATGGAAACGCTGTCGAGATACTGAATGACGTCGTTCAGCAAGCCGAGACTGTAGAGAACCGCGACCGGAAGGCCGATCCATTTCAGAAGGGCGACGATCGTGGCGTTCCTGATCAGGTGAATGGCCAGGCTGTAGACGACGAAGATAAAGGCTACGCCCTGCGCTGCACGGGGCAGCCAGCCTTCGCCCACGAGGCCGGCGCTGATCGGTGTCGCGATTCCGAGAGCGATGGCGGCCGTCACCGGCTGGACCAGTGTACGGGCGCGGTAAAGCGCGGACCTCAGGTCGAAAAGAATGCCGGGACGCGGCTCCGTGCGAAAAAACCTGACATGCCGGATGACATACGCGCCGATGACGCAGCCGATCGCAAGGGCCAGCGCGACGATACCGATCTGCAGGTAAAAATCCGTGTCCGACAGTTCGGAATAGGCTGTCCGCCAGATCGTCTCAAGACGTTCAGTAAGTTTGTCCATTGTACGGTATCGCCATTAGATCCTTTTGACGTTCAGCCGCGTCCGAAACCCTGAACCCGTCACGGGAGTCCGGTCGGAGACCGTTTCGGGCTAAAGGCCCAGTACGCGCCTTGCGAGAATACTACGCTGGATCTCGTTCGATCCCGCATAAATCGTGTGTTTGCGGATGTCGAGCCATATCTTCGAGACGTCGACCGGGCCGTCGTCCGTTTTCACCGGTCCCGCGTCGCCGCCATGCAGACCGGCGGCCTCCAGCAGCAGATCGGCGATCTTCTGGACGTTCTCGGTGGCGACGATCTTGATGAAGGAAGAGTTCGACCCGATCGGTATGTCGGCATCGGCCATCTTCACCGCATGGGAAAAAATTGCGGCCTGCGACAGCACGTCGATCTCCATCGCTGCCAGCCGGTCCCGGAACGCTGCATCGGACATCGCGCCTGTGGCTTTCGCGACGCGGCGCACCCGGTCCAGAAGATCGAGCGCGAGTTGCGGGCTGGCGTTGCCGATACGCTCATGGTCGAGAAGCGAGCGGGCTATTCGCCAGCCGTCATTGACCTCTCCGACGAGGTTTATCCGGGGAACCCGGACATCTTCGAAGACGCACTCCGCGAACTCCTCCTCGTCTGCGATGGTGCGGATCGGGCGGATCGAGATGCCGGGGGTCGAAAGATCGATCAGGATTATCGAAATCCCGAGCTGTTTGCGCGGGGCGTCAGGGTCGGTGCGGACCAGCGCGTACATCCACTGGGCGTGCTGCGCCATGGTGGTCCAGATCTTGCGGCCATTGACGATGAAATCGTCGCCGTCGGCGACCGCCCGAGTGGTCAGACTCGCCAGATCCGACCCCGATCCCGGTTCGGAATAGCCCTGCGCCCAATGCACCTCGCCCGAGAGGATCTTCGGCAGGTGTTCCGATTTCTGCCGGTCGGTGCCGTACCGCATCAGGATCGGCCCGATATGGCCCAGCCCCTGGCGCGACAGGGTCGGAGCGCCGATCCGCGCCAGCTCTTCCTGCAGGATCAGCTGCTGTTGCAATGTCGCGCCCATGCCGCCGTACTCTTCCGGCCATCCCGGAGCGATCCAGCCGCGCTCGTAGAGTTTCCGGTGCCAGGGGAGCGCTTCATCCGGTGTCGGCCGGCGCGCCAGGCCGCGCAGCTCAGAGGGCAGGTTCTCTTCCAGCCACGACCGGGCCTCGGCCCGGAAACGGGCGTCTTCGCGGCTGTCTGCGATGAAGGATGGAACGGCCATGGGCTAAGTCTAAAGCCGAATGGCGTCAGGCGGAACCGTCTCCGCTGTCGCTCCGGTCGATGATTCTTGAAGTCGGGAAAGTCACCTTGACGACCGTCCCGACTCCCGGTTCGCTCTTGAGATCGAATGTCGCCCCATGCAGTTCCGCCAGTGCACGGGACAGGGGAAGGCCGAGCCCGGTGCCCTCGCGGGACCGCGTCATCGTATTCTCAACCTGACCGAAAACGGTCATGACTCTGGGAATGTCCTCGCGAGCGATGCCGATACCCGTATCGGCGACCTCGAGGATGAATCCGGCGACCGGGCGGCAATAGGCGGAAATCGAGACCGAGCCGCCCCTGTCGGTGAACTTGATCGCGTTGGCCGCCAGGTTGAGCAGGATCTGTCGAATTTTTCGTGCGTCGGCGACCAGGCGCGGCAGCTCTTCCGCCAGTTCAGTAAGGAGCGACACACCTGCCCGGTCGGCCTGTTCGCGGAGCATCCGGGCGACCGACCGAATGGCGGTTTCGACGTCGACCTCGTCTTCCTGAAGGTCTGAAACGCCGGCCTCGAATCTGGAATAATCAAGAATGTCGTTGATCAGGTCGAGCAGGTGGATGCCCGACATGTGAATGTCGGATGCGTATTCGAGATATTTTCTGCTTCCGACCGGGCCAAAAGTCTGTTCGCTTATGATTTCGGAAAAACCGATAATCGCATTCAGCGGGGTCCGGAACTCATGGCTGACATTGGACAGGAATTCGGCCTTCACCCGGCCGGCCTCTTCCGCCATAGCACGTGCCCGTTCAAGCTCATGCGCGGTTTCAAACAGTATGCTGGAGCGAGCTTCCAGTTTGCGCTTTGTTTTCAGGGCGTCCTCAAGGTCGGTCGAGAGCGCGTTGAGCCGCACCTGAAGGGTCTCTGCTGTTCCTTTCAGGTCCGTGACATCGACGGCGAGCGCATTGAACCGCCGACCGTCGTCCGAGCTGGTTATCGACAGGCGCATCCATCGTTCGCCCGTTTTCGGCGCCGCATAGCGTACGTCCAGAACGAATGAACCGGCTCCTGTTGTCCCGGCGAGTTTTCGGAGTAGCGCATTCCGGTCTTTCCGATGCAGCCGCTGGAGCAGTTTCAGAAGCCTGAACCGGGACCTGCCGTTGCCGTCCACGGGACGGCCATCTGTATCGATTTCGAAAAAGCCGTTTTCGTCGACGCCCCAGGAGGCGCTTATCGGAGGCAGGGTGGTTGCAGCCCGGGCGCGGTAAATCGACTCTTCGCCGCCTCCCGGGTCGCCGGTCACGCCGCGCTTCCGACGTCCGATGCTGCTGTCCTGGCGTCGTTGGCGCTCTCCGCCCGAACCGGCACGTGGTCGGGTGCCGCCGCTGCCGTTTGCGCCTGGAGCCTTTCTTCCGGCGTCATCGCATCCTGGGCTACCTTTCGCGCGGCGAGCGCCGCCTTACGCGATTTTGCCGGCAACCCGTTGCGGAGGGCCCGCGAAATCCAGACGAAGGCCGCCAGCGGGTCCGTGCCGGTTCCCTTGCCGTCCCGGAGCATCATGCCGTAGACGAACTGGGAACTGGCGTCGCCCAGACAGGCTGCTTTCTCGTACCAGCGCGCCGCCATAGACAGATCCTTCGGCACAGCAGTGCCGCGAGCATGGAGGTTTCCCAGCGACACCATCGCAGCCCGATGCCCTGCCGTTGCCGCCTGCGTCAGAAGCTCGACTGCCTTTTCCGTGTTTTCTCCTGCCATCTCTGCGTCCATCCCCTGCGACAGGAGCAGCTTCCCCAGCCGGTAGCGCGCTTCGACCGAACCGCCGCCGAATGCTCTCCTGTACCAGACGGCCGCTTCCTCTGAATTGGAAGGAACTCCGTTTCCGAGGCGATACATCTCGGCCATTTCCAGCTGCGCTTCGACATCGCCACTCGCGGCCCTCCTGGCGCGCTTAATCATGGAGTCCGTAAAGCTCTCTGGGAAGAGCATTTCCCGAGAAATTTTCAACTTTTGCGTCCCTCGCGGTTTGAGAGGACGCATCATAAGAGACCGGCCTTGTCGGTTGGTTAATAGTCCTTCCCTGAGTTTACCCTCCGTAAACACCGTGGTGGTAGTCAATGGGCACGCCTGTCGAGGACGAAGATGGATTTTTTCGGAACAGCAAAGAAGATCGTGTGCAGCATCATCGCGACGGCCCTCGCGATGACAGTCGTCGCGGTCGAGGGCTTGCTGCCGCACAGGCCGGACTGGCTGGGGCGCGTCGCCAACCTCGCGGATACCCTGAAATCGGTCTACGAGACCGGTGGGCATCCCGACGCCTCGCCCGGTTCCCCGAGGGATTCCGGAGAGGCCGCGCCCGAGTTCGATCAGAGCCGGTTGCTCCTCGCCTACACAGAGCTCTGGGATTTCGTTCAGGAGTTGCGAAATGATGGGCTGTCGCTCGACGACGAGTTCTGCGACCGGATCGAACGGGAATGGTCCGTAACCACCCTGCTGGCCTATCTCCGCAGCGCCGACCGTACCCTGCGCGATCACGCGGACAACAAGCTGGTTTCGGCATCCGCCGTTATGTCTCCGCCACAGAACGGCGACTGATCCGGAAAGTCCGGAAGTTTCCATCGGCCCGAAAATTGATCTAGTGTCCCCGCCGACCGTCGCCAGGGCGGTCGCAAAGGGGCGTGATTATGAAACTGCTGATTTTGCCGGGCGACGGGATCGGGCCGGAAATCGTCGATGTCGCCAGAAAAGCTCTGGCTGCGCTGAATGATCGTTTTGCGCTGGGGCTGACATTCGAAACCGAGGATATCGGTCTGGCCCGGCTCGAGGCGACCGGTTCCACCCTGCCTGATAGCGTGCAGGACAAAATGCGCGCTGCAGACGGCATTGTACTCGGCCCGGTATCGACCCATGCCTATCCGCATCCTTCCGAGGGCGGCATAAACGTTTCCGCCTGGTCCCGTACCCGGCTCGATCTCTACGCCAATATCCGGCCGAGCGCAGTCAGACCCGGCGTTCCCGCGCACGTGCAGGCCATGGACCTGGTGATCGTCCGCGAGAATACAGAAGGCTTTTATGCCGACCGCAACATGGCCTGGGGCACCGGCGAGTTCATGCCGACGAAAGACGTTGCACTCGCTGTCGGCAAGGCGACGCGCGAAGGGTGCCGCCGCATTGCGGCTGCAGCGTGCGAGCTCGCCATGCGGCGGAACCGGCGGCTGACGATCGTCCACAAGGCGAACGTACTGACCAGGTATAGCGGCCTGTTTCTGGAGACCGCGCGCGAGGTGGCGAACGCTTACCCCGACATCGAGGTCGACGACGTGATCGTCGATGCGATGGCGGCGCTTCTGGTGCGCGAGCCTGAACGGTTCGATGTGATCGTGACCAGCAACATGTTCGGCGACATCCTGTCCGACGAGGCGGCGGAACTGGCCGGCGGGCTGGGGCTCGCAGCGTCGCTCAACGCCGGCGACGATCACGCGGTGGCGCAGGCGGCGCATGGTTCCGCTCCGGACATCGCCGGTCAGGATATCGCCAACCCGGCCGCGATCCTGCATTCGACGGCGATGCTGCTTGAGCATCTCGGCGCGAGGACCGGCGATAACGGCCTGGCTGCGGCCGCCAGATGCCTGGCGGACGGGACCGATACAGTCCTGGCCCATGACGCGACGCGGACGAAGGATCTGGGCGGGCAGGGCGGCACCAGGGCGTTCGGCGACGCCCTGGTCGCGAGGGTTGCCTCTGAAGGCTAGTGCTTGTGGCCCCCATGCATGCCGCTGTCGTGCATGCCACCGCCTTTCATGTTGCCGTGCGGTTTCATCGCGCCGATCTTGCCGACCTTGACCGGAATTTCGATTTCTCCGGCTTTTTCGAACGTGAAGGTGACGGGAAAGGTTTCGCCTTCGATCAGTTTTTTGTGCAGTCCGATCAGCATGACGTGAAATCCGCCCGGTTTCATTTCGACTGTTTCGCCCGGCGATAGGGCGATGCCGTGCTTGACGCGTCGCATTCGCATCACGGTGCCTTCCATGATGTGGGTGTGTATCTCGACTGTCCCGGCGACCGGCGATTTCGCGGCGATCAGGCGATCGGCCGATTTGCCATTATTGACCAGCCGTGCATAAGCGGCGCCATTCCCACCGACCGATGCGCGTGCCCAGGGAGACTCGACGGCGACGCCGCTTTCCATGGATCCCATATGGCTCGACGGCATGCTCTGGTCCTTATGACCGTGCATGGGCTGGGCATGGGCCGACGACAGCGTCAGCATGACGGCGGATACCGTCAGGATTGTCATTGATTTCATATCCGATCTCTCTGTTTTCCGGTGGGCGCGCCGGGCGTTTCAAAAAAAAGTGGCGAGATCGTCAGACGGGCGGGCCTCGCGCCGCTTGCGGCGAGTAACCGGATTTTTGCGAAAGTCGGTTGTCGGTCGCCCGAAATGCGGGATCGTTTTGGGGCGCGTCCTGTGCGCCCGCAGGGGCCTCGATTGACGGCAGGGCGGTCGCCAGGGGAAGCGGGCAAATCTTGCAATGTTCGCCGAGATCTCCCTGTTCCACAGGGCTTCCGGTGCCTGGCAGAGGCGCTGTCATCGTACCGCCAGTGGCGAGGCAGTAGACGATGTTGCCATGCGTGGCCGCAGCCGGTTCGGCCACGGCCCAGCCAGCCGGCAGCAACGTATTGAGCAACACTGCCAGGATAGCGAAAAATGCGCGCAGGGTTGGAGGACGTGCAGTCATGGGTAAAGGCTATGGTCAGGTCTGCCCGGAAACAACCGTTAGCCGGAGCCTGCGGCCTGGGCCAGTATCGCAGCGCGCAGCCGGTCCGGCGTGCAGGGCGCACGCAGGACGCGCACGCCTGTTGCATGGTGGATCGCGCCGAAGATCGCAGGCGCCGTGGCGCACAGCGAGGGTTCGCCGATACCTTTTGCGCCCCACGGCCCGGTCGGTTCCGGGTCTTCAATAATGTAGCTCCTGATCGGCGGAACGTCGCCGATGGTGGGCATCAGGTAATCGTGCAGGTTTTCGGTCCGGCCCGGCACGAACTCCTCCATCAGGGCGAACCCCTGCCCCTGCGCAATTCCACCCTCAATCTGGCCCTCCACCTGCTGCGGATTGAGCGCTTTCCCGACATCGTGCGCGGCGGCCATACGCAGGACCTTGACCGTGCCAAGCTCGATATCGACCTCGACTTCCGCAATCTGCGCCGCGAAGCCGTATGTCGCGTAGGGTTTTCCTTGTCCGTTTTCATCGAGCGGTTCGGTAGGCGGGTCGAAATAACCTTCGCCGGTCAGCACGTCGCCATTTTCGGCGGCTGCCAGCGAAGACAGATCGAGCCTGCGAGACCCAGAGTCATCTTTCACGGTCAGACCGCCGTCTTCGCAGATGATGGACGCATTGTCCCCGACATTGGCAAGGCGCAGGATCTGCGCGCGCAGATCCTCGCCGGCGCGCTTCGCGGCGTTGCCGGATACGTAGGCCTGCCGGGAAGCGGAACTCTTGCCGGCGTCGGCGGTCAGGTCGGTGTCGCCCCACACCAGATCGATGTCGGCCATGGCGACGCCAAGCCCGTCGGCGGCGGCCTGCACCATCGTCGTATTGGTGCCCTGGCCGATATCCTGCGCCCCCGAATAGAGCGTGATCCTGCCGTCGGTGGAAACGCCGATCCGCATGGTCGAGGGGTTGGCGAGCGAGGTGTTGCCGCAGCCGTACCACATGCAGCCTACCCCGACGCCACGACGTAATGCCCCATCAGCGGCGCTGTTGAATTTTTCAGCTGCCGAGCGCCAGTCCTGCCAGTCGCCGCGCAGGGATTCGAGGCACTGATCCAGCCCCGCGCTTTCCAGCGACTGGCCGGTGGCGGTGGGCTGTCCCTTGCGAATCGCGTTCCTGAGTCTGAACTCCAGCGGATCGATACCGCACTCTTCGGCCATCATATCCATGCAGGCGTCGTGCGCGATGGCGGCCTGTGGCACGCCGAAACCGCGGAACGCGCCGGCCGGGGTTTCGTGTGAGAAATACGCATGGGATGCCGCATGGACGTTGGGCACGAAATAGGGCCCCGTTGCGTGGATCGGCACGCGGTCTTTTACCGTCAGCCCCCAGGAAACATAGGCGCCCGTATTGAACAGCCCATCGAAACCGAATCCCTGCAGGTTTCCGTCCCTGTCGCACCCGTAGCGGGCCGTGATGCGCGCCGGGTGGCGTTTCGATGTCGCCGCCATCGATTCGATTCGGTTCCAGATGCAACGCACCGGCCGGTCGAGCAGCCAGGCGGCGAGCGCCAGAAGCGGCTGGACAGAGAGGTCAAGCTTGCCGCCGAATCCGCCGCCGCAGGCGGTGGGGATAATACGGATGTCTTCGGGCGCGATCCCCATGATCTGCGCCACTTCGTCGCGGTCCATGTAGGGGGTCTGGGTGGACACGGTAATTTCGATGCGGCCGCCGACGCGCTGCGCCCAGCCTGCTTCAGGCTCGATATAGGCGTGTTCCACGAAGCCGGTCTCAACATCGCAGGAAACGACGATATCGGCTGACTCCAGCGCGGTATCTGCGTCGCCCTTTACGACCAGCCCGTCAGCAAGAAGGTTGTCGGGCCAGTCGGGCTGCACCGCAACTGCGCCGTCGGCGCGTGGCGCATCGAATCCCTGAACAGCGTCCAGCACGGTCCATTTTAGCGGCAGATCCTCGTCGCGGATGGAGTCCACGGTCTCTCGGTCGCCCACCAGAGCAAGGACGGCCTCTCCCCGATAGCGGACGACACCGTCGGCCAGCACCGGCTGGTCCTTGACGTCGGGATAGACGCCGTAGCCGTTATTACCCGGTATGTCCGATGCGGTCAGGACGCGGACCAGGCCCGGAAATTTATCCATCAAGGCGCCGGTGTCGCCCAGCGTGAAATGCGCATGCCAGTGGGGCGAACGGATCGTGCGCAGCCAGAGGGCGTCACCGAGCGCAGCGTCGGCGCCGTACTTTTCTGCGCCGGACACCTTATCCGCCCCGTCGCGTTTCGCCGCCCGGGCGCCGACCGCTTCGCCCGGAGGCGGCGTCTCAATGCCCGCATGGTCCGGATTTCCGACATGCAGGACCGCGTCGATAATTTTGCGGTAGCCGGTGCAGCGGCACAGCACGCCGCCGAGCGCATCTTCGACCTGTTGTTCCGTCGGCCGTTCGACCCGGTCGAGCAGTGATTGCGCCGCCATCAGCATGCCGGGCGTGCAAATGCCGCACTGTGCCGCGCCGAACAGGTGGAACGCCTCCTGAAGGGCCGATAGCCCGCCGTTCGCCGCAAGCCCTTCGACCGTCGTGACCGCGCGGCCTGCCGCCTGCGCCGCCGAAACCATGCAGGAACAGACCTGTTCGCCATCCAGCAGGATTGTGCACGCGCCGCAATCGCCGGCATCGCAGCCGATCTTCGTGCCTGTCAGGCCAAGTTCTTCGCGCAGCACATGACCGAGCCGCCGCGACGGCGCGGTTTCGACTTCCACCGGCTGGCCGTTTACCGTGAAAGACAGCCTGTGCGTCACGCCGTTTCTCCCAATGTCGTCAGGGCGCGGCGGAGCAGCGTCAGCGCCGCATCGAGCCGGTATTCGGCGGTGCCCCGTACATCGTCTATAGGAGCGAGGCGCGACAGATGCGCGGGCTCCGCGATGTCCGCCAGCGCGCGCGTGACAGGCTGGCCGACCAGAGCCCGCTCAAGGAGCCGCAACCGCTGCGCCTTGGCGGAGCAGGACCCGACGGCGATACGGGCGCTGGCGACATTGCCGTCTTCGCCGCGCGCCAGAACGGCAGCGACCATGGCAATGGAGATGACCAGATAGCGCCGCGCACCGAGCTTGAGGAACGTACTCGCCGTTTCCCCGCCCGTCTTCGGTACGCGGATCGCAGTGACGATTTCATCCTCCGCGCGGCGTGTCTGGCGGTTGCTGATGATGAATTTCTCGACCGGGATCGTCGCCGTTCCCCGGACGGACGCCGTCTCGAGTTTCGCGTCCAGCGTCAGCAGAGGTGGCACGCCGTCCGCTGCCGGCGATGCGTTGCAGATATTTCCGCCGATGGTGCCGGAATTCTGTACCTGAACGCCGCCGATCTCTCGCGCCGCCTGTCTGAGTCCGTCGAACATCGGCGGCAGGTTAGCCGCCCTGAGATCGGACCATGTGGTCAGGGCGCCGATCCGAAAGTGATCGTCGCGTTCGTCGATGCCGCGCAGACCGTCGATGCGGGAAATATCGAGAATGTCTTCGTCGAACGGTTTTCCGACCCGGGCCGGATAGATGTCCGTGCCGCCGGCAAGTACCGTCAGCCGTCGCCCGGCCAGTGCGGCGAGTGCGTCGTTAAGATTGGTCGGTTGCAGGTAGTCTCCCATAGGGAGAGATAATATCGCATTGCGGTCCGGCGGGGGAGTGGGAACGGCGACCGTTTCCGTTACGCTGCACGCACCTCGCGCGGGGCGACGCGGTTGCCGGGTAACGACACGGTCACGACAGTGCCCTCGCTTTTTTGCTGGTGATGACAAGCTGTCCGTCGTGCAGCTCCGGTGAGCTTTCGCGCGAGCGGAAGACCGAGCCCCGTGCCTTCGCGGGTCTTTGTCAGGTGATCTTCGACCTGGCCGAAGACCGTCATCGAAATGGCGATTTCATCCTCGGTCATGCCGATACCTGTATCCCTGACCTTGATCTGAAACCGGCCGGCGATATCGAAACCGGAGGAAAGTGTGATCCTGCCGCCAGGTTCCGTGAATTTCACGGCGTTGCTCAGGAGGTTGATCAGAATCTGTTTGATCTTTGTTTCGTCGGCCCGGAGGCGAATGTCGGGGAGGATGTCCCTGTGGATCGCCACGCCTGCCGCTTTCGCCAGCGGGTCGACGATCGTCAGGCAGTCGGCGACGAGGTTGCCGATATCGATCTTGTTCTCGCTGAGCGTCATTTTGCCGACCTCGATTTTGGAGAGGTCGAGGATGCCGTTGACCAGATTGAGGAGATGCAGGCCGCTGGAGTTGATGTCGCCGGCGAATTCCAGATATTTCACATTGGCGATCGGCCCCATCACCTGGTTCCTGATGAGGTCGGAGAAGCCGATTATCGAGTTCAGCGGCGTCCTCAGTTCATGGCTCATGTTCGACAGAAAGGCGGACTTGGCATGGTTGGCGGCTTCGGCGAAATCCGCCGCTTCCCT
>Ga0181594_10000133_pt1 | contig 59279 bp, 37 predicted proteins | sample 071ome_18_FD_145603 | JGI IMG/M metagenome (GOLD analysis project Ga0181594, IMG submission 145603) | Coastal salt marsh microbial communities from the Groves Creek Marsh, Skidaway Island, Georgia - 071413BT metaG (spades assembly) | ecosystem: Environmental > Aquatic > Marine > Intertidal zone...
CTTCCCGCTTCCCGCTTCCCGCTTCCCGCTTCCCGCTCCCCGCTCCCCGCTCCCCGCCTCTCCTGGCGGACTCGGAGTCTCCGGGGCGGGCTTGCCTACTCGTCCACGACCGCGGCGGTGACGGAGAAGATCGGGGGGAGGTACTGGGTCGCCACCTCCCAGCTCCGCCCGGCATCCGCGCTCGCGAAGAGGGTGCCGCCTGCGGTGCCGAAGTAGACCCCGCACGGGTCGAGGGTGTCGTTGGTGACCGCCTGTCGAAGGATGCTCAGGTAGGCGTCCCGGCTTGGCAGGCCGCGGGCGCGCTTCGTCCAGCCGCGGCGCTTCGAGCGGTAGACGACGACCGCGCCGCCGGTCGCCCGGAAGTTGTACTCCTGGGGTTCGAGCGGGATCACGAAGCAGGCGTGACGGTCGTGGGGATCGATCGCGAGCCCGAAGCCGAAGTCGTGGGGGAGTCCCTCGTCGATCCGGTGCCACGAGCTGCCGTGATCCTCGGAGCGGTAGACCCCGACATGGTTCTGCTGGTAGAGGAGCCCCGGCGCCGCCGGGTGCTGGAGGAGCTTGTGCACTCAGGTGCCGACGAGGGACTCCTTCGGGGCGCCGACATACTCGGCCACGGCGCGGTTGATCGGCTCCCAGCGCTGTCCCCCGTCCTCGCTGCGGAAGGCTCCGGCGGCCGAGATCGCCGCCCACATCCGGCGGGGCTCCCGGGGATCGATCTGGAAGCTGTGGAGCGCCTGCCCCCCCGCGCCGGGGAACCAGTCCTTGCGGCTCGGGTGTCGGTTCAATCCCTCCACCGGGGCCCAGGTGCGTCCCCCATCCTCGCTCCGGAAGAGCCCGGCGGGGGCGGTCCCGGCGTACAGGACGCGCTTCTGGTCCTCGGGACCGGGGGCGATGATCCAGACCTTCTTCGAGCGGTCGATCCCGTACTGCTCGACGAAGCGGCTGGCCTTCGGATTGAGCTCGGGGAACTCGATCGGCTCCGCGGCGGGGGTGAACCTGCGCCCGGAGAGGGGACCGGCGAGGGTGGTGCTCCCGTAGGTGAAGTGGCTGGCGGACGCATGGATCCGGGCCCGGCGACCGCGGGTGTCGACGAACGCGTACGGGACCGACCACCCCTTCAGGTAGGGCCCGCGCACCGACCACCGCCGCCGCCCGATCCCCGACTCGACGAGGAAGAGGCCTCGCTTCGTCCCGACGCTGAGAACGACCCTGCGCGCCATGAGCGCTCCCCTCCCATCGAGTGACGGCGTCCCGCGAGAGACGGAGGGGGTCTCTCCCCTCCCCGGGATGCCGGAGGCGAGTGTCGTTCAGTCCGCGTCCGACGGCAAGAGGGGGGAGCGGAGGGGAAGGGAGCGGGGGCGGGCTCCGCGCCGGCGTCGAGCGGTCCGGGGCGGAGGCCGGATGAAAAAGAGGCCCGCAGGGTCTTCCCCTGCGGGCCTCGAGAGGTCCGAGCCGGTCCTGAGACCGACGGGACCGGATCCGGCTCGACCGACCTAGCAGTCGGGCGTGGCCGGCGCGACCGGAGCCATGCCGCCACTGAAGAGCCAGTTCAGCATGTAGACCGGGTCGGCGATGTTGATCGCGCCGTCACCGTTGGCGTCGGAGAGGTTGCCGCAGCAGCTCGCCGGTCCACCACCGAAGAGGTAGTTCGCGATCGCGATCGGGTCCGCCACGTCGACCGAGCCGTCACAGTTCACGTCGCCCATGGCGTACGCGGTGACGAGGCCGGCCTGGGTGGTCGGCACCGTGGCGCCGCAGCCGTTGGCAGTGAGCGTCACATCGAAGGTGCCGGCACTGCTGTAGGTGTGCGACGGGCTCATGTCGGTGGAGGATCCGCCGTCACCGAAGTCCCACGAGTAGGTGGTCGCCGGGTCGCCGCCGTCGTCGCTCATGTTCATGAAGTCGACGGTGAGCGGGGCGATGCCGGTGAGGAGCGGACCGGCGCTGAAGGACGGCGTCGGGTCGACGCACGGCACGACCGTGTCGATCGTCAGGATGCCGTCACCCGTGGCGCCGTTCCAGCCACCGACCTGGACGTAGTAGGTCGAGCCCAGGGTCACCGGGATGGTCACCTGGGACATGAAGGCGGAGCCGCCCGCAACGTTCTCGCAATCGTCGTCGTTCGCGGCGAGGCCGGGATCTCCGCCGACCGGACAACCGGTCGCACCGTCATAGACGATGAGGACGGTGTCGTCGAGCGCGCCGCCACCGAGGCAGGTGCCGATCGTGGCGTCACCCGAGAGGGTCGGGGTGTAGAGGAACCAGACATCCGCGGCCATGTTCGAGTCGCCGGCGACCGGCCCGTCGAGGGTCGCACCGCAGTTGTCGAACGGGAAGGAGCCCTCCCCGACGATGGCGGCGTCGGCGCAGTTGTCGCCGTCGATCGCGAGGCTGATGTTCAGAGGAGCGCTGCCGGTATCGCCATTCCAGCCACCCGCCTGGATCAGGTAGGGGGTGCCGGCGGTCACGGCGATCGAGACCTCGGAGTTGAAGGCGGAGCCGCCGCTGAGGGAGCACGCGTCATCGCTCGAGGCGATACCGAGGTCACCCGCGATCGGGCAGCCAGCGGTGCCGTCGTAGATGATGAGGACGGTGTCGTCCAGCGTGCCGATGCCGTTGCAGGTGTTGATCGTCGCGGTGCCGTTGCAGCCCGGCGTGTAGACGAACCAGACATCGGCGCCCATGTTGCTGTCACCGTCAGTCGGTCCGTCCAGGGTCGCGTCGAGGTTCTCCCACAGAGTGGTCCCCTCGGTCACCGCGATCGCATCGAGGCAGTTGTCGTTGGCGGGCGGGAGCCCGTCGCAGGCGACTTCCGCGAGGCACTCGTCGTCGGCGCAGTCGGTGAAGCCGTCACCGTCGTTGTCGAGCCCGTCCGCGCAGTTGCCGGCCTCGATGCAGAAGGCGTCGGTGACGCAGTCCGGGTCGGCGCAGTCGGTCAGGCCGTCGGCGTCGTTGTCGAGCCCGTCGTCGCAGGTCTCGGGGAGGGAGACGGAGAGGACACCAGAGCCCTCGGCACCGTTCCAGCCACCGACCTGGATGTAGTAGCTCGAGCCGGCGACCACCGGCAGGGAGATCTCCGACATGAAGGCAGCGCCGCCGGCGGTGTTCGAGCAAGAATCGTCGTTGGAGGCGAGGCCCAGATCACCGGCGACCGGGCAGCCGGTCGCGGCGTCGTAGGCGATGATGACGGTGTCATCGAGGGTCCCACCGGCGAGGTCTCCGCCGAGACAGGTGCCGATCAGGGCGTTCCCGGTGCTGCTCGCGGTGTAGAGGAACCAGACATCCGCGGCCATGTTACCGTCACCGTCGGTCGGTCCGTCGAGGGTCGCGCCGCAGGTGGAGTACGCGTGCTGACCCTCGCCGATCGCCTCGGCGCTGGCGCAGTCATCGTTCCCCGGGCCGGCCACGCTGATGTTGAGCTGACCAGTCCCCTCTTCGCCGTTCCAGCCACCGACCTGAACGAGGAGGGTGTCGCCGGCGCAGACCGGGACGGAGACGGTGGACATGAAGGCGGAGCCGCCCGCGGCGTTCTCGCAATCGTCGTCGCTGCTGGCGAGACCCGCGTCACCCGCGATCGGGCAGCCGGCCGCGCCGTCGTAGACGATGAGGACGGTGTCGTCGAGGGTTCCGCCCGCGAGATCCCCACCCAGGCAGGTGTCGATCGTCGCGGTTCCGCCCACCGTGGCGGTGTAGAGGAACCAGACATCGGCGCTCATGTTGGAGTCCCCGTCGGTCGGTCCGTCGAGGGTCCCGTTGGTGTTGTTGTAGGCGAAGCCGCCCTCACCGACCGCGATCGCGTCGATGCAGTTGTCGTTGACGGGGGGCAGGCAGAAGGCGTCGGTCGCGCAGTCCGGGTCATCGCAGTCAGCCAGGCAGTCCGCATCGTTGTCGACCCCGTCATCGCAGATCTCGGCCGGACCCGTGAAGGTGACATCGAGGGTGGAGGTGCCGGTGTCGCCGTTCCAGCCGCCCACCTGAATGTAGTAGGTGGTGCCGGCGACGACCGGAAGGGAGACGGCGGACATGAAGGCAGAGCCGCCGGCCACGTTCGAGCAATCGTCGTCGTTGTCGGCGATACCGAGGTCACCCGCGATCGGACACCCGAGCGTGCCGTCGTAGATGATGATCACGGTGTCTTCGAGGCTGCCGCCGGCGAGGCAGGTGGAGACCGAGAGGTCGCCGTCGGCGCCGGCGGTGTAGACGAACCAGAGATCGCTCCCCATGTTGCTATCGGAGGCGTTGATGCCGGAGGAGCTCGCGTTGGTGTTGTCGATCGGGAAGGCGCCACCGCCACATGAGGCGTCGATCGCGAAGGCGCAATCGTTGTTGATCGGAGGAGGCTCGACGTTCGTCGCGCCCGGAGTGTCGCTCGTCAGCGGGTCGAAGTACCCGATCTGGAAGGGACCCGTGGCGTCCGGGAGGCGGTAGGCGTGGGAGGGGACGAAGGTCCCGTCCGGACCGACCTCGTTCGGGCCGAAGTAGCAGTCCCCACTGCCCGGCGTCTCGACGAGCGCGACGCTGTCCACGATCGCGGTCCACGGCGCCGGAGAGTCGAAGACACAGTCGGCGTCGGCGTCGACATTGTCGCTGAGCGCAGCGGTCAGGCCGGTCACCAGCATGTGCGTGACATTGTCGCTGTTCTCGAAGTTCAGCGGCTCGACCATGTCCGGCGTGGTGAGGGAGTAGTTGGTGTCTCCAATGACGAAGTACCCGCTCGGCGGAATGATCTGGCCGGTGAGATCGACGATCTCCTCGATGTCCCCGCTCGGGAAGTCCCCGACGACGATGTAGAACATTCCGGTGAGATCAAACCCCGCGGGACCCGCCAGCTCGGCGTACTCGTCGTTGTCGGATCCGTTCTGGTCGATCCGGACCTCGTTGATGGTCACGCCGCCGCCGCCGGCCAGGAGAGCCCCCGGGCTCACCAGACAGAGCGCGAGGGCCGTAACTCCTACCCTAGCCACAAAGGAACGAAAGGTGCACATGCGGGCGTCCTTCCTCGACAAGTGCGCGAGATCTGCGCACAACCGCGTTGTTGGCTCGATTGAGCGAGCAGCGCCCCCCCCCGGGGGCGGGCTGATAAAGAAGCACCGGCGGCGCGCGAGGCAGACCCAGCCTCGTCCGCGGGGCCTCGGGTGAGGGCCCGTGTTCCACACACTTGCGGGAAGGCAGCCGATGGGACTGCCTCGATCTTAGCTGTCAAACCCGAGGTGGGCAACCATGTGATTCTGCGGTGAGTCCGTTCGCTGACGGGCTGTCAAGAAGCCGACATGGGGCAGCTCGGACCTGTCTGGGAGGTTCGTGGTGTGGCGGGCCGGAGTGTTCCCTCGCTCCTCAAGCATGTTCCCTGAATCGGCTTAAGCGACCTGGTGCGGCCAGCCGCGCGGGCGGGATGAGCCACGCTCCTCCAAGGCAGGAAGGCCCGCCGGGGTCTTCCCGGCGGGCCTTCCTGGTGGGTACGGGTGGGGAGGCTGCGCTGCTTCGAGCTCGTGTCAGGATCAGCAGCCGGGTCCGGCCGGAGGCACCGGAGCCGCACCGCCGCTGAAGAGCCAGCCGAGCATCCAGATCGGATCGGCGATGTTGATGGCGCCGTCCCCGTTGATATCCCCGGCGTTCCCGCAGATCGGGGCCGGGCCGCCAGCGAAGAGCCAGTTCGCGATGGAGATCGCATCCGCGACGTCGACCGACGCATCCCCGTTCGCATCCCCCATGGCATAGGTGGTGACGAGGCGGGGCAGGGTGGTCGCCACCGAGGCCCCGCAGCCGCTGGCGGTCAGGGTCACATCGAAGGTGCCGGCGTCGGCAAAGGTGTGCGAGGGGCTCGCCTCGGCGGAGGAGGCGCCGTCACCGAAGCTCCACGCGTAGGTGGTCGCGGGGTCGCCACCGTCGTCGCTCAGGTTCATGAAGTCGACGGTGAGCGGGGCGATCCCGGCCAGGAGCGGACCGGCGCTGAAGGAGGGGATCGGATCGACGCACGGGAGGACGGTGTCGATCGTCAGGATCCCGTCCCCCTCGAGGCCGTTCCAGCCGCCGACCTGGACATAGTAGGTGGAGCCCAGGGTCACCGGGACCGTCACCTCGGACATGAAGGCGGCGCCGCCCGGGGCGTTCTCGCAGGCGTCGTCGCTGGAGGCGAGTCCTGCGTCCCCACCGACCGGACAGCCGGTCGCACCGTCGTAGACGATGATCACGGTGTCGTCGTTCGAGCCACTGCCGAGGCAGGTTCCGATCGTGGCGTCCCCGGAGAGGGTCGGCGTGTAGAGGAACCAGACATCCGCGCCCATGTTCGCGTCACCGGCGGTCGGTCCATCGAGGGTCGCGCCGCAGGTGTCGAACGGGAAGGCGCCTTCACCGACCGCGACGGCGTCGATGCACGCGTCGCCCTCGGCGGAGAAGGTGATGTTCAGGGGAGCGCTCCCGGTCGCGCCGTTCCAGCCCCCCGCCTGGATCAGGTAGGGATTGCCGGCGGTCACGGCGATCGAGACCTCGGAGTTGAAGGCGGCCCCTCCGCCGAGGGAGCACGCATCGTCGCTGGCGGCGAGTCCAAGGTCTCCCGCGACGGGGCAGCCGACCGAGCCGTCGTAGACGATGAGGACGGTGTCGTCGAGGGTGCCGAGCCCATCGCAGGTGCTGATGGTCGCGGTGCCGTCGCAGGTCGGGGTGTAGACGAACCAGACATCCGTGCCCATGTTCCCGTCCCCGTCGGTCGGCCCGTCGAGGGTCGCGTCGAGGTTCTCCCAGAGACTGGTTCCCTCGACGACGACGATGGCGTCGACGCAGTTGTCGTTGGCGGGCGGGAGGCCGTCGCAGAGGACTTCGGCGAGGCAGTCATCGTCGGCGCAGTCGGTGAGACCGTCTCCATCGTTGTCGAGCCCGTCGCCGCAGTTCCCGGCCTCGAGACAGAAGGTGTCGGTGAGGCAGTCGTCGTCGACGCAGTCCACCAGGCCGTCGGCATCGTTGTCGATCCCGTCGTCGCAGGTCTCCGGGAGAGAGATCGAGAGGAGGCCGTCTCCCTCGGCTCCGTTCCAGCCGCCGACCTGGACATAGAAGGAGCTCCCGCTCGTCACGGGGATCGTGACCGAGGACATGAAGGCGGACCCGCCCGCGACATTCTCGCAGGCATCGTCGGAGGCGGCGATCCCGAGGTCGCCGGCCACCGGACAGCCGGTCCCGGCGTCGTAGACGATGAGCACGGTGTCGTCGAGGCTGCCGCCGCCGAAGCAGGTGCCGATCTCGGCGGTCCCGTCTCCGCTCGCGGTGTAGAGGAACCAGATGTCGGCGCCCATGTTGGAGTCGCCGTCGGTCGGCCCGTCGAGGGTCGCGCCGCAGTTGGACCAGGAATGCTGTCCCTCCCCGACGGCGAGCGCGCTCGCGCAGTCGTCGCCGGCCGGGGCGGCGATGGCGATGTCGAGGGCGCCGGCTCCGGTCGCCCCGTTCCAGCCGCCGACCTGAATGAGGAGGGAGTCTCCGGCGCAGACGGGCAGCTCGACCGAGGACATGAAGGCGGAGCCGCCGGCCACGTTCGAGCAATCGTCGTCGCTCGAGGCGAGGCCGGAGTCCCCCGCGACCGGGCAGCCGGCGGCGGCGTCGTAGACGATGAGGACGGTGTCGTCGAGGCTGCCGCCGCCGAGGCAGGTCCCGATGGTGGCGGTCCCGCCGACGGTCGCGGTGTAGAGGAACCAGACATCCGCGCTCATGTTGCCGTCGCCGGCGGTGGGGCCATCGAGGGTGGCGTTCGTGTTGTCGAAGGGCGTCGCACCCTCGCCGATGGCGATGGCCGCGAGGCAGTCGTCGTTGGCGGGGGGCTGGCAGCTCGGCTCGGTCCCGCAGTCCATGACGTCGTCGCAGTCGGTGGCCCCATCCGCGTCGTTGTCGATGCCGTCGGCGCAGTTGCCCGCCTCCTGGCAGACAGCCTCGGCGCTGCAGTCCGAGTCGGCGCAGTCGGTGGCCCCATCGGCGTCGTTGTCGACGCCGTCGAAGCAGTCCTCCGGCACCGAGCTCGCGAGGGAGATGACGAGGTCGCTCGATCCCTCGAGGCCGTTCCAGCCTCCGACCTGGACGAGGTAGCTGCTCCCGCCGGTCACGGGGATCGTCACGGTGGAGCTGAACGGCGGGCTCGTGCAGCCGTCGTCATCGCTGGCGAGGCCGAGGTCCCCGGCGGCCGGGCACCCCGCCGCGGCGTCGTAGACGATCAGAACGGAGTCATCGAGAGAGCCGGTCGTGCCGCAGGTCTCGATCGTCGCGAGCCCGTCCGCGCTCGCGGTGTAGAGGTACCAGACATCGGCGCCCATGTTGGAGTCGGCGTCGATCGGACCGTCGAGGGTCGCGCCGCAGGTGGAGACCGGGTGGGTCCCCTCGGCGACCGCGGCGGCCGAGGCGCAGTCGTCGTTCGTCGGGCCCCCCGCCACCGAGACGGTCAGATCGCTGGTGCCGGTGGCGCCGTTCCAGCCGCCCACCTGAATGTAGAGGCTGTCGCCCGCGCAGATGGGGAGGCTGAGGGTGGAGCTGAAGGTGGGCGTGGAGCAGCCGTCGTCGTCGGAAGCGATCCCGGGGTCGCCCGCGCCGGGACACCCGTTGCTCGCATCGTAGACGATGATGACCGAGTCGCTGAGGGTCCCGGAGGTCCCGCAGGTCTCGATGGTGGCGAGCCCCCCGGTGGTCGCGGTGTAGAGGAACCAGACATCCGCGCCCATGTTCGCGTCGGCATCGGTGGGACCGTCGAGGGAGCTGCCGGAGGTGTCGAGCGGGAAGGTCCCCTCTCCGATCGCCGTGGCGGCGACGCAGTCGTCGTTCGCCGGCTGGGCGGAGGCGGGGCTGCAACACAGACCCAGGAGGAGCCCGCAGAGCAGCGAGAGCTTCTGAATGGTGGACATGGGAGGTGCCTTCCTGGCTCGTCAGGAGTGGGGCCGGAGCTCGGGGGGAGCGACCCGGGGCCCTGGGTCTGTTCTCCGAGGGTCTTGCCGAGGGGGGCAGAAGCTCGGGGACTCGCTCATGGGGGGACGGAGCCTGAGAGAACTGGGGGGTTTCGGACCGACGACGGACCGCCCGCGCGATCCGACCAATTCGTTCAGGTCGGGACGGACTCCCGAACTGAACAGTCATGTCTGATGTTACTGACGAACGCGCGAATGACTAGTCATGTATTTCGCGGAGGATTAACAAAAGAGACAGGAAGGTCAGGTCGCGATCGGTCTCCGAGGGGGGGCAGGGCACGCGTTGGGGAGGGGAGGGAAGAAGAGGGGGCTCGAGCCCGCGAGAGCCATCGGCGGGAGAGCAGGTTCAGTGGACCGGCTTCCCCCGCTTCCCGCCGATGACTCCCGGGGGCTCCGAGAGCGGAGAAGCGCGGATCCCCGGGTCAATCCGGGGATCGCGGCTCGACTGGGATCGGAGGAGCGGTGCCAGCGCACCGGTCGGAGGATCCTCCCTCGGCGGCTCTCGTCAGGGAGCCGGGGGGAGGGGCGGGCCAATAAGAGGGCCGCCCGCTGTGTCGTCGAACTCCCCAAGGATAGTGCTGCGCGGGGACCCGCGCACCCTCCGGCTTTGGAGAGGTTTTCGGTGTCCGGTGCGGGGGTGGGGGAAGCGGAGAGGGGGCGGGCCGCCGCGCGACCCGCCCCCTCTCCTCGGTCCGCTCGGCCGGGTCCCGCTCAGCGGGAAGGGACCGGATTCCCGGCGAAGCTCCGGACGCTCTCGGTGATCCCCGGGACGTCGATTCCCATCGCGGCGTAGACCTCCTCGGCGCTCCCCGAGGGGGCGTACTCTGTCACGCCGAGGCGCAGGTGGGGGAGGACATGGCCGCGGGAGAAGAGCGCCTCGGCGAGGCAGGCTCCCAGTCCGGTGCGGATCGAGTGGTCCTCGACCGTCACGATCCACGGCTGCTGGGCGAGCGCGTCGATGAAGTCGGGGTCGAGCTGTCCGGGGGTGGCGACATGCACGAGGGCCACATCGAGCCCGTCCCCTCGCAGCGAGTCGACCGCCGCCTGCGCCCGCCCGGTGGGGGTCCCCATCACGACGACGGCACCCCGCTCCCCGCGTCGGATCCAGTCCCCCTGGCCCATGCGGAACCGGTAGTCTCCGGCGAAGAAGGGGTGACCGTCCTGATCGGTGATGGGATCGAGCTTCGACCGCCCCATCCCCAGGAAGAACATCCCCGGATGGGTCGCGAGGTGACGCAGCGCGCGGTCTGTCTGGTTCGGGTCGGCCGGGACGATGATCTGCATGCCGAAGATGTTCCGGAGCACCCCGACATAGTCGATCGACTGGTGGGTCTTCCCGTCCTCACCGACATCGAGCCCGATGTGGGTGCAGATCAGCTTCAGGGAGCCGTGGTTGATGTCGGTGAGGCGGTGCTGGTTGTAGGTCTCCGCGATCCCGAAGACCCCGAAGTCGGCGAAGAAGGTCGCGATCCCCTCCGCGCTCAGCGCGCCGGCGCAGGTCGCGGTGTGATGCTCCTGAATCCCCGCCTCGAAGAAGTTCGCGGGGTGGGCGACGCGGAAGTCGGTCACCTTGACCGAGCCTTCGAGGTCGCAGTCGAAGACCGCCATCGGGAGGTGCGCCGAGCCCGCGTTGGCGGCGGCCACGGAGGCGAGGGCCTTGCCGAAGGCGCCGCGGTTGTCGCTCTTCTTGCCGACCTCGTAGGTGATCGGCTCTCCCGGCGAGAGCGGGGCCTCCCGGCGGGGGAGGGGCGGGAGGGTGGTGGGCCTGCGCTCGGCGCGCAGGGCGCGGAAGGGCGCGAGATCCCAGAGGACGGGGTCATCTCCCGACTCGGCGATGCACTGCTCGAACTGCTCCGGGCTGACCGCCTGGCCGTGGTACTTCGCCTCGTTCTCCATGAAGGAGAAGCCGCGCCCCATGATCGTGTCGGCGATGACCACGGTCGGAGCAGCGCCGCCGCTCGAGGCGGCGGAGAGGGCGCCGTGGATCTGGGTGATGTCGTGGCCGTCGATCTCGACCACCCGCCAGCCATCGGCCGCCCAGCCGGCGGCGATGTCCTGCGGCATGACTTCATCGCAGTCTCCGCCGATCTGCAGCCGGTTGCGATCGACGAGGGCCACCACCTCGTGCAGGCCGTACTTCACGACGAAGCGGCGCGCCTCGGAGATCTGTCCCTTCTGCTGCTCCCCGTCTCCCATCGGGCACCAGACACGGATCGACTGTCCCTTGAGTCGGGCGGCGAGGGCCATGCCGCAGGCGGCGGAGAGCCCCTGACCGAGGTTTCCGGTCGTCCACTCGACGCCGGGGACCTCGCGCTCGATGTGGCCCTCGAAGTGGTTCCCGGTCCGCCGGAAGCTCGAGACCATCTCGGTGGGATCGACGAAGCCGAGGCGAGCGAGGACCGAGTAGACGCCCGGGGAGGTGTGCCCATGGCTGACGACGATCCGGTCGCGCCCCTCCATCCACGGGTCCTTCGGGTCCACGTTCGCGTGGGCGAAGAGCCAGAGGTAGAGGTCGAGGCTCGAGAGGGACCCCCCCGGGTGCCCCGAGTTCGCGAGGCTCGTCATCTGGATGATCTCGCGACGGCAGTCCCGGAGCGACTGCTCGTGCCACGCGAGGTACTCCGGGGTCGGGGTGTCGGCGGAGAGATCGAAGAGAGGCATCGAGCGCTTCCTTCCTGGGCTCCTCGCGGAGCGCCGTCGCGACGGGATGGAGACGAGAGGGATCGGGTTCGGAGCGAGAGTGGAGTCCGGCTCGGGATCGGATCGGGGGACGGACCGTCGATCGGGGGTGCGCTCCCGCCCTCGGCGAAGCGCGGACCCAGCTCCCCGACCCGCGCCGCCCCCCCCCGGGACGGTCTGGCGGAGGGAGGAGCCCGCAGCCCGCCCGGTCACCGACCCGGCGGGGAAGCCCCCCCTCTCGCAGCGTTCGCCCGTACGATAGGCACCCCACCCCGGAGCATCAAGGCGCCCGGGGAAGGGGGGCTCGGGAAGGGCCGCCGCTGCGGATCGGCGGGGCAGGCCACCGCGGAGATGCCGGACCCCGGCGGTCACGGGGAGTGGGGGGAGGAGCGGATGGAGAGTGCTCGCAGCGGGGCCCGCGATCCCGCCTCGCCGGCCCGGGCCGGGTCTCTCCGGGTCTCCCTGCCCGGTCTCCTCGCCGTGGTCTGGCTCGCCTTCGCCCTCCTCTCGGTGATCCGCCTCCCCCTCGCCCCGCTCTGGCTCCCCACCCTGGTCGCCTCCTCCTGGGCGCATCTCTGGCTCCTGCTCTCCCTCGGGATCCTGCTTCTCGCTCGCCGGGTGCGCCGCAGACGAGCGCGGAGGGCGGGGGAGCCGGAGAGCCCGGGGAGGCGCCGGTCCCGGATCGACCTGCTGCTCGGTCTCGCGATCCTCACCTTCGCGATCCCCGTCGCGCGGCAGGCGCGGGCATGGCCGCAGTGGAGCGAGAGCGTGGCGTTCATCGGTGACCGGGAGACCGCGACCCGGCGCTTTCCGACCCTGCGGGACGAGACGCACGCCTTCGCCGAGCGGGAGGGCGGGGAGCTGCTCCTTGACCTCATCGCGCCCGCGCCGACCGACGCGCCCCTCCCCGTGGTCATCGTCATTCACGGCGGGGCGTGGGAGAGGGGGAGTCGCACCGAGTTCCGCGCCTCCCGCCGGGAGCTCGCGCAACTCGGGTTCGCGGTGCTCTCCATCGACTACCGCCTCGCTCCCGCTCACCGCTTCCCGGCGCCGATGGAGGACATCGACGCCGCGATCGACTTCGTCGCTCGCAGGGGGGGGGCGCTCGGGCTCGACCCCGGCCGGATCGCGCTCCTCGGCCGGAGCGCCGGCGGGCACCTCGCCCTCACGGCGGCCTATCGCCGACCGGATGCGGTGCGGGGGGTGATCGCGTACTACGCCCCGACCGACCTCCCCTGGAGCTGGGAGACCTCCGTCGATCGGACCTACCTCGACGGGCGGGCGCTGACCGAGGCGCTGATGGGGAGCCCCCCGTCGCAGGATCCGGAACGGTGGCGGGCCGCGTCGCCGATCCACCTCGCGGAGGGAGACTCCCCCCCGACCCTGCTCCTTCAGGGGACGAGGGACCGCCTCGTCTCGCCGCGCCACTCGACGCGGCTGCGCCGGAGACTGGAGGAGCTGGGGGTTCCGTGCTGGGAGCTGCGGATCCCGGGGGGGACGCACGGCTTCGATGTGGCGCGCAGCGGCCTCGTGGCGGCGATCGAGGAGAGAGCGCTCCGCCGCTTCCTCGCGGCGACGCTCCACTGAGCACCGGAGCCCTTCAGCTCTTCGAGCGAGGCCCCCGGCGCAGGGGGCACATCAGGTCCCCGCGGAGCAGCTCGGGGCCTCGCCGACGATCGCGCGCCCATCCTCGACCCACTGGAGGACCCCTCCGCGGAGATCCCGCAGCCGCTCGTGCCCCGCGCGCTCGAGGAGGCTCGCCGCGATGGCGGAGCGGTACCCGGTGCGGCAGATGAGCACGACCTCCCGATCTCGGGGGATCTCCTCCGCCCGTCGCTCGATCTGTCCCAGGGGGATCGAGACCGCGCCCTCGATGTGACTGGTGCCGAACTCGCCGGGCTGCCGAATGTCGACGAGGAGGGCCTCGGGATGCGTGGCGAGGTCTCCGCCGTCGAGCCGGGGGAAGGCGGCCAGCTCCGACGAGCGAAGCGCCTCCTCGACCCCATCGAGGTAGCCGATCGCGCGGTCGAAGCCCACGCGACCGAGGCGGAGGATCGCCTCACGCTCCCGGCCGAGTGGCGCGATCACGATGATCGGGGTCTCCGGGTCGAGGACGGTGCCGCACCAGCTGGCGAAGCGCCCGTCGAGGCCGATGTTGATGCTCCCGGGGAGATGTCCGGCCGCGAACACCTCCGCATCCCGGACATCGAGCAGTTGCACCTCTCCGGAGATCTCCCGAAGCCGGGCGAGGGAGATCGGGACGACCGCCCGCTCGAGCTGGGCGTCGAGGGTCGGGTGCTCCGCCTTGTTCAGTTGGGCGTCGAGCGCGAAGTACTTCGGCGCCTCGGGCTGATCGGCGGTGACGAGGGCGACGAACTCCTCCCGGGAGGGGGCCTTCAGCGCGTAGTTCGTCAGCCGCTGGGCTCCGATCGTCGAGACGGTCTCGGCGCTGAGGTTCTTGCCGCACATCGAGCCGGCGCCATGCGCCGGGTAGACCTTCGTCTCATCGGGGAGGCGCATCACCTTGCCGTGCAGGGAGTCGTAGAGGAGGGCGCCGAGGCTCTCCGGGGTGTGTCCGACCGAGCCGAAGAGGTCGGGCCGACCGACATCCCCGATGAACAGGGTGTCCCCGGTCAGCACCGCCTCGGGCGCGATCCCCTCGGCGAGTCCATCGTAGAGGACGAGGCAGACGCTCTCGGGAGTGTGCCCCGGGGTCTCGAGCACCTCGATGGCGACATCCCCGAACTCGAACCGGTCTCCGTCGGCGAGCGCGACCGCCTCGTACTCCGTCTCGCCGGCCCGCCCGATGTAGAGGCGCGCCCCGAAGCGGTCCCGCAGCTCGAGATGTCCGGCGAGGAAGTCCGCGTGGAAGTGGGTGAGGAACACATGCTCGATGCGCATCCCCCGCTCCTCCGCCATCGCGACATACTGGTCGATGTCCCGCTGGGGGTCGACGACCACGGCGGTCCCGCTCCGCTCGTCGCCGATGAAGTAGGACGCATGGGAGAGGCAGCCCAGGTAGAACTGATGGAAGAACATCGAAACTCCTCGGTCGTCTCGGGTCCGGCGGGAGGTCGGTCCGCGGCGGTGACTCAGCAGCGGCCCTTGAGCATACCGTGCCAGTAGAGCGGGGGGAGCAGGCGTTTCTTCAGTTGGTACATCGTCCAGCGCGGCTTCGCCTGATCGAAGGGGAAGGTCTCCTGAGGATTCCCGTCGTAGTCGAACTCCGCGAGGATCAGCCGCCCGTAGCCGGTGACGAGGGGGCAGGAGGTGTAGCCGTCGTAGGCGGCGTGCCCCGTTCGCTCCTCGAGGGCGGCGAGGAGATTCGTCACCACCACCGGGGCCTGCTTGCGGATCGCGGCCGCGGTCTTCGAGGTCGGGAGGCTGCTCACATCCCCGAGGGAGAACACATCGGGGTATCGGATGTGCCGGCAGGTCTCCCGGTCGACCGCGACCCACCCGCCCTCCCCGGCCAGAGGGCTCTCGGCGATGAAGGCCGGAGGCCCCATCGGCGGGGTGACATGGAGCAGATCGTAGGGGAGCACCACCTCGGTCTCGGCGTCGAGGTCATGGAAGACCGCCTCGCGGGCGGCGGGGCGGATCTCCCGGAGGTCGTGGCGGTAGAGAACCCCGATGCCGTAGTCGGCGGCGACCCGTTCGAGGGGGGGGACGTAGTGCGCCGCCCCGAAGATCTTCGGGGTGGCGATCCCGAACCGGATCTCCGTCTCCTCGAGGACGCGGCGGCGCCGCCAGTGATCCGCGGCGAGGTACATGATCTTCTGAGGAGCTCCCCCGCACTTGATCGGAGTGGCGGGGTGGGTGAAGACCGCGCGCCCGCCGGAGAGCCCCTGGATGAACTCCCAGGTGCGCTCGACATGCTCACCGGAGTAGTTCGAGCAGACCCCGTCCCGACCGAGGGTCTCGGGGAGCCCCGGGATCGCCTCCCAGCGGCAACGGATCCCGACGGCGACGACGAGGAGCTCGTACTCCACCGAGGTCCCATCCTCGAGTTCGATGCGGCGGGAGTCCGGGTCGATCGCGGCGGCGGAGGCGCGGATCCACTCCGCGGCGCGGGGGAGGACGCTGCGCTGCGCCCGCACGGTGTCTCGCCGGCGCATCTCTCCGCCCCCGACGAGGGTCCAGCCCGGCTGGTAGTGGTGCTCCTCCGAGGGCTCGATGATCGCCACATCGAGGCCCGGCTTCTCTCGGAGGAGCCGCGCGGCGACGGAGACGCCGCCGGCGCCCCCGCCCAGGATCACCACCCGGTGGGCGCGGGTCGCGCGCCCCGGCGTTCTCTGGCTCGGCCGCTGGGAGGTCGGGTCGACCATGGGGAACTCCTCTCGCCCTGCCGCTTCGGCGGCTGCGGTCGGTCAGCATCATCGATCCCACGCCGGGGATCAACGCGCGGCTGGGGTCGATCGACCCTGCGGTGACACTTTCTGTCCCGGCCGACCCCTCGCGACCGCCCCCGGTGACACCGATCGTCACCTCCGGTCCGATAAGGAAGAAGGCGCCGCGGGCCCTCTCTTCGGCAAGTCTCCGCCCGGCAGGAACTTGATCGCAATCGGGGGGCGGAGCTCGGTCGCGGTGAGCTCCTTGCTGCCCTGTTGCACCCCATGGAACGGAGTCCGCCCCATGTGCCCGTCCCCCCGCACCGCCGAGCGCGGCTTCACGGCCGTCGAGCTCATCATCGTGATCGCCGTGATCGGCCTCATCGCCGCCCTCGCGATTCCCCATCTTCGTGCCGCGAAGATCCACTCCAACGAGGTGGCCGCCTCTGCGTCCCTCCGCACGATCGCCCGCGCGACGGAGCAGTACCGCTCCCTCATGGGGCGGTACCCGGGCGTGGAGTCCGGGGATGGCCTCGCGGACCTGGCGCAGCCCGGGAGCGGTGCGACCCCGCTCATCGATGAGGCGCTCGGCTCCGGGACCCGTGGTGGGTATCTCTTCCAGTTCAGCGTCGCGGGGGAGGAGTGGGCCTGCGTCGCGACTCCCTCCGAGCCCGGACGCGGCTCGCGCTCGTTCTACCTCGACCAGTCCGGCCTCATGCGGGTCGAGCGGGACTACTTCGCCAACGATGCGGCCACGAGCGAGAGTCCCTTCGTCGACTGACCCACGCCTCGCGGACCGGGCATGAAAAGAGCGGAGGGGGGGGAGATCGACTCCACCCCGCTCCGCCTGGCTGTACCCCGTGAGGATGAGGGTCTGTTGGAAGCTAGTTGACGCCGTCCTTGTAGCCCGGGACGAGCGGGGCCGCGTCCCAGACGTCCGGCCAGCCGTCGAGGTCGCTGTCGATCCGGTAGGGGAGGTTCAGCCCGTAGGCCTCCTCCAGATTGACCGCGGCGAAGGACCGGATCGCGCGACCGTTGACGGTCACCATCCCCTGGATCTCCACCGGGTTTCGGAAGAGCCACTCGGGGTTGAAGCGCTCCTCGCCGGTGTCGACACCCTGCACGATGTGCTGGCTGCGGATCTGTCCGTCTCCGTCGACATCGGTCGGCAGCGACTCGATGTCGTAGAGCGAGAGCGCCGACAGGAATTTGAGGAGCTGATCGCGGACAGGGCGCGGCGCGTTCTCGAAGAGGGTGCGGGAGGCCAGAGCCTCGCCGCCATGGCGGCGGATCGCATCCTCGATCGTGAACGAGCGGCCGTCATGGCCGTACGGAGCCGAGTGAGCGAGACCCCACAGGGGCGGGGTCCGCCAGGTCGAGTTCACATGACCGCTGAAGTCGATCTCCGCGAAGTCCGGTCCCATCTCGTGGTGAGCGAGGTCGCTGAAGAAGCCCTTCACCTCGAAGGCGTCGAGGTTCCGCTCGTAGGCGGGACCATTCCTGGTGTAGAGCGGCTCCACCTTGCCCTCGAGCCGACCGCGCTGGTCGTTCCACTGCACATCGAGGTCGAAGAAGCGGCGGTCTCCGGCGAAGCGGGTGTCCGCCGGACGGATCTGCCAGTCCGGGGTGTGGCAGGTCGCGCACTCGAGCTGCTCCATGAGCTTCACGCCGCGCCGGAACTCGTCCGGAGTGCCACGGAACGCGGGGCGCGGGATGTTCAGCATGTAGATCTCGGCGAGGTCCAGGTCCCCCTCGCTGATCTCGTTCAGGTAGCCGTCCCCGTCCGGGTCGTCCCGGCTGAAGCCCAGGGGGTCGAGGGTCGTGCCGGCATCCGGGGGGAGGTGGGTGGCGGGGAACTGGATCGCGCCGGCGAGGGTCGGCTCGCTCACGCCGTCCCCGTCCGGGTCGTTCTCGCTCGCCGGGTCGTAGGCGTCCAGCCCGGAGTGAGCGATCAAGGGGTCCCAGGTGAAGGCCCGGTTCGTCGGGTTGAGCGCCGCGCGGCCCTCTCCCTGTCCCCAGCCCCAGACGACGACTTCGAAGTTGTAGCCGAAGGTGGTGACCCCATCGACCTGGGTCGCCCCCGGGACGCGGACGCCGTCGGCGTCGACATACCACACGCGGATCACGTTGTTCAGCTGCGGCGTGCCGGTGGCGACCGCGGAGAGGCGGGGGCTCCCGTAGCGGACCTTCGTCCCCACTCCTGTCGGCACCTCGATCTCCGCGGGGGAGGTCTGCGCCTCGAGGGAGCTGATCCAGCCGTTGTTGTCCAGGTCGACCTGGAGCAGGATCTCCTCGCGGATCTGGATCGCCAGCATCTCGACGATCCCCGCGCCGTAGTAGTGCGGCGTGTTCCGGCCGAACCCGCTGTCCTTGTGGAAGTTCGGGCCGCCTCCGGGGTTCCCGTTCGGCAGGTTGTGGCAGCCGGCGCAGCTGGTCTGGTTCGCCGCGGTGATCTTGGCGGTCGCGCCATCGGGCATCGGGCCGGCGAGGTCGGAGACCCCGTCATGGAAGACCCCGTCCCGCGTGCGGAACTCACGGAAGTTCAGGTTGCGACCGAGCTGGAACGCCAGGTAGGGGTCCTGCTCGAACATCCAGGCGGTCCCTCCGATCAGGGAGGTGTCGGTCGTGGCGATCGCGCGGACGCGGGGGTTCTTGATCGAGCGTCCGCTGACATCGACGGCCGGGTCTCCCGATCCGACGAGCGCGGGGCGCTCCCCGTACTGGGCCTCGACCGATCCGGTCGGGAGCAGAGTGACGATGGTGGCCAGTCCCAGGGTCAGCACCGGTGTGAAGATCTTGCGCAGGTGGTTCATGGCGGGCCCTTTCGACAGCAGCGGTTTCTCGAGCGCGGCCGGTCGGGGTGATCACCGCCTCGGCCGTCCCCCCATCCGGATCCGTGACGGTTCGTGACCGGCTTTTCCCGGAAATCACCGGAAACTCGTCCCCCGACTCCGGAGTTCTCGCCGCTCTCGGCCGCTCTCGGCCGCTGCCAGCCGCTACCGAAGGCGGCCGGCTTGATCTCCCGCCCCTCTGGAATGGGGGGAACCCCTCGGTGAGAATTCGCGCCCGGGTCGGTCACGACGAAGCGGGGGAGGAGGAGTCCCATGTCTCGAGGAAGGCGCGCGCGCACCGAGGGGGCCCGGCGAAGCGAGGGGATCTCGCGTCTCCGCGCTCGCCGAGGCGTCGGGAGGCTCGCCCCGCCGCCGCGGCTCCTGTTGCTCGTGCTCCTCGCCACGGGACTCCCGTCCGCCGGCGCGGGCGGGGCGGAGATGGCCGACCCCCCCCTCGATGCCGCTCTCATCCTCGAGGGCGTGACGGAGATCCACGGGGGAGGGAACCCCGCTTCGGTCCTCGCGTGGGGAAGCGCGACGCCCCTCCTCGTGGGGCCGGATGGAGAGGTGCTCGCCGCGGCCGGGACCATCGGGTCGGGCCGGGTCGTGGTGCTCGGGCACGGCTCCTTCGTGGGAGACGAGCGGGGGGACACCCCTCGGTTCATCGCGAACGCCCTCGAGTGGCTCGCCGGGACCGCGGCGGCCGGAGAGCTGCAGCTCCCCCGGGTCCCCCCGGGGGTGGCGGCGCTCCTGGTCGAGGAGGGGCGGACGGTGAGCGTGGGGGAGCTCGACTCGATCCGCTGCGATCTCGGCGCCGTGGATGTGGTCATCGGCTCTCCCCAGGCGTGGCGGCGCGCCGGGCGCTTCGCTGAGCTGCGGAGGTGGCTCGAGGCCGGTGGGGGAATGCTCGTCACGGAGACCGCGTGGGGCGTGCTCCAGCTCGATCGCGCGCTGGACCTCGACACCCTCGCCGCCAACGAGCTGCTCGAGGCTGCGGGGATCCGCTTCACGCGGGACGCCCACTCGCCCTTCGGTGCGGGCGAGGGCTATCCGATCCTCCCCGCGAGGCTCGCGGTCGGGAACGCCTCCCATGCCCTCGCGCTTCTCGCCGGGGCGCAGGAAGGGGACCGGGAGCTCGCCGGGCGGGTCTGCGCACGAGCCTTCGCCGGCGCTCCCCTCGACGGGGACTTCCTGCGGGAGGCGCGTGCGCTCCGCGATGATCCGACGGTGGGCTACGGGGAGGCGGTCCGATCCCTCGGGCGGAGGAGGATCACCGCGAAGGAGTCACCGCTGCACTTCGCGCTCCTCGACCTCGATGCCCGTCTGGCGAGCGACCTTCCGGTCGATGAGGTGACGGCCCATCCCACCGCGGGCGTCTTCCCCGGTCCGCTCGGGGAGGCGCGCCTCGAGGTGGTGGAGGTGTCGATCGATCCCGCGGTCCCCGGCTGGCACTCGACCGGGCTCCATGTCCCCCCCGGCGAGGTCGTGGAGGTGCGCCTCCGCTCGCCGATCCCCACGGATGGCTGGAGCCTCCAGGTCGGGGCCTGGCGGGATCCGCATCAGCATGACCACCGTCGGCGCCTGAAGAGCGCCATCCGTCGCTTCCCCGTCGAGGCCGGGGTCACGCGAGTGGCCAGTGCGATCGGGGGGCCGCTGTACCTCGATCTCCCCCCCGGCATGACCATCCCCCGCGGCGCCGAGGAGGTCCTCGTCCGGGTCTCGGGGGCGGCGCCGATGCCGGTGTACCGGCGCGGGGTGACCGACCCCGCGGAGTGGCGCGATCGCATCCGCTCCATCGAGGCCCCGTTCGCGGAGTTCATCTCCGACTCCCTCGTGCTGACGGTGCCCTCCTCCGCGATTCGCGAGGTGGAGGACCCCGAGCGGGTGATGGCGCACTGGGATCGGGTGCACGAGGTGATGCAGTCCCTCGAGCCCCGCTCCCCGACCCACTGGGCCGATCGACCGTACCGCTATGTCGCCGATGTCAGCGTCAGCTGGGGGTACATGTACTGCCCGTCGAACGGTCCGATCGTCATCCCCTCAAGCGCCGCCGCCGCGATGTTTCAGCCGGAGAACTTCGATGGGGAGGGGCCGAACCGGCTCTGGGGTCACTACCACGAGATGGGCCATGCCCATCAGAACCCGCTCTGGACCGATCGCACCACGAGCGAGGTGACCGTGAACATCTTCACGGTCCTCGCCCTCCACGAGGTGAACGGCTTCCCGCTCGACTCTCCGGAGATGCGCACCGAGCCGGCCCGGGCGTGGCGGACCTGGCGCGACCACCGGGCGACCGGTCGGAGATACGAGGAGGTCGGCGGGGCCTTCCCCCGACTCCAGTTCTACGCGCTCCTCTGGCACGCCTTCGGCTTCGAGGCGTTCCATCGGGCGTTCGACTCGATCCGCGAGGCCGGCTCCGGAGGGCGGCGCGGAGACATCGTCCTCGAGCGGAACCGCTTCCTCGTCCACTTCGGAGAGGCGGTCGAGAGGGACCTCAGCGAGTACGGGGCATCGTGGGGGATGCAGGTGACCGATGAGACGAGGGAGCGGCTCGCCCGCTTCCCGAGCTGGCTGCCCGCCGCGCCGGCGACCGAGCGCGGATCGGGGAAGGGCTCAGCTCTCCGGTAGGTCCCGGGCCGCGAGCGAGGTGTCATCGGTCGTGAACGGGGGCTCGCGCCCGGTGATCGCCCGGACGATCCTCGCGACATGCGGGTGGCTGTTCTCGATGAAGACGCGATGGCTGCGCTGGCTCCCGGCCACCGCGGTCCCCGCCACGAACACCCCCGGCGTGGTCGACTCCATCGTTTCCGGGTCGAGGACCGGACGAGCGAGGGGTCCCTCGACATCGATCCCGGCGGCGCGGAAGAGGGCGGGGGACTGATCGTACCCCGTGAGCAGTAGGACGAAGTCGGCGGGATGGACCGACTCCTCCCCGGTCGTCACCCCGCGCAGTCTCACCCCTTCGGCCTCGATCGCGACCGGGATCGTCTCGGGAGAGAAGGCGATCCCCCCGCTGCGGATCTGGTTCCGGATGTCGGGAAGGAGCCACGCCTTCACCGAGCGCTCGGGGAGCTCGGCCCCCCGGTAGCTGAGGTGGACCCGGGCTCCCGCGCGATGACACCTGAGGGCGGCCTCCACCGCGCTGTTCTTGCCCCCCACGATGAGCACCGATCGACCGCAGTACGCGTGCGGCTCGTGGAAGAAGTGCGACACATGCGGCGCGTCCTCGCCGGGGATCCCGATGGCGTGGGCATCGTGCATGTCTCCGATCGCGAGGATGACGCGGCCGGCGTCGACCTCCTCGATCGGCGCGCCGCGGTCCACCGGGGGGAGGGGAGGAGACTCCGGCGGGGGCGCGATCGATGGGGCGACCCCCACGACGAAGCGTCCGTCACGGGGCTCGATGGAGACCACCGTGCGCTGGGTCTCCACCTCGAGGGAGAACGCCGCGACCAACGACCGGAGATACGCGAGGTACTCCTCCCGCGTCGTCTTCTCCTGCCGTGGATTGGAGAGCGGGATCCCGGCGATGGCGATCCGCTCCGGGGAGGAGAAGAAGCGCGTCTCCCGCGGATAGCCGACGATCGTGCGTCCGATCGAGCCCGCCTCGAAGTGACGGAGGGAGACGCCGTGATGGCGCAGCGCGATCGCGAGCTCGAGCCCGATCGGGCCGGCTCCGACGATGGCGACATCGACCGGGGGGGAGTGGTTCTCGGCTCGGGTGCTCATGGCCCGAGTGTACAGGAGGAGGAGGGGGGAGGCGGTCGATCCCGGCCGCGGATGAGCTCCTGAATCCGGGCGCGAAGGGCGGGCACCACCTCCGCCTCGAACCAGGGGTGCTGACGGAGCCAGCGACGGTTGCGCGGGCTCGGGTGGGGGAGCGGCAGGAGGGTCGGGAGGTACTCTCGCCAGCGGGCGACGGTCGCGGCGACCGTCCCCTCCGCTCGGTGCGCGAGGTAGTGGCGGATCGCGTGAGCGGAGAGGAGGAGGGTGAGCTCCACGCGGGGGAGGCGGGAGATGATCGGCTCGTGCCAGGTCGGGGCGCACTCCAGGCGCGGGGGGAGGTCCCCGGATCGGCCGGTCCCCGGGTAGCAGAGGCCCATGGGGACGATCGAGAAGCGTCGAGGGTCGTGGAAGGTGGAGCGGTCGACCCCGAGCCAGTCGCGGAGCCGGTCCCCGCTCGGGTCGTCCCACGGGATGCCGCTCTCGTGGACACGCCGGCCGGGGGCCTGCCCGATGATGAGGATCGGCGCCCGGGGGTCGGCGACGACGACCGGGCGCGGCTCATGGGGGAGCCGAGGGGCGCAGAGGCGACAGGCGCGCGCCTCGGTGAGGATCTCCCCGAGCGGCCGGCTCACTCCTCCGGTCGCCCGCGGGGCGCCACCCACCGCCCCCGCCGCCGAGCCCTCTCCTGGGCGAGGGCCCGGAGGTCGGTCACGAGGTCGGACTCGTCGGTGATCTCCGCTCCCAGGAGGGACTCGATCGCATCCTCGAGGGTCACGATCCCCGCCGTCCCTCCGTACTCGTCGACGACGAGGAACATGTGCTCCTGCTTCTCCACGAAGCGCTCGAGGAGCTGGGCCACAGAGCTCGTCTCCGGGATGGGGCGGAGGGGGCGGGCCAGCTCCGCGAGGGTGGTCTCCCCCCGTCCGTCGGTCACCGCCTCGAGGATGTCGAAGCGGAGGACGAAGCGGGAGATGTCGTCATGGCTCTCGTCGTGGATCGGGATCCGCGAGTAGGAGAGGGAGGTGTTCTCCACGACCTCCGCGGCGGTGCGCTCCTCCTCGAGGGTGAAGAGGACCGTCCGGGGCGTGAGGATCTCCTTCACGGGCACCTGGTCGAGGCGCAGCAGATTGCGGAAGACGCGGGACTCTCCCGCGCCGATGGCCCCTTCCTCCTGACCGAGACGGGCGAGGATCTCCAGCTCGGAGCGCGTGATGGAGGGCTCGCTCCGCTTCGGCTTCAGGAGGTCGGTGAGGAGCTGGCAGGCCCAGACGATGGGAGCGAGGATGCGGACGAGGCCGAGGGTGGCGTAGGCGGAGAAGCCGTTCAGCCCCTTCCAGTACACCGCGCCGAGAGTCTTCGGGATGATCTCGGAGACGACGAGGATGAGCACGGTCAGCACCGCCCCGATCAGCCCGATGTACTCGCTGCCGTAGAGACCGGCCGCCTGGGCGCCCGCGCCCGCCGCGCCGACGGTGTGAGCGATGGTGTTGAGGGTGAGGATCGCCGCGATCGACCGGTCGATGTTCTCGCGATCGATGAGCCGGCGCATGACCCGGGCCGAGCGCCGTCCCTTCTCGATCTGCACCTCGACATACGACGCGCCGGTCGAGAGGAGGACCGCCTCGAGGACCGAGCAGAGGAAGGACGCGCCGAGGGCGATCGAGACGAAGAGGATCAGACCCCCGAGCGTGGCATCCGTGGCCGCGGAGGCGGCGCCTCCGGCGGAGGTCCAGGCGAGCAGGGGAGAGAGGGCGGGCAGCGCGGGGTGGATGGGGGCCTCCAGATCGATCGAGGGGGGAAACGCAGGTTCCGGAGGCTACTCAGCCTCGCTCGGCGAGGCAACCGCCCCGGGGGGGAGGGGACTCCCGTGGACCTTGGATCGCGGCGGCGGTAGGCTCACGCCCCCTCGATCGCGGCGGAGCGGGCGGGGCAGGAAGGGCCGGGGAGCGGCGGACGCGCCTCCCTTCGCCGATCTCGCTGGAGGAGATCCCATGCACGGAGACCCCAAGCACGGAGACTCCAAGCACGGAGACTCCAGCGATCGGGAGTGCGCGAATCGCCTCCGGATCCCCGCGCGCCTTTTCATCCTCCCGGCGCTGCTGCTCATCCTCCTCGGGGGGAGTGGATGCGTCACGGTGCGGTCGATCCCGGATGGGGTCGAGCTCGCGGCTCCCATCGTCGAGCTGGAGGTGGAGCGGGTCGATGGAGTGCTCGCCGTCGAGGCGATGATCGACGGCCACGGCCCGTACCGCCTCATCATCGACACAGGGGCGAGCGTCCTCACCCTGAGCCCGCGGGTCATCGATGAGGTCGGGCTCGAGACGCGTCGACTCCCGTGGTACCTGAACGGAGCGATGGAGTCGCAGTGGGGTTGGTGCCGCAGCGGGGTCGTCTCCGAGCTGCGCCTCGGCGATCGCGCCCGCATTCCCACGATGCGCTTCGTGGAGCACGAGATCCCCTCCGAGGCGGATGGCCTGCTCGGGAACGGCATCCTCGAGTTCTGCACATTGAAGATCGGCCCCGAGCACCGCAGGGTGTGGCTCGCGAGCGAGGCGAGCGCGCCCGGGCCGGGGGATGTCCCCCTGCGGCTGGCGGATGGCGTCCCGACCGTGGAGTTCACCGTGGGGGAGGAGACCCTCCGGGCGACCCTCGACACCGGTTGCGCCGGCACCCTGATCCTCCCGGGGGAGTGGGAGGACCGACTCCCCCTCGCGGAGGGGGGGAGCGCCGTCCTCTCGCGCTCCCTGCACGGGCCCCGCACCCTCACTCTCCGGCGGCTCCAGTCCTCGGTCGAGGTCGGGGACCTCGTGATCGAGCGCCCCTTCCTCAGCTTCGGCGGGGGGCCGATGCTGCTCGGGCTCCCCCTCCTGCGCGGCCACGCGGTCGAGGTCGACATGCAGTCCCGGGTGCTGCGGATCGGGGAGGCGGTCTCGCTCCCCCTCCAGCGGCGGTGACCGGCTTGGGATCCCCGGGGGAGTCGCGGGATCCGGCCGACCCCGATCGGGTCACCGCGCTCGGTGAGTCCCCGCTGACGGAGCTCCGGGAGAAGGGATCCCGCTTCCTCGCGCGCGTCCACCCCTGCCCGGACCGCCTCGCCCTCGACCACGTCCTCGCCCGGGAGCGCGAGGCGTTCCCCGACGCCACCCACCACTGCTGGGGTGCGCGCCTCCTCGATGAAGACCGCTGCGACGATGACGGAGAGCCGATGGGCACGGCGGGGCCGCCGATCCTCCGGGTCCTCGAGGGTGCCGGGGTGCGCGGCGCCTGCTGCGTCGTGATCCGCTACTACGGGGGAACCAAGCTCGGGACGGGCGGCCTGATCCGCGCCTACGGAGATGCGGCGAAGGAGGCGATCGCCGCCGCCCCGGTCACGACGACCTGGAGGACCGCCCGGGGGGAGGTCCCGGTCGCGTTCGAGGACCTCGGCGCGGTGGAGGGGGTCCTCCGGAAGCTCGAGGCTCATCTCCTCGATGTCTCCCGTCGCTTCGACCCGGAGCCGGTCTTCACCCTCGCGATCAAGGAGAGCCGCGTCCCCGAGGTGGAGCGGACCCTTCGGGATGCGACGGCGGGCCGCGCCCGCCTTCGGCGCATCGAGGACGGTCCGTCTGAGGAGTAGGGGGGGCCGAGCGCGCCTCCCTCCGTCGTGATCCGGCGCGGTGCGGGGTTGCGCCCCGTTGCGCGCCCGGGTCCGATGCCCGCCGGTGCGCCCTGCGACCCCTGTGCGCTCTGCAACCTCCGCGGAAGGAACCGTCGATGCGCTTCGTCTCCGTCGCTCTCCTGGGTCCGATGCTGCTCGTCACCTCCCTCGGAGCGGATCCCGGCCCGCCGACCGATGAGCAGGTCGCGGCCGCGGTCGCGCACGCGGTGGCCACCCTCCTCGCGAATCAGGAGCGCTACGAGCCCGATCCTCCGGTGGGCGGGCTTCCCGAGGAGGTGCTCCCCGAGTGGCAGGAGAAGGAGCGGGTCCGCCTCGCCGGGCTGCGGAAGTCCGCCGCCGAGCAGGGGGGAGAGGAGTGGCCCTACGAGGGGGTCTACCGCGTCCGCCCCGACGGTCGGATTCCCCCCGGGTATCGGGTGGGAGGAACGGCGATCGTCTGCGAGGCGATCCTCGAGGCGTCGGTCGGCGCCCCGAACGACCTGCGCGTGGCGCGACGGGCGGCGGTCGAGCGGGGGATCCGCTTCATGCTCCGCATGCTGGCGGACGACCCCGAGATGCAGCCGCGGAAGCAGACGAACTACGACGTCCGCGGCTGGGGCCAGGCCTACGCGCTGAAGTTCTTCCTCCGCGCTCTCGAGACCGACCTCGTCTCCGCCGCGCCGCTGCGCGCCGGCATGCGTGAGGCGATCCCGCATCTCATCGCGTGCCTCGAGGAGGGGCAGGTCCCCGGGGGGGGCTGGAACTACGCCGGTCGGGGGGTGAGCCCCTTCATGACCGGCTCCACCCTCCTCGCGCTCTTCGAGGCGAAGCGTCAGGGCTTCAGGATCCCGGAGGAGCTGGTCGAGGGCGCCCTCGATGCTCTCGAGGGCGGGCGGGGAGAGTCGATGGCCTACGCCTACTCCGGTCGCCTCCGCGACCCCGCGGAGCCGATGGAGGGGTCGAGCGCCCGCTCCGCCATCGCGGAGCTCTGTCTCTACAAGGCGGGGCGGAGCGATCTCGCGAGTCTGCGGAAGGCGGTCGACGGCTTCTTCGAGGAGCGGAACTGGGAGCAGCTCCTCGTCCGCAAGTCCCGGCAGGGGACCCATGTCCCCCCCTACGGAGTCGCGCCGTACTACTTCTTCTTCGGCCACACCTACGCGGCCCTCGCGGTCGAGGCACTCCCGGAGGAGGAGCGCTCCCGCTACCGGGAGCGGATGCGCGAGCTGCTCTGGCGGACGATCGAGGGGGAGGGGCGCTGGAACGATCGGATCTTCCCGCGGACCGAGTCCTACTCGACCGCCATGGCGATCCTCGCCCTCGTCGCGGATCGCCTCCCGGCGGTGCCGAGCTGGGGTGCTCCGCCGGAGGATGCGAAGGAGAGGGCTCCCGGCAAGGGAGTCGACCTCTGATCGGGCGCCCTAGGGGACGCAGGTGCTCGTGAGGCAGTCGAGGGAGTCCACGGTCGGGTCCGCCCCGCAGATGACCGGGGCCGGGACGGCGGGAGAGCCCTCGAAGATCGCGCCGAGCAGGGAGATCACATCCGCGATGTCGATCGCGCCGCTGTCGTTCGTGTCCGCGGCGTCCCGGCAGCCGAGGGTCTGACCCTCGAAGAGGCCGGCGAGGATCCGGATCGGGTCGCTGATGTCGATCACTCCATCGAGGTTGATGTCTCCGCGCTCGAAGTCGAGTTCGCACTCATCCGGGACCCCGCCGCCGTTCGAGTCGAGGCTCGTTCCATCCGCGATGTCGCAGGGGTCGGTGATCCCGTTCCCGTTGCAGTCCGGTCCGGGGATCGAGCAGGGCCCACCCCCCGCCCCCACGAAGACCTGACCGGGGTTCGGCTGCCCCGGGCTCGCGGTCATCTCCGGGCTCCAGGTGAAGTCCGCCGAGGAGGAGCCGCTGCCCAGGAGGGGGAGCGAGAAGCCCGCCGGGGTCGCCGAGCTCTCCGCGACTCCGATGTCGAGGCTCGTCATTCCGCTCGCCACATCCCCGGTGGCGGTGAAGGTCCCCTCGTAGCTGAGGAATTCGAGCACCGTCCCGAGGGGATCCACCAGGGCGAGGCCGTCCGGCGCGCCGTTCTGCATCCCCGTCAGCGGGAACCAGAGCGTCCCGGCGCCCCCCTGCTGGTCGGGGATCGTGCCGGCGAGGGTCACCAGGGCGTAGACCGCCCCGCCGCTCCCGTTGTAGCCGAGGACGAAGTAGCCGGAGAGGTCGGTGCCCGCCGGTCCGGCGATCTCGAAGCCCTCGCCGCTGTCGGCGCCGGCGTTGTCGTAGTGGATCTCGTTGATCCACGGCTCGCCGGTGATCGGCCCACCGCCTCCGCAGGGGGTCGTGCCGGCGGGGGTCGCGAGCAGGTTCGCGCTGCGGTTGCTCTCGTTGCCGAAGCTGTCGAGGGCGGAGAGCGAGTACTCGTAGAGGCTGGTGTTCTCCGCGGTGTCGTCGAGATAGCTGGTCGCGGTGAGCCCGCTCGCGAGCACGGTCGGAGTCCCCCCGTTCGGCGCGCGCCAGAGGGTGTAGCTGGCGAAGTCCGGCTCGGTGTTCGCGTTCCACGAGAGGGAGATCGCGCAGTCGAGCCCGGTGTAGGCGAGCCCGCTCGGCACCGCGGGAGGCGTGGTGTCGACCCCGGGGCAGGTCCAGATCGCGCAGACGAACTCGGGATGATCGATGAACGGGTTCCGGTTCCCCTGGAAGGAGTAGACGGTGTTGTTGCGTGACTGTTCCTGCGCATCGACCGGATCCGCGAGGTGCCACTCGATGAGCACCGAGAGGACTCCCATGTAGGCGACGCCGGTGGTGTTCGTGGAGAAGGTGTTCATGAGCCCGCGGTCATCGGTCAGGCGGAGGTCCGGCTCGGACTCCCCGGTGACGAGGTTGGTCCCCCCGTCGTAGCGGACCGCCATGTAGAAGAGCGCGCGGGCGACATCCCCGCGACGCCCGGACCAGGTCTCCCACGCTCCCGCGGTGTTCGCGCCTCCGCCGAAGTTCGGGTCGGCCGGGAAGCCGTCCACCGGGTAGGAGGTGCAGCCTCCTCCGCAGGTGTCGTAGGGCCGGTTCGACCGGGCGCTGTTGTAGTCCCAGTCGGCGGGCATCAGCATGTGGCAGTCGGTGTAGGGGGAGCTGTTGCCGTCGTTGGGAAAGCCGTAGGACTTCGGCCAGGTGTGCTCGCGGTTCCAGCCGGTCCCCTGGGTGTGGTCGCTCTTCGGAACGCTGGCGTTCTTGTAGACGGTGCGGACATTGTTGGCGTTCCCCGGGTCCTGATGCGCGGCCTCGAGGATGTCCCAGGTGTCGGTGGCGGTCGAGGTGTAGGGGAAGCGGGTGTGGTCGTCGATGATCTCGTGCAGCGCCGCGTGGAGCGCGGTCCCGCTGAGACCGACCGCGGGGTCGTAGTACCCGGCGGGGGCCTGGGCGCGCACTGCCGGAGTGCAGGCGCTGAGGAGCACGGTCGCGAAGAGCGCCGCGATGAAGCTCGGGTGGAGTTCGGATTTCAGGCGCGTCAGCAGTGCCATCGCTCTTTGATTCCTCGTGCTCCCACACTCCGTCGAAGCTCCCCTGATGACCCAGAGCGGCTCCGCGGCAGGTTTGTCCTGAGAATTCGGCCCGTCTTCATGGTAACACCCGAAGCGGGGTTTCCCATGCACGGGTGCCCACGAACCCGGCGGAGCGGGGTTCGACGCTGGATTCCCGAGGCTTCGCCGTCCTCCCGGCGGGGGCACCGAGGGACGCGGGAGGGTCGACATGGACATTCTCTTCCTGGGAGGGACCCGTTTCGTCGGGCGTCATCTCGTGACCGCCGCCCTCGAGCGGGGACATCGCCCGACCCTCTTCCACCGGGGGAGGACCGGCGTGGAGGTGCATCCGGAGGTGGAGCGGATCCTCGGGGATCGCGACGGAGGGCTCGATGCCCTCGGCGGTCGCGAGTTCGATGCCGTCGTCGATGTCTCGGGCTACCTCCCCCGCCTCGTCCGGGACTCCGCCACCCGACTGCGGGGTGCCGCCGAGCGGTATCTCTTCATCTCCAGCATGAGCGTCCTCGCCGACCCCGGTCCGCCGGGGCAGGATGAGGACTCCCCGCTCGCCGTCCTCGACGACCCGAAGGTGGAGCGGATCGATGTCGCCACCTACGGCGGGCTGAAGGTCCTCTGCGAGGAAGCGGTCTCCGAGATCTGGGGGGGCTCATCCCTCATCCTCCGGCCCGGCTACATCGTCGGGCCCGATGATCACACCGATCGCTTCACCGCCTGGCTGCGCCGGGTCGCGGCGGGAGGGGACTTCATCGCGCCCGGCCCCCCCGAGGGGCCGATCCAGTGGATCGATGCGAGAGACCTCGCCGGGTTCGCCATCGACGGGCTGGAGCGGCAGCTTGGCGGAGTGTTCACCGTCACCGGCCCGGCCGAGCGTTCGACATGGTCCTGTCTCTTCGCGGAGATGGAGCGGACCTTCGGGGCGGGATCGAGACCGTGCTGGGTCGATCCGGCGTTCATCGCCGCGCACTCCCTCGGCGGGAGGGACCTTCCGCTCTGGCACCCCCCCGATCGGCTCGGACTCCATCGGCTCTCCATAGACCGGGCGATCGGAGCGGGGTTGGTCCACCGTCCTGAGGAGGAGACCTTCCGGGACACCCTCGCCTGGGATCGCCGCCACGGCGTTCTCGCGGAGAGCCGGACTCCCGACTCTCCCGCCCCCTGCGGTCTCGGGCCCGATCGGGAGCGGGAGCTGCTCACCGCAGCGCGAACCTGACGGGGGTGCGGGGTCTGGTGCCGCTTCGGGGTTTGGGGCATCATCCTGCATGCCGACCGCTCACTCCGACCCGCTGGAGGTAGGAATGCAGAAGCTCGTCGCAGCCCTGATCGCCGTGGCTCTCGTCCTCTTCGCGCTCAGCGCCCTCGGCGTCCTCGACTCTGGCTCCGCTCCGGCGTCGCTCCCGTCCGAGACGGCCCTCCCGGAGAGCCCTTCAGGAGAGGTGAGTGAGTTCGAGTTCGAGGCGGACTCCGTCTCCTCGAGCCCGGAGACCGCGGGCTCCTCCGCGGTGGGGGCTGCCCCTTCCGGGGCCGCGGAGACACCCGGCTCGAGGGGAGTGATCCGCGGGAAGGTGGTCGATGAGGAGGGGCGGCCGCTCGTCGCCGCGGTTCTCCATCTTCGAGCGAGCGCCGGACCCGTCTCCGGGGGAGCGCGCACTCCCGACCTCGAGGATCCGGAGCAGCGAATCGAGACCGCGGAGGACGGCACCTTCGCTTACGAGGGGTTGGAGACCGAGCGCACCTATCGCCTCTTTGCGAGAGCCTCCGGCAAGGTCGGCGAGCGGCATGAGCGACTGCGACCGGACGGCGAGCCGTTGACGATCGCCCTCGTCGCGGGGGTGATCGTCGAAGGACAGGTGGTCGACCCCACCGGCCGTCCCGCCTCGTTCGCCTCGGTCCGCTCCGGACCGACGATGCAGGAGTGGGGGGCTGGCCTGTTCGTCCCCAGCGGCTGGGGTGAAGGGGACGAGAGCCTGATCTTCCCGGTCAGCGACGCGACGGAGAGCGGCAGCTTCCGGCTCGAGGGGATCCCGGTCGGAGAGTTCAGCCTCGTCGCCAATCACGAGGAGTGGGCGCCCAGCCGCCCCGTGAACCTGATGCAGTCCCAGGCGCGGATCGTCCTCGAACTGAGACCCGGGAGCGGAGCGTTCGGGATCGTCCGCGACAGCGATGGTGTCCCCATCGAGGGGGCCACCGTCGCCGCGCTGAATCCCTTCACCCGGCTGGGGGGGGACGGGACCCGCCTCGGGTCCACCGTGACCGATCGGCAGGGGCGCTACGAGCTCTCCGGCCTTCCTCCCGAGCAGCTCGTGATCCGGGCGGAGGCGGAGGGCTTCACCCGGGTCCGGCGCGACCTCCGTGTGGAGGAAGGGGAGCAGAAGGCGCTGGACCTCGTGATGGACCGCGGCGCATCCATCCGCGGCCGCGTGGTGGATCTCGCCGGAGCCCCCATCGAGGGCGCGGCGGTCGTCTTCGCCGTCCACGGCGATGACGGCCCCGGCCTCTTCTTCACCGGAGAGTCGGGGGTCGCGGAATTCCCCGGGCGGAACTCCACGACCACGGGGGCGGACGGGGCGTTCCTCCTCGAGGGGGTCCCCTCGAGATCCCGGGCTGCCCGCAGTCTTCGCGTGGACCACAACTCCCATGCCCTCTGGACCGGCGAGCCTTTCGACATCGAGGCCGGGGAGGAGGTCCTGGTCGGAGACATCGTCCTCGCCGAGGCCTGGACCGTGCGCGGGACCATCCGCGACGAGCGCGGGGAGCCGATCGAGTCCGCGAGCGTCGCGCTGCTGCGCGGCGCGGAGGCGGAGGCGGACACGGGAGCCCGCCAGGTCTTCTCCCTCGGGGGGTCCTTCGGCGGGGAGATGGTGGAGATGGTGAGGTCGATCGACGCGCCTCCCCTCTCCCGGACCTCGACCGATGCTGCGGGGCGCTACACGCTCCGGGTGGAGGAGCTCGGGGAGTATCGGGTCGAGGCCTCTCGTGACTCCTACCAGAAGCAGACGAGCGAGCCCTTCGTCGTCGGGGATGCCTCGGTCAGCGGGATGGACCTCGTCCTTCCTCCGGCGCTCTGGATCGCGGGGACGGTCGTCGATGAGCTCGGTGTGCCGTGTGCGGAGATCGAGGTCTCGGCGGAAGGGAAGGGCGGCGCCACCACGGATGAGAATGGGGGCTTCCTCCTCGATGGGCTCGACGATCGGGACTACGCGCTCTCCCTCTCCGGGGAGGGCTGGACCCTGGCCGGCGAGGGTCCTCACACCTACCCGGCGGGGAGCGAGGGGGTCGAGCTCGTCGCCCGGCGACCGGGTCAGGTGCTCGGGCGCATCACCGACGCCACGACCGGCCTCCCTGTCCCCGTCTTCTCCCTCAACACCCGTCGGCAGCAGAAGGGGAACGGCTTCGGCTTCTTCATGCTCGGCGGCATGGGAGGCACCGAGTACCGCGATCCCGACGGCCAGTTCCTCCTGGAGCGCGCCGCTGGGGAGTACACCCTGACCGTCCGCTCCGAGGGCTATGTCGACTCCGACCAGACCGAGGTCGAGGTGTTCAGCGCGCGGGAGACGCTCGTGGACATTCAGCTCACGCCGGCGGGGAGCATCATCGGCCGCGTCCTGGACAGCCGAGGAGACCCGATCGTGGGGGCCCGCGTCTCCGCCGTGCGGCTCCGGGAGGACGGCACCGAGGAGCCGCCCCGGCGGAACTCCGGGGGGCTGGGGATCGAGGGGATCAGCATCGCGATCAACACCGATGGAGGCAGCTCCGACGGGATCGTGCTCACCGCGGGGGGCCCCTTCGGCGGGGGAGACCCGATCACCGACGACGAGGGCCGCTTCCGGGTGGTCGGGCTCGAGGACGGGGACTACAAGGTGACGATCCGCTCCTCCGCCTATCGGGAGCGCAGCGAGGCGCCGATCGCGGTCGAGACGGGACGCGCCTCCGACGCCGGAGACCTCGAGCTGGAGCGGGGGTCCGCGGTCTCGGGGGCCGTTCTTCCTCCCTCGGGGAGGAGCCTCCTCTGGGGGAACATCGTGATCACCGGCGCGGATGGGACCGAGAAGTCCTCTCAGGTCGGTCCCGATGGGAGCTACACCATCGGAGGCCTCGCGTCCGGGGAGTACACCGCACGCCTCGACTACATGCTCCAGCCCGTCTCCGCCGACCTGGGGGGGCTCACCCTGGGGAACGCGATGCTGAGCCTCGGGGAGTTCGCGCTCGACCCGGATGAGGAGCGGACCCTCGATGTGCAGATCCCAGCGGAGGAGACGCCTTGAGCCGAGACCCCGCCCGCGCGGGCGGAGCGCTCCTCGCCGCGCTGATGCTCCTCCTGCTCCCCGCCTGCGCGCCGAACGAGCCGCCGGCCGGCGGGTCGGGGACGGCGGGCTCGGGCGCCGACGAGCTCCCCGAGCCGGGGAGAGAGACGACGCTTCCCCCGGCGGGGAACGATGTGGTCGTCCCGCTTCCTCTCCCGCCTGCGGCCGGCGTCCCCGGGGCCATTCTCGGGCACGTCTCCACCGCGGAGGGCCCCGGGCATGAGTTCGTGGTCCAGGCGATCCCGCTCCGGGGAGGGGAGCATGTCTCCGCCGTCGCGGACCCCGACGGCATGTACCTCCTAGAGGAGCTCGCGCCGGGGCGCTATCTCGTCTCCTCCAGCGACCTCGCCGCGATCAAGTCCGGCTGGATTCGACAGCGCTCCCGCGCCATCACGATCGGCGCGGGGGAGGTCCTCACCGAGGACTTCACCTTCGACGACGGCGTGACGCTGCGAGGACGCGTCGAGGTCGAGGGCGCCTGGACGCGCCGCACCCAGGTGCAGCTCCTCCGCCGGGGCGCTCCGCGGCTGGCGGGGACTCTCCTGAGCGACACCCCCCGGCAGATCGCCCTCGCCACGTGGAGCGAGGGCACCACCTACCTCGAGCAGGATGGGTCCTTCGTGCTGCTGGATGTCCGTCCGGGTCGCTACGACCTTCGCATCCGCACCTTCCCCGACGCGTCGACCGATCGCTCCACTCCCTGGGAGGAGCCCGAGTACGAGCTCGAGGTGGAGGTGGGGGGCGAGTCGCTGACGCTCCCGCCGATCGCGGGCTGAGGAGACGCCGCGCGCGGTCGCTCGGAACGCGAAGCGCCCCGCCCCCCCGGATCGGGAGGGCGGGGCGCTCTGCATCCGACGCACTCTCGGTGCGACGCGACTCCGCCTCGGGGAGGAGCGCCGCGCGGGATCAGGGGCAGAAGCCGGGGAAGTCGACGCTCACCCCGTTTGCCCAGGCGGTGCACTCGTTGTCGTAGGTGATGCCGTTGCAGCCGCAGACCGGCGCGAAGATCGCGGTGCAGATGAAGGGGAGCGGCTGGCAGGTGCCGACCCCGCCGCAGTCGCCGGTGGCCTTCTGGCAGAACTCGCCGGGCGGGCAGGCGGAGTTGTCGGTGCAGCCGCCGACGATGCAGCCGCCGAGGTAGTCGACGCTCCAGCCATCGGCCCAGGCGGAGCACTCGTTGTCGTAGGTGATGCCGTTGCAGCCGCAGACCGGGTCGAAGACGGTCGAGCACATGACGGGCACCGGCGCGCAGTCCCCGATCCCGCCGCAGTCCCCGAGGACCTTCTGGCAGAACTGGCCGACCGAGCACTCCGCGTTGGAGTTGCAGTCGGTCTGCACAGGGTCGCAGCCGCTCAGGGGCCCGGCGCAGTCAAGGGAGTCCGCGGTCGGGTCGGTCCCGCACGCCGGTCCCGGAGCAGGGTGCGTCGCGCCGCTGCTGCCGAAGAGCGTGTCGAGCGTGAAGACGGCGTCCGCGATGTCGGTCGTTCCATCGTCGTTCGCGTCGACCGCGTCGAGGCAGGGTCCCGCACCGCCTCCGAAGAGGAAGCTCAGGGAGAAGATCGCGTCCGCGATGTTCACATTGCCATCGCCGTTGGAGTCGCCGCGAATGAAGTTCCACTCCGCCGGCGCGGGGCTCGAGAAGACGAGCAGGCCGAGGATGGCCAGCGTGGCGGCAGTGGTGCGGGGCAGGCTCGTTCTACGCATGGACCCTCTTCTCTCGGACCGGATCTCTCCGGAGTGGTGTTCAGGGGAGCATTCGTCGGGTGGGGGGGCCACCCCCTCCCTCCATTCTACACAGGGCCTCGGAGGAGGCCACCGGGGACCGCCGCGTGGAGCCTCGCGCGGGCCGATCCCCGGGGATCACCAGTGGGCCGGGCGATAGTCCTTGAGGAACTGACCCCAGACATGGGTCCCGGTGTTCATCCCGTCGAGGATGGGGTCGAGGATCCGGGCCGCCGCATCGACATGGTCGAGGGGGGGGTGGAACCCGTGCTCCTCGGTCTTCTCCCGCGCGATCGCCACCGGGTCCTCGTCGGTGATCCAGCCGGTGTCCACGGCGTTCATGTGGATCCCCGACTGGAAGTAGTCCGGTGCGGAGGTGCGCGTGAGCATGTTCAGCGCGGCCTTCGCCATGTTCGTGTGGGGATGCTTGTCGGTCTTGAAGGAGCGGTAGAACTGCCCCTCGACCGCCGAGACATTCACGATGTGCTGGTCCCGGGTGCCCGGCTTCACCATCAGGGGCTTGAGCCGGGCGTTCAGGACGAACGGGGCGACGGCGTTCGTCAGGTGCACCTCCAGGAGCTCGACGGTCGGCACCTCATCGAGAGCGAGCCGCCAGCTGTTCCGGGCGCGGAGGTCGACCTGCTGGAGATCCACATCGAGCCTCCCCGTGGGGAAGAGCTCCTCACTCCGGTCCGCATCCCCATCGACGAGGACCAGCTGCGAGAGCGCGGCGGAGAGTTCCAGTCCGGAGCGCTCCGAGACGCGGAGGTCGGTCGTCACCGCGCGCGAGTCTCCTTCGCCGGGCTTGGGCGTCTCCTCGATCAGGGTGCGGTAGCCGCTGAGGAGTCGGGCGGAGTCGGGGTCCACCTCGTCCCACGGCCGGGACTCGAGGGCCATCATGTGGTCGTAGAACCCGGGGGGCCGGCGGACCGTCTGGCAGGCGTTGTTGATCAGGTGGTCGAGGCGGCTCTCGGTCCGCAGGAGGTGGGCCGCGAAGTGCTCCACGCTCGGAGTGTGGCGGAGGTCGAGGCCGTAGATCTGCAGGCGACCGATCCACGCATCGCTGTCCGGCTCGCTGCGGTAGCGCTCTGCGGCGTCACGGGGGAAGCGGGTGGCCACGATGAGGCGCGCCCCCGCCCGCAGCAGCTTGATCCCGGTCTGGTAGCCGATCTTCACGCGCCCGCCGGTGAGGAGCGCGGTCCTGCCGCTGAGATCCGCGGTCTGCTCGCGCTTGCGCCAGTTGAAGTCCCCGCACTCCGGACAGAGGCAGTCGTAGAAGGGGTGCACCTCGCGGTAGTCCGCCTTGCAGATGTAGCAGTTCCGGGCGTCGCGGAGGGGGGGAGGCTCCTCCTCCCAGCGGGGAAGCTGTGAGGGAGGGGGCTCCGGGGCGGGGGTGGGGTAGATGAGCAACTCCCGCTGTCGGCGCATCCCGGTGCGGTCGAGGATCGCCTCGTCGTGCTCCCGTCGATCGAGCTCGCTGCGACGGCGCCGGGCGCGGGAGAGGCGGCGCTTCGCCTCACGGTCGGGGTGGGAGATCCGTCCGCAGGCGCGGCGGAGTCGGGTCCGCGTCTCCTCCGAGAGGGACGCGAGGATGGCATGCTCCTCCGCGATCTCCTCCAGAGTCCGGAGGCAGGCCTCGAGGGCCTCCGGATCCACCTCCGGCGGCGGCGGCGGGCGCTTCGAGAGAGCCTCGCGGGTCTTCACGGATTCCGCGGGCGCGGGAGTCGTCTCGCGGCTCGGGGGTGTCGGGTCCGGGGTCGTCAACGGCAGCTCCTTGTCGATCGGCCCCGGCAGTCTAACGGGGCCGGAGCCGGGAACGAACCGCTCCCGCCCGACTCTTCCCGCGGCGGCGGGCCGGGGCCCGGGAGACCTGGAGGGGGAGGATGAGGGATCCTCCTCGAATCCGGGTGGAACGGTGCTTGCGAAGAACCGCGTCTGGATCCACCCTCGGCGAAACGCCCGAAACACCTCCGTCACCGAAAGGGACGCTGATGTTCCGCTCCTTCACCACGGGACTCCTTCTCGCGGTCGTCATTTGCGCGGCTCTGGTCCTCCTCTTCCTCCGCACCAGCGACGTCTCTCCCCTCCCGGAGGTGACCGTCACCGAGGAGACCCGGGGACCGGCTCCGGAATTCCCCGATTCGAGCGGACCCGCCGCGACCGGGCGGTCGGGGGGGGGCTCGGTGGCGGAGCCCGCCATCGAGGTGGTGCCGAAGACCCCCCCGATGCTGGAGGGGGCGGTCCTCGGGAACGGCGAGGGGATCCCCGGCGCGGAGGTGCTCCTCTTCTCCGCGCGTCGCGTCGAGAAGCTGATGGAGAAGGCGGAGGGGGAGGTCGCGGCGAGCCTCGGCGGGGGAATGCCGGACATCTCCGGCATGCTCGACTTCGTGCGCGCCGAGCTCTCCAGCTTCCGCGCCTCCGCGGTCATCGCCCGCACCGACGCCGACGGCCGCTTCGAGGTCCGGGATGTGCCGGATGGCGGCTACTTCCTGCTCACCCTCGCGCCCCAGTGGCTCTTCCGCTACGGGGATGTGGTCTCTCTCGCCTCGGATCGAACGGAGACGATCCAGCTCCCCCTGGAGCGGGGGGCCGCGATCTCCGGTCGGGTGGTCGACCCGGAAGGGGGCGGCGTCGGAGGGGTTCGGGTGCTCGCGGAGTTCGCGCCGCCGAGCACCACGGGGATCGGTCCCCTCGTCCGGCGCGCGCTCGGCTATGTGAACGGGGAGTTCCTCAAGGGGCCGTTTGAGACGGTCTCGGCCGAGGACGGGAGCTTCACGGTGCCCTCCCTGCCGAACGGCACCTACAACATGACCGCGTACACGAAGACCGGCGTGGAGAGCACGGTGCAGGGGGTCGAGACCGGGACCACGGGGGTCATCATCCTCTTCGGTCGCCCCGCGTCGGTGACCGGCCTCCTCTCGACGCCCAACGGCTTCCCCATCGTCGATGTCCCCCTCCGCCTCGAGCGGCTGGACCAGACGATCAACATCCCCTTTCCGGGGGCCTCCGACATGGTCGACATGGCCCAACGGATCCTCGGCGTGCCCCCCCGGGAGGCCGAGTCCGATGAGGCGGGGAGCTTCCGCTTCGACGAGCTCGGCGCCGGTCGCTACAAGGTCAGCATCGAGCACCCGGGGATGAACTCGTACCGGAGCGAGTTCCGGGTGGAGTGGGGGGAGGTCCTCGACCTGGGGGACATCCGGATCGACCTCGGGAGCACGATCACGGGGCGGGCGATCTCGGGGGAGACGGGGACCGGGCTCCCCGGCGTCCGCGTGACCGCGATGCAGCAGTCCCGGGCGGGGTGGATGATGATGGGGGGTGCGGCGCAGGACATGATGTCCGGCCGCCTGAGCGCGATCAGCGATGACGACGGCTACTTCGAGCTCGGGGGCCTCCGACCGAGCGCGAACTACATGGTGACCGCGGGGCTCACCGGCCACACCACCGAGGTGCTCCGTGAGGTGCCGAGCGATGGGGAGCCGGTCGAGCTCGTGCTCTCACCCGGGGAGCGGATCTCCGGCATCGTGATCGATGCCCGCACCGGTGCCGGGATCCCCGCGGCCACCGTGCTCGCCGCCGGCGCGCAGACGACCACCGATGAGGGCGGGAACTTCGTCCTCGAAGGGGTCGTGGAGGACCGCCGCGGCCTCGGGGGCGGCATGTGGGGTGGACCCCCGCGTCGCTTCCGTCGGGGCGGGGAGGAGCCGGACCCGGGACGCATGGCGAGCGTCGCGGTGCGGGCCAGCGGCCGGGTGCAGGAGCGGGTGGAGGTCGACCTCGACGGAGCGCGGGACGGCATCCGCATCGAGATGCGGTCGGTGACCCCCCTCCGGGGCACGGTCTACTCGCCGGGGGGTGTCCCCCAGGCGGGGGCGCTGGTGCGGATCACCCCGAACATCCGGGAGGACATCCCGTTCGCCATCGACACCAGCCTCTTCTTCCTCGGGGTCACGGTGGCGGATGAGAACGGCGAGTATGCGTTCGATCGCTACTTCGCGCCGGAGCAGGGCGAGTTCATCGTCATCGCGGACTTCCCGGGGACCACGCGGGGCCGTTCGGTCCCCTTCCAGCTCGATGAGGTCGTCGAGGAGGCGCGGTACGACGTCCAGCTCCTCGTCGCCTCGACGATCACCGGGGTCGTGACCGACGGGACCGGACCGGTGGCGGGAGCGTCGGTGCGCCTCCAGAAGGGCGGCGGCCGCATGGGTCCGCAGGAGCGGATGATGATGCAGATGATCGGCCTGCCCCGGGGCGGGGATGTGGTGCAGACCGATGAGACCGGGCGGTTCATCTTCGAGGCGCTCGCCGCCGGCGAGTTCCGCCTCAACGCGGAGATGGTCGGCTACTCCGACTCCCCCGAGGAGGCGGTGATCCTCAGCGAGGGGGGCACCCTCGACCTGACCCTCGTCATCGATCCGGGGGCGGTGCTCTCGGGGCGTGTCATGGATGACCGGGGGATCGCGGTCGAGGGAGCGACGGTCCGCGTGATCGAGGAGGCGGGCACGGACGATGAGATGATCCAGGCCCAGCTCTTCCTCGGCGGTGCCCTGCGCTCGGCCCGCACCGACTTCGACGGCTCCTACGAGATCCCGGGCCTCTCCTCGGGGGGCTACACGCTCGTCGCGGAGAAGCGTGGCTTCGCCCGCTCGGTGGAGCGGGGCGTCTACGTCGATGCGGGCACGACCCAGTACTTCACGCTGCTCCCCTCCGCCGGCCTCGTCGGGCAGGTGGTCGATCGCGCGACCGGGGACCCCGTCCGGGACTTCGACCTCTCCGTCACCCCGAGGGAGCGGGACATGAGCTTCGGCGGGGCGCAGGAGCCGGTCTCCTCCGCGGAGGGGGTCTTCGAGCGCGAGGATCTGAGCCCCGGGACCTACGATGTGAGCATCCGGGCCGCGGGCTTCAGCGGAGTCTCGATGGAGGTGGAGCTCCGCCCCGGGATCGTCGAGGAGGAGCGGATCGAGCTGGAGCGCGCGGCGTGGATCGAGGGCGTCGTCCTCGATGCCCTCACCGGCGATCCGGTCTCGGGCGCGCGGGTGAAGATCGAGCTCCCGGCGGTCGAAGGGGAGGACCCCGCCTCGATGGAGAGCATCATGCGGGACTTCACCGGGTCGGTCGCCGACATGTCCCGCGGGGATGGACGCTTCGAGCTCGATGCCGTGCCGCCAGGGGTCTCGAATCTGATGGTGAGCCACGATGAGTACGTGGTCCTGAGCACGCCGACCCCGGCGCTGGTGCCGGGTCAGATGGCGTCCATGGAGATCCGACTCCAGAGGGGCGCGTCGATCCGCGGAGAGCTCCGCGGCGCGGACGGCTCCCCGGCCGGCTTCACCTACATCGTCCTCGTCGGGGCGGATGAGGCGACGGACGGGGTCCGCAAGGGGGTCGTCACCGAGGACGACGGGAGCTTCCACTTCCAGGGGCTCGCGGATGGGACCTATCGCCTCAGCAGCGGGACCCGGGGGGGGAGCCCGGCCGAGACGACCGTCACGGTGAACGGCGATGTGAACAATGTCCTGATGCAGATGGGACACGACCACTGATCGCCGGATCGCCGCTCCCGGCGCGGTGCCCCGTGAGGCACCGCGCCGAAGACCGCGCGGGGTGCCTCAGCGGGGGTTGCGGAAGCGCTCGATCTCGTCCTCGACGATCGGGTGCTCCTTCAGGATCTCCTCGACCATGTACCACATGTACCGCTCCTCGAGCCCGGCGCGGACCCGGGCAACCGTCTCCGGACTCACCGGGCGGGCATCGTTGCCGAAGGTGTTCCGCACGTAGGTGAGGACCGCCGCGATCTCGCGGTCGTCGAGGACCTCCTTGAACTGGGTCATCGGCGGCATCTGGTCGGTCTCCGCCCGGTACCACTTCCCGTCGAGCTCGAGGTTTCCCCAGATCCCCATCAGCGTCAGCTTGATGAGCCGCTCCTCATCCCCGGCGACCCACGGGTTCGGGGTGATCGGCGGGTACTGGCCGGGGAGACCCTGCCCGTCGAGCTGGTGGCAGGTGGCGCAGTGCGCCTCCCGCACGAAGATCTCGGAGCCGAGCTGATAGAGGGCCCGCGCCTCCTCGTCGAGACCGCGTGCGATGAGCTCCTCGGTCGGAGTGAGGGGGGCCTGCACCGTCTCCTCCTCGAGCGCCGCGACCGCCGCGGCGACATCCGCGTCCATCTCCCAGAAGTGGCGGACGGTGCGGGCGGCGTTCCGCGCGCGCGGCTCCGGAGAGCGCAGCAGCGCGGCGAGGAGCTCCGGGTTCGGGACGTCGTGCTGCTGATGCAGCCAGAGCCCCTCCAGGAGATGGTGCGCATGCGCCGGGTCATCGAAGTCCCAGCGGCCGAGCCAGGTGGCGAGCGCGGCGATGACCTCGGTGGTGGGGCGTCCGCTCAGCTCGATCCGCGTCCGATACCGGATGATGTTCGTGGGGTGGGTCAGGCGATCGAGGAGGACCGGCACCGGCTCTCCCGCCACCGCGACCGGCTCCATCAGGGGGCGGTCCTTGGCGGTGATCCGATAGATGCGCCCGTACTCGTGGTCGCGGCTCGGATCACGGACGTTGTGCTGCATGTGCCCGATGATGATGTTCTGCCAGTCGGAGACGTAGAGCGCGCCATCCCCGCCGATCTCGAGGTCGGTGGGACGGAAGTTCCGGTCGCGCGGGGAGCGGAGCAGGTCCGCCTCCTCGGTGCCGGTCACATCGCCGTTCTCGTCGACGGTGATCCCGTAGCGCTTGATCCCCAGGAACCCGATGGTGTTCAGGACGAGGAAGTCGTCCTGGAACTCCGCGGGGAAGTGCTCGCTGGAGAGGATCCCGCTCGCGGCGACGGGGCGGACCGTCTTGCGGAGGATCTTCCGCATCCGGAACGCGCCCGATTCGTGGGGGCGGACCTGGAAGCACTCACCCCCGGTGCCGTCGGTCGCGAGGTGCTCTCCCCAGTAGGTGAAGGTGGTCCCGTGCGGGTTCGGGCTGTTCACCGCGTGGAAGGAGAACTCGTAGGTCCGTGGATTGAAGCGGTACATCCCGCTGCGGGTGTCCTCCTGGGGCGGCCCCCACGGGGTCTCGACGTTGCTCACGTGGAACACGCCACGCTGGTAGTAGATGTGCCCGTCCGGGCCGTAGATCAGCCCGTTCGCCGCGTGGTGGGTGTCCGCGGAGTCGAGGCCGTGGAGGATCCGGACCCGGACATCCGCGACGTCGTCCCCGTCGGTGTCCTCGAGGTAGATGAGGTCGGGGGCGCTCGCGACGATCACCCCGTTCCCCCAGAACTCGAAGCCGGTCGGATTCCGCACCTTCGCGAAGGTGATCGCCCGATCGGCCACGCCGTCGCGATCCTCGTCCGGCAGGATGACGATCCGGTCGTTCATCGGCTTCAGCGGCTCCCACTTCGGGTAGGTCGGCCAGCTCGCGACCCACAGTCGCCCGCGGGGGTCGACCGCCAACTGCACCGGGTTCACGACCTCGGGGAACATCGCCTCGGACGCGAAGACGTTCACCTCGAGGCCCTCGGCGAGCTCGAGCTGCGCCGCGGTCTCCTCCGCCGGGAGGTAGGTGCCCTGCCCCTCCTTGTTGGCATCGCTGCTGGAGGAGCCTCCGCCGACGTTGGTCTTGACCGAGACCGGGGGGGGCACGTTCGAGTCATCGACGCCGGGGTCGTCGAGGCCCGCGGCGAGCGCCCAGATGCGGCGATCGCGGTTCGCGGTCATGACATCGATCATCGTCAGCTCGTGCCAGAGGACATCGCGGTTCGACTGGTCGTCGACGAACTTCAGGTCCGCCCGGCCACCCCAGACATCGTTGCCGTCGGTCGCGCGGTAGCGGTTGAACCAGTGCCAGTTCTTGTCGAGGACCGCGGCCCTCACCCGGGAGGCGAGCGCCGGATCGGCCGGCCTGGAAATCCCCAGCAGCGAGGAGAGGATGTAGCGGGCGACCACCCGGTTCCCCTCCTCCGTGAGGTGGATTCCGTTGATCGTGAGCGGAGTGTCCGCGGCGGAGTAGAGGGCGCTGGTGGCCGCGTAGAGATCGACGAAGGGCAGCCCCTTCTGGTCGGCGACCTCCCTCGTGACCGCCGCGTACTCGGCGAGGACCCGGTTCCGGGCGATGCCATCCGGGAGCTCGGGGGTCCCGAGGTTCTCATGGGCGATCGGGGAGAAGAGCACGATGCGCGGGGTTCCCCGGCCGTCGTAGCTGCGGCTCCGGGTCTCATCGACCCAGCGGGACAGCTCGGTTCGATAGCGCTCGGGGTCCTCCTGCCACGACTCGTTCTGTCCGAAGAACGCGAGGATCACCGAGGCACCGGAGATCTCGAGGTAGGTGTGGGGATCGATGAACCCTCTGCTGCGCGGGCGGTGGGTGACCGTGTCACCCCCGAAGCCGTGGTTGCGGACCACGAGCTCCAGCTCCGGGAGCGCGAGCTGCAGCTCGGTCTCGAGCCACCCGTGGTGCTGCATCCGCTCCGCGAGGCTGTTCCCCAACAGCACGAGGCGGTCTCCCGGGACCAGGGGAAGCCGACCGCTCTTCGCGTCCTTGGAGGGGATCGGTCGCGGTCGGCTGAGCCACGCGGGGGCTCCGGGGGGATCCCGTGGCTGCACCACGCGACCGATCTCGAGGTCCTCGACCTGGAGGTCGAGGTCCTTGAACCAGGAGCCGTCCCGGATGAAGCCGTAGAAGCTCGGGTAGAACGGATCGACCGGCGTGACGTCCGCCTCCGCGGGGACCTCCACCCCGAGGAGGTGGAACGCGGCGTTCACCATGAGGCGGCGCAGGTCCTCGCTGGCGAAGTCCACCGAGGCTCCGAGGGTCGTGCAGAACGATCTCCCCACGCTGGTCCCGTTCGGTGCCGTGTACTCGTGCAGCCAGGCGAGAGGCATCATCGGGTTGTTTCGCTCCCCTGTGACCGGGGGGGAGTCGGGGTCGAGGGTCTTCGTCACCGCGCCCCGGAGGAGGATCGTGTCCGCGTCGGTGAGATGGATCACGCCATACACGTCGGTGGGTCCGAAGACATCCTCCACCCCCCGGAGGATCGGGTGCTGCTCCCGACCGGGCTCGATGACTCCGCGGGTCCCCTCGTAGCCGTGGCCCCCGTGGTGGTTCACCCACTGCTCCCCGAGCACCTTCCGGCCGAAGGCACCGTAGGGGATGGCGCCGTCGCCCTCCCCGAACTTCCCATCCCCGGTGAAGGCGTGGGTCGCCGTTCGGAAGCCGATCACCGGCTTCCCCGCGTCGAGGAACCGGGTGATCACGGCGGCGTGCTCGTCGCTCGGGCGACGGAAGCGGGTGCCGATGATCATCAGGTCCGCGGAGTCGAGGCATTCGAGCCCGCGCAGTCCGGCCTGGTTGTTCGGATCGATGTGGTCGTCGGTCCAGGCGAAGACGACCGTGCAGTCGAAGCCGTGCCGCTGGGAGAGGATCTTCGCGAGCATCGGCGCGGACTCCTCCCCCCGATACTCCTCGTCACCGGAGACGATGACGATGTGCCGACCGCGACCGGGGCCGTCCTTTCCCTTCAGGACAAGGGTGTCGGCGGCGGACAGGGGGGCGGCGAAGAGCAGGGGGAGCAGCAGGAGGGGGACTGATCGCACGAGTCGCTCCTTGGGCAGCGGGGGACGGATGCGCCGACGGGCGGAGGCGCCACGCGGCGTCGGGGGATCGCAGCCTTGGGCCCGGAGGCCGGAGGAGAGTATCGGTCGAGCGGACCGCCGGCTCAAGGGAGGGGGAGGGCCCGATCGGCGAGGATCCGGCGGGCGGCGAGGCGCCCCGGCCCACCGGTGACGCAGCCTCCCGGGTGGGTCCCCGACCCGCACTGGTAGTAGCCGGGGATCGGGGTCGCGTACTGGTTCCACCCCGGAGCGGGTCGGTGCAGGAAGAGCTGCGAGGCGAAGAGCTCGCCCGCGAAGATGTTCCCCTCGCTGAGCCCGATCGTCCGCTCGATGTCGAGGGGAGTCACGACCTCCCGGTGGATGACCAGATCCCGGAAGCCCGGGAAGAACTCCTCGAGGGTCTCCTCGACGGTGTCCGCGAGGCGCGGTCCCTCCTCCGACCAGCTCCCCTCCGCGAGATGGTAGGGGGCGTACATGACGAAGCAGGACATCACGTGGGACCCCGGCGGGGCCATGTCGGGGTCGACGGTGGACTGCACGCAGCAGTCGAGGAAGGGGCGACGGCTGAAGCGTCCGGCTCGACAGTCCGCGAAGGCCTCCTCCAGGTAGCCGATCGAGGGGCCGATGTTCGTGAAGCCGCGGAAGATGTCCTCCCTTCGCCCGAGGGTGGGGAAGACGGGGAGCTCGGAGAGGGCGAAGTTCACCTTGGCCGCGGTCCCCTGGAAGCGGTACTCCCGCAGATGCGTGACGAGATCGGTGGGGAGGTCCGCGGGGTCGACGAGGCGCGTGAAGGTCTGCCGAGGGTCGAGGGCGCTCACCACCGTCCCCGCGCGGAGCACCGTCCCGTCCTCGAGCTCCACCCCTTCGGCCACCCCGTCCCCGTAGAGGACCCGCGCGACCGGCGCGTCGGTGCGGATCTCTCCCCCCGCCGCCTCGAAGGCCCGGGCGAGGACCTGGCTGAAGCCCCCGTTCCCCCCCTTGTGGAAGCCCCACTGGCCGGGGACCCCGTCGTAGTCCCCCAGCTTGTGGAAGAGCCAGACGAGGCCGGACTCGACGCTGTGCGGGCTGCAGCGGCTCCCGATGATCCCGCTCGAGGCGTACATCGCCTTCACGAGGTCGGTCTCGAACCACTCGTCCAGGATCTCCGCCGCGCTCGACGCCATCATCCGCTCGATCATCTCCCGGACATCGGGAGCCAGGCGGTCCGCGTACTCCTGCAGCTCCGCCCGGGCCGCGAGCTCCTCCGGTGCATCGCTCGTGATGTCCGGAGGGATGCGGTCGACCCAGGGCTTCAGGGCGCGGGAGCAGCGCGCGAGGAGCCGACCCAGATCGCGGGCCGCCTCGGCATCGCTCGGCGAGTGCCGGGCGATCTCGTGGAAGTTCTCCCAGGAGTCCGCGCCGAGGAGGAGGTGCTCGCCGTTCCAGCCCGGCTGGAAGGTGGTGGTGAGGGGCATCGTCATCAGGCCGTGCTCGACGAGGCCGAGCTCATGCACGACCTCGGGGCGGAGCAGGCTGATCGCGTAGGAGAAGGTGGTGAAGTGATAGCCGGGGACCAGCTCCTCGGTGATCGTCGCGCCCCCCACGAGCGGGCGTCGCTCGAGGAGGACGGTGCGGAGGCCGGCTCGCGCGAGGTAGCAGGCGTTCACCAGGCCGTTGTGGCCACCGCCGATGACGATCGCATCCAGCATCCGGTCCTTCGTCATCACGGAGCGCTCCTTCCGACCGGTGCCGTGCGGCGGGGTGGATCGAAGAAGGGGAGGGGCTCGACCCGCGCGCGGACGAGGCAGGGCCTGCGGATGACCGTCACCTCGACATCGACCTCCACGCCGGGGCGGGCGAGGTCGAGGGGGAGCTTCGCGAGGCCGATCGGGCGACGCAGCAGGGAGGATGCGAGGAAGCTGCCGATGTGTCCGGCGAGGTCCCACTCCCGCCCTCCCCGACGGTAGACGGACATCGTCGTCTCGGCGTAGAGCTCGTGGTGGGGAGGGAGGACTCCGGCCTCGACGAAGACCCGCTCGTAGTCGCGCCAGTCGAGCCCGAGCCCGACCGTCGTCCAGCGGCTGCTCTCCGCGCGCCGCTCCGCCTCGATCGCCTCCCGCCCGACGAACTCCCGCGGGTCTCCCCCCCGTCCGCGGAGCATCCACTCCCACCCGAGCTCGAGGGGCGTGTCGCGCTCCTCGTCGACCCAGCATTGGCGGGAGGGCTGGAAGTCGACCCCGAGCAGGAGGAGCCCCGCCTCCACCCGCGCCATCTTGAGGGCGGTCGTGCCGAGCGGAGTGAGGTTGTGTCCCCGCCCCGCCGCGACGAGGGCATCCCAGACCGCGATGGCATCCGGGGATCTCACCCAGATCTCGTAGCCGAGGTCCCCGGTGTAGCCGGTGCGGGAGATGGTCACCGGCCTCTGGGCGATGCGGGTGGTGGCGAGCTGGAAGGGGCGGAGGGGCGCGGCATCATCGGTCAGCTGACCGAGGACCTCATGGGCGTGGGGCCCCTGGAGGGCGAGGATCCCCCAGTCCGTCGAGACATCCTCGACCTCGACCCGGGGGAGCCCGCGCTGCCGGGCGAGCTCCCGGAAGTGGCGGAGCGCCGGCTCCGCGGCGGTCAGGAGGTACTCCCCCTCGGTGGTGTGCATCACCACTCCGTCCTGCTCGACGAAGCCGCGGGGATCGCACCAGCAGGTGTACTGGGCCCGCCCCGGAGGACAGCGGCCGATGTCCCGGACGAGCGCCTGCTCGAGGAGCGCCCGCGCATCGGGACCGGTGAAGCGCAGCTTGAAGAGGGGGGAGGTGTCGAGGAGGGCGACCGCGTTGCGGATCGCGTAGTACTCCTGAGTGAGAGAGGCCTGATATTGCGGGGCGACGAGATGGCCCGCCCAGTGCTTCCAGATCCCTGTCTCGTTCAGGGGCGCGAGTCGCTCGTGGAAGGGGGTCGTGCGGGGCCGATGCATGGCGCGGAGCGACTCCTTGGGCTCAGGGGGAAGGTCGGCGGGCAGTCTCGTCGGGAGGCGCCGCGGGATCAAGGGCCGCGGGCACAGAGGCCCCGGGATCAGATGTCGCGAGATCAGAGGTCGTCGGCCCGGGACCCTTCGGACGGATGGGGTGGGGGCGGGGCGCCCGACTCCGACGCCTCGTCCGCCTCGCGGCTCGCTTCCGCCGCCGCGTCGAGGGTCAGGAAGTGCAGATCCGCGACGGCGTCGAGGGTCCGCTCCTCCTGCGCGTAGCCGCCGGCGAGGACGAAGGCGAGGGGGATTCCCCGCGCCCACTCGAAGACGGCCCGCTCCCGGGCGACGATCGTCTCGTCGGTGATGCCGCGCACCCCCCCCGCCTGCTCGTGGGGGTCGACCCCGGCGTTGTAGAGGATGAGATCGATCGACGCGGGATCACGGACCGCCGCGAGCTCCATCGTGAGGCTCCCCAGGTAGTCTCCGGGGTCGGGGAGGACGAGGCGGGCGACCGCGTCCGAGTCGTAGAGGTCGTATTCCTCTACGGTGAGGTCGAGCTGCTCGATTCCCGAGTGGCGGCGGATGATCTCCGCCGTGCCGCCTCCCCCGTGGGCATCCAGGTCGAGAATGAGGACGCGCCGCGCACCGGCCTCCACCGCCGCGACGGCCGCGAGGGCCAGTCCGTTCACCGTGCAGTATCCACGCCCCCGCGCCCAGCCGGCGTGGTGGAGGCCGCTCGAGAGGGAGCCGGTGATCCCGCCGTCGGCGAGCGCGCGGAGGGCGGCATCCCGCACCCCGCCTGCCGAGGCGAGCGCTCCCGCCACCAGGGCGGATGACCAGAAGAAGCCGCTCGATCGCGCGAGGCTCGGCGGGCGGCCGCTGCGGAGCGCTTCCAGGTACTCGGAGGAGTGGATCGGGGCGAGCTCCTCGAAGGTCGCGGCTCGGGGCTCGACGATGGAGAAGCGCGGATCCCTCCCCGCGCGAGCCGCGACGAGGCGTGCCTTCACATGGGTGTCGAAGGTCGCGCCATCGTGGACGAAGGCCTCGGAGTAGTGGATGGGGACCGTGGTCAAGGCAGCTCCCGTCGGAGGCGGCTCGGACGCGACACCGCTCCTCCCGATTTCGGGGATGATAGCGGCCCGCGGTACGCGCCGCAGCGGGTCCGACCCCTCCCTTCCCCCGGCGGAAAGGGGGGTCTCAACCTGGGGGGACTCCGTTACTCTGCCGGCGGAGGGAGGCGCAATGGAAGCTCTGTTCCCCAGGGGGGTTCTCCCCTACCTCTCCGGTGGTCTCCTCATCGGCGCCGGAGTGGCCCTGATCTTCATTCTCACCGGGGTCCGCGCGGGGGCGAGCGGGGTCCTCACCTCGACCTTCAGCTGGTTCTCCCGTCGCCCGATCTTCGAGGCGCTGCGGGCGGAGCGGGCGTGGCGGGGGATGTTCACCCTGGGCCTCCTCCTCGGGGCCGCCGTCTGGACCTTCGGGTTCTCCGAGCCGGACCGCACCACCGTGGAGCCGATGCGCCTCCTCCTCGGGGGATTCCTCGTGGGGGTCGGGACGCGGGCGGCCCGCGGCTGTACCTCGGGGCACGGGATCTGCGGGCTCTCCTCCCTGAGCCGCGACTCGCTCGGGCATGTCTGCCTCTTCATGGGAGTGGCGATCGTGACCGCGCAGGCGATGGGGAGGCTGCTGCCATGAGGCTCATCTGCTTCCTCCTGGGGGGGGCGCTCTTCGGAGCGGGGCTCGCCCGCAGCGGCATGACCCGCCCCGAGGTCGTCCTCGAGTTCCTTCGCTTCGAGGACCTCGGGCTCCTCCTCGTCATGGGAGGAGCGATCGGGGTCGCGCTCCCCGTCTTCCGACTCGCCCGGCGCCCGCTCCTCGGCGGTGCTCCCGAGGCGTTCACCGCCACCCTGGGGGAGCGTCGCTGGCTCGGTTCGGTCCTCTTCGGGCTGGGGTGGGGGATCGCCGGGGTCTGCCCGGGGGCCGCGCTCGCGAGCATCGGCACCGGCAACACTCCCCTTCTCTGGGCGGTGGGGGGGATGTTCCTCGGGGCCTTCGTTCAGGGTCGCTTCCGTCTGCTCGCGCCGGCGGCGGAGACGGGCGCGACCGACGCCTGAGTCGCTCAGGCCCGAACGACGAGCCGCTCCAGTCCGTGGAAGTGGTAGGTCGGCGCGTAGCGCGGTCTCCCCACGAGGGAGAGCCCCGGCCTTCCGGCGAAGAGGAGCGGCAGCGCGACCCGCAGCTCCAGCCGGGCGAGGGGGGCTCCCAGGCAGAAGTGGATCCCCGCCCCGAAGGAGGCGTTCCCGAGCACGGGGCGCAGGGGATCGAACCGCGCCGCCTGCGACCAGCGATCCGGATCCCGGTTCGCGGCGCCGAGGAGACAGGCGACCCGACTCCCGGCCGGGAGCCGATGCCCGTCGATCTCCACGTCCTCGTAGGCCCAGCGGGAGAACATGTGCAACGGCGTGTCGAACCGCAGGATCTCCTCCACCGTGCCATCGATCCGCTCGGGTCCGAGCACGCCTCGGGGATCTCCCCGCTCGAGGAGGGCGGCGACCCCATTGCCGATGGTGTGGACCGTCGCCTCGTGTCCGGCGTTGAGGAGCAGGATGCAGGTGGCGATCAGCTCCGGCGTGCTCAGGCGCTCCCCCGCCTCCTCCGCCTCGATCAGTTCGGTGATGAGGTCGTCCTCGGGACGCCGACGCCGGAACTCGATGTAGTCGGTGAGGAAGGCGGAGAACTCTCTCGCCGCCTCGCTCGCCGCGACCTCGAGGTCCCGGGTGCGCCGAGCCTGGTACATGGTCACCATGAGGTGCGACCATCCGAGGAGCCGATCACAGTGCTCCTCCGGGATCCCGAGCAGCCGTGCGATGACGATCACCGGGAGCTGGGAGGCGAAGGTCTCCAGCAGATCGAACTCCCCCGCGGGGAGCCCCTCGACGAGGTCCTCAGTCAGAGAGGTGATCCCCGGGGCCAGCGCCTCGATGCGCCGGGGGGTGAAGGCGTGGAGGACCAGCTTGCGGAGTCGGGTGTGGGTCGGCGGCTCGAGCTCGAGCATCGAGTGCTCCTCGACCGCCCAGAAGGCCGCCTGATGCGGGGGCTTCTCCGGCTCCCGACCCGGGGGGGCCTCACGGCCGAGGCGACGGTCCCGGAGCAGGGAGGAGACGCCATCGAAGGAGAGGACCGCGGGGCTGTCGTAGTCGATCCAGTGAAAGAGCGTCCCCGCGGCCCGCCGTGCCCGCTCATAGAAGCGGTAGGGGTCCTGCACGAACGCATCCTCGGTCGGATCCTGCTCGAGCTCGATCAAGGGGTCTTCTCCTCCGCGTGGAGCGCCCCGACGAGGGGCGCGCCGCCGCCGAGTCTCGCCGGCCGCCCGGGAAGCGCAAGGGCTCCTCGCCCCGACGATCCGGGGATCGGCCGTCGCCTCACCGCACGGAGATGGCGCTCTCGAGCTGACTCTCGACCGCACGGAGCAGCTCTTCGCCGGTGATCGGCTTCTGCAGTACGGCGGGGGGGCGTAGGGACGGGATCCGGTCGGAGTCGACATCGTCCGCGAAGCCGGTCACGAAGACGATCCCCGCCTCCGGGCACGCCTGCAGCACGAGGGGGGCGAGCTCCATGCCCGGCATCTCCGGCATGCGGACATCGCTCACCAGCAGGGAGAGGCGGGAGCCGAGTCGACGGCACTCGGCGAGGGCCTCCCGGGGGGAGTTTCGACAGATCACCTCATGTCCTGCCCGGGTGAGCACTCCGGAGAGAAACTTCGCGATCGTCTTCTCGTCATCGACGACGACGATGCATCCGGTCGGGCCCGGGCTGCGAGGCTCGCTCGCCGCGGCCGCTTCCGAGGCCGCGGAGGCAGGCCGGTGGGCGGGACGCTCCCCCTCCGGAGAGCTCGCCCCTCCGCCGGTCTCGGTCAGGACGGGGATCCACATCGAGAAGGTGGTCCCCTGCCCGGGCAAGGACAGGATTTCGATCCCGCCTCCGCTCTGCTTGAGGAAGCCATGGACCGATGCGAGACCCAGCCCGGTCCCCTTCTCCTTGGTCGTGAAGAACGGCTCCCAGATCTGATCGAGGATCTCCGAGGGGATGCCCATCCCGGAGTCGGCGACCTCCACCTTGAGGTACGGCCCGGGCTTCAGCTTGTGCAGCAGGCAGAACTCCTCGGTCGGTCGCACCTGACAGACCCAGATGGAGATGGTGTCCTTCGTCGTGGTCGCCTCGACCGCATTGATCAGGAGGTTCTGGACAGAGACGAGGAGGAGGGATCGATCGACCCAGGCCGGAGAGAGGCCCTCTTCGATGCGGACCCCCAGCTTCCGGCTCTGGAGTCCGTTCGCCATCCCGATCGCCTCTCGGACGACCCCGGCCACCGAGACGACGCTCGGGGTGAGCTGGCGGTTCCCGCCGAAGAGGAGGAGCTTCTTGCTGATCTCACCGGCCTGACCCGCCGCGGCCTCGATCGCGTCGATTCCCTTCCGTCCCGTTCGATCGAGCTGTGACCCGTGGCGGAGGACATCCGTCCAGCCCAGGATCACCGAGAGGATGTTGTTGAAGTCGTGGGCGATCCCCGAGGCCATGCGCCCGATCGAGGCGAGGCGCTGTCGCTGCTCGAGGAGACGCTCCTGCTCCCGGATCTTCTGGTCCATTCGACCGAGCTCCGTGGCCTGGCGGGTGGTCTCCCGGACGAAGCCGAGGCAGACCCAGAGGAGGACCGGCCCTGCCATCACGGTGTGGAGCCCGAGCTCGATGAACTGCAGGTAGTACTCGATGAGGTACCGATCCTCCGTCCCGAAGTGCGTCAGCCACGCGTAGTGGAGATGCTTCGCGGCGAAGGCGAGGAGGGCGCCGCCGAGCCAGAAGCGGATCAGCGGCATCAGCTCGCGGTACCGCAGCAGGGCGATGCCGACCCAGCTGAAGGCAGCGAAGACGAGGAGTCCTCGGAGGGTGACCTTCACGAAGAACCGGGTCGGTGAGCTCGCGAGGAGGTGCAGCGGGAGTGCGATGAGCAGGCAGCAGAGGAGGAGGAGTGCGCCGTAGCGAACGACCGCCCGTCGAGGAAAACGATCGGAGCCTCGCCGCTCCGCCCGCCAGCCGAGGACGAAGCAACCGACATGGGCGAGACCGGCGAAGAGCGCGACTCCGCCGAGGATGATCCGGTCAGGACTCGTCGCCCCCCGCCCATCCACGACCAGCTTGAGCCCGAGTCCGGCGCAGGCGATGTAGATGGCCAGAGCGGCCCACGCGAGGCCCCACCATCGCATCAGGGGCTGGGGGTTCCAGGTCCCCAGCCGGAGCAGCAGGAACGCCGTGAAAGCGCAGACGACGAACTGGCAGGCATACTGGGCGTAGTAGCCGTCGATGATGACCTGATACTGGTCCAAGCATCCCCCCGCGACGGTCAGCCAGCGACGATCCAGGTGGCACTCTGCGTCGTGTCTCACTTCGGGCGGGGAGAAGCGAGCCTGGAGCATGGTGGGGCAGGCCGCCGACGAGATCAAGGGGGGAGACCCTCCTCGGCGGCGCGGCCCCGAGCGGCTCCTGCGGGTCGAGGGTCGTCAGCGCCCGCGGATGAGTCGATCCACCGTCGCCGCTGAGGCCCGCTCGGAGAAGCGGCCCATGAAGGCCTCCTCGTCGGGGAGGCAGAATCCCTCTGCCGGCCAGCGTTCGCCCAGGGAGGGGCGCTCGGCGAAGCTCTCCAGCTCCGCGAGGTAGGCGCGGTACGCGTCGCGGAACCCGGCGCGGACGACCCCGATGATCTCGAGGAACTCCGCCTCGGAGACCTCCCCCTTCGGGTAGAGCCAGGTCGTCGCGCCCATGATGTCGTCGAGCTTCCAGTCGACCTTGGGGGAGTCGGGGTGCTCGTTGTGGCAGGTGACGCAGGGCGCGGCGCTCGCGACATCGGGGAACATCGCGGTGTGTCGGGAGCTCTCGGGGTCGAGAAAGAACTGCGCCTCGCCGCTCGCGAGGAGCTCCTCGAAGCGCCCCACCTGCTCCCCCTTGAACGCGTTGGTCGACTTGATCGGGAAGTGGGATCCGAGGAAGAGGCGGAGCGGGACGGAGCTGGCCGCGATGCTGTCGGCCGCCTTGCGCAGGAAGAGGGCGGGCAGGGGACCGGCCTGCACATCGTCGTCCTCCCAGTCCTCGTCGAAGGCGAGCCCGACCTTCTTGCCGGCGCCGACGATCTCCGCCGTGTAGAGGGCACGGACCTGGTCGTTCTCCGCCGCGATCGTCCGGAAGACCCGCTCGATGGGGATCATCGGTCCGCTCGCCTCGGAGCGCTCCCCTTCCACCGGGAGGGGCGGGGGTGCGGTGACGAAGGCCCAGACGATCCCGAGCAGCAGGACGAGGGCGATGATGTGGATGCCCCGCAGGTTCATCGAGGTGCTCCTCTCTCTTCAAGATACGGCTCCCGCAGCTCTCCGTAGGGAGACTCCTCCGCGCCATCGAGGTAGCGCAGGACCCGCTCCACCGAGGCGGCCTCGGTCAGGTCGAGGGGCGCCTCGTGGAGATGGCTGCCGTGGAAGTCGTGGCACTGGAGGCAGGTCTCCCAGCGCCCATCGGCCACGAGCCGCTGATGGGTCGGTCGCGTCGGGGGCTCGGGCTCGTCGATCTCCTCGTGGCAGTGCCGGCAGTAGTCCCCGCTGATCGTCAGGTTCACGCCGGAGTGATGATCGTGGCAGCCTGCGCAGGTGTGCGGACCGAAGAGCTCGCGCTCCTCCGCGTAGGAGGGGTCGAGGAAGTCGTTGATCGGATGCTCGTCCCACGGCATCCGATGGCAGTCCAGGCAGGCGGCGTCGGTGACCGGGATGGTCCCGATGGCCGCGGGGGTGTCCCGGTTCCCCAGCCAGTACTGAATGTTCGCCTGGACCTGCTGACGGAGGGTGCCGGGGGCCGGCTCGTGGCAGAGACCGCACTCGCGGTTGTCGTGCATGTCTCCCTGACCGCCGGGGCTCCGCCACGCCTGACCGGAGTCGGCCGTGAGCGCGAGGAGCACCACGAGGCTCGCCGCGAGGCCGAAGAGCCAGGGCGCCTGACGACGGAGTCGATCCGAGGTGGGCATGTCACGGACCTCCGTGGGAGATGATGAGCCAGACGTGATAGAGGGCGAGGATGGTGAGGAGAATCCCGAGCCCGACATGGGGGAAGAGCCACCAGCGCAGGTAGCGCTCCGTCCCGAGCCGCGGGCCCATGACCGAGCGGTCCAACACCCCGATCAGCACGTTCGCGAGCAGCACCGCGGAGATCAGGCCGAGCAGTCCGGCCCCGGGCCCCATCCCGTGGGCGAGGAGGAGCAGCGGGGTCGCCGCGCCGAGCCGGCGGTGCAGGCGAAGCCACGACGCGATCGGTGCGCTGGAGCGGCGGATGCGGAGAACAGGCAGGATCCACTGGCTCCCCAGGGCGGCGAGGAGGATCGAGCCGGTGGTCCATTGCCCGACCGCGGAGGTCTGCCACGCTCGATAGGACCCGGCGAGGGGGTCCTGCCACCACGAAGCGGCGAGGAGCGCGCTCGCGGCGAGACCGAGGCTCAGCGTGACGCGATCCCGGGAGAGACCGAGCTTGGTCGTCACGCCATCCTGTCGGCGGGGATGGAAGCTCTCCAGTCGGACCCTTGCCCGGGGCACGCCGAGCTCGGAGAGCCAGCCGAAGACCAGACCCTCGTAGGCCGCCGGTCCGCACACCAGCCAGCGGGCTTCCGGATGCGCGCGATGGTAGCTCACCACGGTCTCGCGGTGGATGCGACCATCGGTCGGGGTGTGCCGCAGCTGGTAGCTGAAGCCGGGGTCCGCATCGGCGTACGCGTTGAAGAGCTGCTCGCTCCCGCTTCCCGGAGGACGCCGGGTCGAGTGATCGAGGATCAGAGTGGTGCTGTCACCGGAGATGGCGCGGGACTCGAGGATGGAGAGTGCGGGAGTGATCCCGATGCCCGCCACGAGAAGGATGAGGGGAGCGGGGTCCGCCCGATCGAAGGCCCCCTCTCCCTGAGGAGGGGAGACCTGAATGCCCCCGGCGCCGCGGGGGAGGGCGGTGATCCAGCGACTGAAGAGCCCGTGGGGCTCCCGTCGAACCGTGATCTCACGCCAGCGGGTCTCGGTGTCCGCGGAGGTCAGGGTGTAGCTGCGGCGGACCAGTGAGCCCGCCACCCGCGCCTGAAGAACGATGTGCTGGCCGGCCTGGAACGGAGTGAACGGCCCTCCGTTGTCGGGGCGCAGGCGGACTCGGTAGGTCCCCACTCCGATCTGGGTCGTCTCCTCGATCGAGCAGGCGCGATCATCGTAGGGGCCGCAGAGCGCGCGGAGGTCGCCCCGGCAGCTTCCGCAGACCGTTCCCGCTCCGGTGCGCCGCATCAGCGTCGAGAGATCCGGGCATCGGTCGCCGAGGAGCTCCTCGAGGTCGTTCAGCGAGAGGCCGAGGCACTGGCAGATCGCGGGGCTCTGCGACTCGCTCCGACGCAGGAACCCGGTGATCTGGAAGTTCTCGATCTCGTGCGGGTGGACCGAACGCCCGATCCGTGCCCACTGCTCGAGTCGCTCGAGCTCCGGGTTCGGTCCGCGGAACCGGGCCGCCACGATGCGACCCTCGGAGAGCTCGATCTCCCGATAGAGCTCGCGACTCGGATCGATGAAGCGATGGAGGGAGCGCTGGGAAGGGAGGGGGCGGATCTCGAATCGGTGGAGGAGATTCCGGTCCCCGGCGTCCGCGACGAATGCCCTCCCCTCCCCGATCTCCTCGGCGCGCAGCGACTCGCTGCTGTCGAGGGTGAGCGGCAGGCGCGGGGGTCGCAGCCCTCCATCGGGGCTGGAGCCGGGAGAGGCGTTGGGTCGGACGGACATTGCGGGCCCCACGTGACGGGGGGGAGCCGCGGGTTCGGGCGGCTCCCCGTGCGGAACGGAGCCGCGTCAGCCGGCGGGCTCCCGAGGATGAGGCTCGAGGACGGGCGAGCCTTCCGGATTCTCCATGGTAGGGAAGCACGACCGGGATGGGAAGGCGGTGCGCCGAGGAGACGGTCGAGGCGCTCTCCTCAGTCGACCGCGCCGGGCTTCCGGCAGCGGAAGAACTGCCCCGAGACCGCCACGGCGGCGGCGGGCCCGAGGAAGAAGAGGTTGAAGAGCGGGACGAGGACCCCGAGCTGGATCGCGAGTCCGAGCCCGAGGGCCCGGGGGAGATTCCGTCGCACCGCCTCCCGTCGGTACCGGTAGCCGTACCCCCGCCGGAGGACCGGGATCTCGAACCATGTCAGCGCGTTGAGCCAGGAGGAGAGGAGCGCCCCGAGGAGAACGAAGAGCGGGCCGATCCCCGGGAGGAGCCCGAGGAGCATCACGGGGATCAGAAGCGCGAGCTGAAGGAGGAGGATGCGGAGGGACGCATTTGCGGCCGCCGCGAGGTTGCGGAGGAGCCCGAGCTCGACCGGGGTCATCCCCTCGCCTCCGATGCGGCGCTCCGCCGCGTTCGCGATCGGATCGAAGAAGGGACTGAGTCCCAGATTGATGAGCGCGGGAGCGAGGAACCACGTCGCGAGGAGGGCAAGGAGCCACTTCAGGATCGCGCCCGCCTCGTCGACCCAGGCCCACCATCCCGCCCACTCCACGCGACCGATGAGGTGCCCCAGCCCGAGGACGAGGAGGAGGTAGAGCGAGACGACGAGGACGCAGTTCACCGCGACCGCGATCGCGAAGGTGCCGCGAAACTCCGGGCGGGTCAGGAGCGCGACCCCGGCGCGGGGGAGGGAGACGAACCCGCCGAGGAACTCCGGGATCGGACGCGGTCGCCCCGGAGGCGCGATGTCCGCCTCCCCGTCCGGGCGACAGCGGGTGCACCGGATGGGGCCCGCGCCCTCGACGGCCAGGGGGTATCCGCAGGCGGCACAGGGGACCGGATGGGGGGCGCGGGCGGCCGGCACGGCAAGCTCCCTCGAGGTCAGTCCCGCTCGGTGCTGAAGCGGTGGATCATCACATGTCGGAACTCCTCGTCCGGAGACAGGAGCACCGGGGGCCAGCCGGGGGTCCCCTGCCGGTTCACGGCATCGGGGAAGATCTGGGTCTCGAGGCAGAACCCACCGTGCTTCGCGTACACCGCGCCGCCCTTCCCCGTGATCCCATCGAGGAAGTTCCCGCTGTAGAACTGGACCCCGGGAGCATCGCTCTCGATCTCCATCACCCGTCCGCTCGCGGGGTCCACCGCCCGGGAGACTGCGCGCATCGTTCCCGGTTCGCCATTGACGACGAAGTTCAGGTCGTAGCCCCCGGGGTCGTCCCCTTTGGGGGGGAGCTCCCCGATGTCCGCGCCGATCGGCTTCGAGATCCGGAAATCAAAGGGCGTCCCCGCGACAGGGTCGATCGCCCCGGTCGGGATCAGGGTCGCGTCCGTCGGGGTGTACCGCTCCGCGTGGAGGCGCAGCTCCTGAGCGAGGATGTCCCCCGAGGCGTGTCCGGCGAGGTTCCAGTAGGAGTGATGGACGATGTTCACCGGGGTCCGACGATCGCACCAGGCGGACATCTCCACGCGGAGCTCGTCATCCGCGGTCAGGGTGTAGATCACCTCGGCTCGGACCTCCCCGGGATAGCCCTGATCGCCGTCCGGGGAGCGGTGGGTGAGTCGCACCTGCGGCCCCTCCTCCGTCATCCGATGGTCCGACCGCCACACCACCTTGTCGAAGCCCTGCGGGCCCCCGTGGAGCTGATGCGGCCCGTTGTTCACGAGGAGCTGGAACCGCTCTCCATCGATGGAGAAGGCTCCGTTCGCGATGCGGTTCCCGACGCGCCCGACCGTGCAGCCGAAGTAGGGGCTGCGCGTGCGATACCCCTCGAGGGAGTCGAAGCCGAGCACGATGTCCCCGAGGTCTCCAGCCCGATCGGGGACGAGGAGCTCGGTGACGGTCGCCCCGAAGTTGGTGATCGAGGCCCGGATCCTCCCGTTGTCGAGGGTGTAGAGGGCGACGGGGGCTCCGTCGACCTCGCCCCAGCTCTCCACCGTGACGCTCGCGTCCTTCAGCATCGTGCTTCCACATCCCGTCAGCAGCAGCAGTGTGGCGGCGAGCAGGGCCCCCCGCATCGCTCCCGG
>Ga0181594_10000135_pt1 | contig 59113 bp, 43 predicted proteins | sample 071ome_18_FD_145603 | JGI IMG/M metagenome (GOLD analysis project Ga0181594, IMG submission 145603) | Coastal salt marsh microbial communities from the Groves Creek Marsh, Skidaway Island, Georgia - 071413BT metaG (spades assembly) | ecosystem: Environmental > Aquatic > Marine > Intertidal zone...
CTCCGTCGCCTCGTCCATCTTCGTCGTTCGAACCAAATCCAGTCGAGCGTCTCACCCGCCCAACGACCGCGACTGGGGACTTTCGACTTGGGGACTTGGGACCACCGAGACCAAGACCGAGACGGGACGCGGCGAGGGTGGACGAGGGTCTAGACCTAAAACCTACACAGAGTTTACCCATAGAAACTACATATACTTCGCTCCCCTCCCCCCCGCGACCTACGGTGGCGATTCGTGAACGGTCGGTCAGTCATGCACGCGGGAAGATTCCCAGCGACGACGACGAAGAATGAAAATTTTCGCGTTCCCCGGGGAAAAGCTTCGATTTTGGTTTCGTCGACCCGAATCGAATCAATCGCGTCATCTTGTCGACCGACCCCGTGGACGAGCGCGGGAGTGCGCGACGCGTGGAACCCGACGCGCGGAACACACACGGGGGGAAACATCGAAAATGTCGAGCGGATTCCGCGTGCTGGACCTGGTGCGCCCGTTCCTGGGCTTCCTGCCCGAGGTGAAGGCGGCTGATCGAAAGATTCCGTTTCGGGAAAAGACGCTGTACACGTGCGTGGCGCTCTTCGTCTTCTTGGTGTGCTCGCAGCTGCCGCTGTACGGGATCAACACGGCGAGTGGGGCGGATCCGTTCTATTGGGCTCGCGTCATCATGGCGTCGAACAGAGGAACGTGCATGGAGCTCGGTATCTCTCCAATTGTGACGTCGGGTCTGGTGATGCAGCTACTCGCGGGATCCAAGATCATCGACGTGGATGAGAGCGTGAAGGAGGACAGAGCGCTCCTTAACGGCGCTCAAAAGCTGTTGGGAGTTTTGATTACGATCGGTGAAGCCGTTGCGTACGTCGTGAGCGGTATCTATGGTGATGTCCGCGACCTCGGAGTCGGCAACGCCTTGCTCATCATCATTCAGCTCTTCTTTGCGGGCATCATCGTCATCTGCTTGGATGAGCTTTTGCAAAAGGGCTACGGTCTTGGCTCCGGTATTTCTCTCTTCATCGCCACGAACCAATGCGAAAGCATCATCTGGAAGGCTTTCTCGCCGACGACGGTGAACACGGGCCGAGGCACTGAGTTTGAAGGCGCGATCATCGCCTTCTTCCACTTGCTCCTCACGCGTACGGACAAGATTCGCGCGCTCAAGGAAGCCTTCTACCGCACCAATCTGCCGAACATCACCAACTTGATGTCCACCATCCTCATTTTCCTCATCGTCATCTACTTTCAAGGCTTCCGCGTCGATTTGCCTATCCAATCGAAGCAAAACCGTGGCTACGTTACGAACTATCCCATCAAGCTCTTCTACACATCCAACATGCCGATCATCTTGCAGTCTGCGTTGGTTTCCAACCTCTACTTCATCTCTCAGCTCTTGTACAAGAGATATGGTGGTAACTTCTTCGTTCAACTCTTTGGTCGCTGGCAAGAAAGCGAAGGTAACGGCCAGCTCATTCCCACCGGTGGTTTGGTGTATTACATCTCCCCGCCGACCTCGTTGGCCGATGTAGCGGCTAACCCACTTCACGCCATCTTCTATGTCACCTTCATGCTCTCTGCTTGCGCCCTCTTCTCTAAGACTTGGATCGAAGTTTCTGGTTCTTCCGCCAGAGACGTTGCGAGACAGCTCAAGCAGCAGCAAATGATCATCAAGGGTCACCGTGATGTCAAGATTGAGAAGGAACTCAACCGATACATCCCCATTGCCGCCGCCTTTGGTGGCATGTGCATCGGTGCTTTGACGATTGTCGCCGACTTTTTCGGTGCGATCGGTTCTGGTACTGGTATTTTGCTCGCAGTGACGATCATCTACCAGTATTTCGAGACCTTTGAAAAGGAGAGAGCTTTCGAGATGGGCATGAACGTCTTCTAAAGCGCTCTGCGCAACAGTCTAAATGAGTTAGAAAGTCAACTTTCGCGCTGTACGGCGCACACAAATATTAGATATTTGAACAGTTCTAGATGGACTTAGTATGATTTGATAATAAATCCTTCATCCGTACTGATTAAACGCGATAGCGCACTCTTGTTTTGATATGCAGCCGTGCGTCGTTTGAGGGTATCGCGCACTCGGGGAGGTAGGTTCTTGTTTCGTTCCTTTAATCCGAACAGCTTTCTCGGTATTACAATTTGCTCAATGCTAGCATCATACGAGCTCAATCGTCAAGCTTGAAAGCTTTGTCTTCTAATGATCGCACACAACTGTGCCCAAACTAATACGCCTTCCCAAAATCCGCCGAAATCCAGTGAGAACAAAGTTGATGATCTTACATGACCTTGTTCTTGGCACCACCACGGAGCTTCTTGACACGGTTCTTCTTCTCCTTGATGTTCTTGCGGGACTTTTGAACGGCGTCCTTCAAGCCAGCGCGGATGATGCGGTGCTTCGGTTCGAACTTCTTGAACGCCTCGATGTTGTCATAGATCAAACCAAACCCGGTGGACTTGCCACCACCAAACGCCGTGCGGAACCCGAAGATGGACACGCACTTCTCGTCGGCGACGTTGTACATCTTAGCTAACTTCTCTTGGAGCTCAGCCTGTTGTGGTTAAAAACACGCGTCCGTCAGTCTCAGCGCCCTCGGTTGCCCTTCATCAATTCTCACTCGCGACGTCGTGTGTGTTGATTAGGGTCAAAAAACCCCAGCCGCGCGAGAGTTGTCGGAATCTTTACGCACCTTGGACACGTTCGCGCGACCCGGGTGGAGCACATCGAGGATCTACGTCGCGTCAAAAAACCATCGTCAGTATTCTTACTCTCTCACATCCCTCGTCGCCTCGTCGCCGGCGCGTCAACGCCGCCGATGAACGCCCAGCCTCGCCCTCAACCTCGCCTCATTTCCGCCGACGGCCCTCGCGAGCATTCTTTCGCGTTTCGTCGCGCGCGCGAACACTTACGAATTGACGGCGCTGCAAGAGGCGGTTCGTCATAAACTTGCGCGTGCGGATGGTACAGGACGTGTTGGACATGGTTGCCGACGTCGTCGATGTACGCGTGCGTTCGAAAGGCGGATCTTCCCCGGGCGAGCGACAATAAGAGAGAGCGGGAGGCGGTGAGATGAGAATTAAATTTACACTTGGTGGCTACCAAAAACCACCCAGGGTTGTCCCGACCCGATCGGAAAACTCGACCGAGGCTGCGTCGCGCGTCAGAGGACGAAGACCGACGACGGAAGACTGACGGCGAAGAGATGTCCAAGGCTGCATTCACGGGACTCAAGGCGGTGCAAGAACTGCGGTTCCACCTGTGCCAGACGAGCAAAGGGAGCGAAGGGGTTAGGAATTTCCTCTTGAACTCGTACAAAAAGTTGAAGGCGGCGTCACCAACGACGCCCGTGTTGATTCGGGAGTCTGCGGGAGTGGAGGGAAAACTTTACGCGAGGTATGACTTTGGCGTGGAGAAGCACGTGTCGCTCGAGGGCTTGGATGCCAAGGCGGTGGAGAAGTGTTTGACTGAGTTGGTGGCGTCGGCGCCGAAGTGATCGGACCCGGTCGAGTGTGAGAGCCATCGCGTGCGCGCGTATCGATGGGAGAGCGTAGATAATGTTAGCTAATTTGTAACTCTTATGTGAACAAAACCCAAACCGGCGCCTAAGCTAGTGTGCTACTTGATGTTTCTATGTGCGCTCAGTTGTCCAAGCCGAGCACTTCGTGGGCAGCAACCTTGAAGGCGGCGTTTATCTTCGAAAGTTGTTCCTTCGCCTCCGCGGTAGCGCTCTCGAGCTCTTTCGCCGCCTTCTCGTGCTCCGCATGAAGAGCTGCGATGCGCTTGCGCGCCTGTTTCTCATCGGTATCTATCTCGGGAAGTGCGCGCGCGATTTCAATGGTGACTCTTTGAACCTCCACGATCGCCGCCGCCATCTGGTCTATGTCCTCTTTGCTCACGCCGTCCGCCGGCAAATCATCGCTAAGTTCCCCATTCGCGCCGAGTTTGACCTGTTTGCGTCGAAAGAGACGTCGAGAGGTTAGTGAACGAACGCGACTTGAAAACTACCACGAGAATCTCGAGTCAGGCGCAAGCACTCTACTCACCGGTTTAGCGTCCCGTTGCAGTCTCCCAGCGTAGTCATACATCATCTGGGAGAGCATGTTTATGTGTTCCTGAAGTTGGGTCACCGAGTCCGCCATTTTGACGCGATCTGCGCGCGGAAGACTGAGGTGTGTGAGGGTAGGATTCTTCACTGTTGCAGTGTTGACGCAAGCTACTAGCTTGAAGCTATCACTCTATGATTTCAAAATTACATTACTGAAAATCAATCGAAGGCACGCGAGGGGCTATTATATTTAAGTATTCCTCGTCATGCACGTCCACAGCGACGGTGGCGGCAGATCAGCGTCCGCTGACACTGGTCCCTTGCTGTGCATCTTCGTTCGCGCTATCTTGTAATAGTACCTAAACCACATGCACTTCACCGTGCCCTTTAAACCAGCCAAGTGGACCAGCAAGTCTCCGTTTACGTAGAAAGCAGGCTGTGAATTGAAGACGCACGCGTTGAGAGCTTTGGTTCTCGCTCGAACGGTGTTTGCCTTTGGATACGCTTCGCCCTTGACCACGCTACGCCAAATTGTTGACTGGTAGAGGAAATGGAACGCTCGCTGTTCGTACTTGAACAGCATATTCCACGTCTTTGGTGCAACGAGCTGATCTTGCGCCCACATCTCGTCGATGAACCACAACGTCCATGGCGTGTTTCGCAGCATCCAAACCCCGCAGTTGAGGCCGTTCTTATCTGCGGCCAACATCTGGTCGTAGTTGAAATCCACGATATCTTCCAACCGTCTATCGGGATTCATGATGATGGTGTCTATGTCTATGTAGAGAACAAAGTCGTAATTCGGTAAATATTTCCGCATGGCGAGGAGCTTACTCCAGCTCGCCGGTCGACTCTTATCGACAATATCTTCATCCACTATGAGATCGTAGCCATGCAAATCTGCGTACGCCTGCTTATTTGCCGTGCTCTCGGCGCAAATCGCCTCAACACCGGCGTCACACAATGTAATTATTCCTACTTTCAATTGCTGCGGTCGAAAACCCGGCAGGTTGGTCATATCGGCCGGTAGCAAGTTTGATATCGGCGAGTTGTCGACTAGATTTTTTGGCGCAAGAGCCGTTGCCTCGCACGGATAAGGACGCTCGATTGGATGAAACCAACGCCTCATGTACACCTTGTTAAACCCACCGATGATTTTGTGAATGAACGGACCATATATCCACAGCGTGAGCGCGATAAACAACCATCCAAGCCGACTCACTCTCCGTCTTCCCGCTCGACCTCGGGCGTCTCTTCGCGCCAGCTTTGGCGACGTATTCCCACCCCACCATCCACGCGAGGATCTATTCCGCGCGTACGCGTACAAAGGAGGTTTTCTCGATCTATCTCCGCTCAGCCCACCCAATCCGGACGCCATTCCCGCCGTGTTCAGCGTCTGCACCCCGTTCCCCCACTGCCCTCCTCCGAATCCTCTCGGCGACGTCCTCGGCGAGCTCCGCCTGTGCGTCGACGCCCCATGATGCGCCCCCCCCGTCACCACCATCACCTCAGACTCAGATCCGTGTTCAGACGACCCCGCGCTCGCGCCTCCCGCGCCAACGTCCGCACCGCTCGACCCAAACCCACCGCCGTGATGTCCTCCCTGGTGTCTCGGCGTGAGCACCATGGTTCACCCGACTGACTCTCTTCCCGCGGGTTCCGCCGCCCGAATCCTCGCACGAAGGGATCGACCGCGCCGCGCCGCGCCGTGTCTAGATCGACGCCCCAAAGCGCGTCGCGCTCTACCGACGGCGCGTCCTCGTCGGTGTCGTCGGTGTCGTCGGTGTCTCCAACGCACTCCTTCGCCTCTCAGTCGAGTGAGTCCTTGTTAAAACGATGATTCGTGACTCGTCCACATTAGCACAATACGAGCGGGACTTTTGAAACGGATTGGAAAGAGACGCGAAGGATCGACTGGATTGGTTCGACGAGCGCGTCACACCTCGACTTCCGCGAACGAACGAACGAACGACTGGAATTGGATGACGACGACGACGGGGTACTACTGCTCGGATAGCTCGGACGACGACGATGACGACCGACGGGGGACCGCGCGCGGGACGACGACGGACGGGGAGACGACGACGATGATGGGAGGATCGGCGCTGGGTGTGCTGGGAGGCCCGGCGTTGGACGCGAGCCTCGGGGGACTCGGGTCGTCGGTCATGGGGTCGGTGGGACGAAGAGGAGTCGGAGCGAGGGAAGAAAGGGAAAAAGGTGCGGACGATGGAACGACGGTAAAGGCGAGCGATGATAATCCGTTCGATGTGGATGAGAAGGAGCTCGAGGCAAGGCGAGAGCCGCTGGGCGTGGGCGTGGGAGGCGAACGCGAAGGTGAGGAGGAGAACGGTGTGGCGGTCGCAGAGGCGATGCGAGAGGTGGATCTGGATGGGAGAGGTGATGACGCGCGATCGCCGATGAGAGTGGGCGGTGAGGGGCTGCTGAACGTCGCGGAGGAGGCGGCGTCGCCGGCGACGCCGAGACGGGAGACGGGCGGACAGTTGGAAAACGGAAGTTACCACGCCGAAGCAACCATGTCGTACGGGGACCTACTGGCGCCACCGCCGAGCTATGCGGATAGCGTCATGTACACTCAGCCGGAAATTCAGCCGGTGTTCGACGGTACGGCGAACGCGGGCGGGACCACGGTGTTCTTGGATGGTCACGACGAAGCTGACTCGGCGGGCTCATTGAAGATTTGGGTCAGCGATCCGAAAATTGAGGCGGACGGAACCGCGACGATGCCGGGGAAGAGAGTCACGCACTACAAAATCACCACGAGAACGGACATTTCCTCTTACATTCACAAGGAAGTGATTGTGTGGAGACGTTTCAGAGACTTTGTCGCGCTCGACGCGAGGCTCTCCGCCGTGCATCGAGGATACTTCATTCCACCGAGACCAGAAAAGACTGTGGTCAACTCGACGGAGGATAACTTCATTCAAGAGCGCGCCGGTCAGCTGCAAAACTACCTCAACCATCTCGCTGCGCATCCGAAGCTTCGTCTCGGTGATCCGCTCAGGATTTTCCTCACCCACCAAGACTTGGGCGCGAGTCTGGATTGGTTTAACATGACCACCAGAGTGATTGCTCCGGTGCCGAGCAGCCCTGAAACGCCTCAGCGACCGCCTATAGCGGTGTCTTCTCCCAACCAGGGCCGAGATTTTGGGAGGTTCTTCAAGGAGTTGCGTCAAACGGTTGTGCAATCCACAGCTGTGAGCGCCGTCGGAGGAGCTCTCGGATTGGACACTCCCAAGCCCAAAGTGATGGAGGAGGACGCAGCTTTCATGGTGGAGAAAGATCGAGTCGCTCGGATTGAACAAGAGCTCTCGGGAATGTCTTCAAAGGCTACAAAGCTGCTCACTTTGCAGCAAAAGTACGGCGAAGCTGTGGGTGAATTTGGCATGGAGTGCTTGAAGTTTGCCAAGCTTCAAGAAGAGGAAGGAGTTCGCATGGGTAAGTACAGCGAACACGGCGTTGGCTGCATGACTGCCGCGAATGAGATGCGCAAGGTTGGTAACGTCTCCGTCAAGGTTAGTCAAGTTTCTCGATCAGCCACGTCGCAGACTGCGCAAGCGCTGCAACCACTTCATGACTACTTGAAAATTATGCCAGCGGTTCGCAAATCGATCAATGAACGAAACGACTCTCTCTTGACGCTACAAACGATGCTCGCTGAAGCGGAAAGACTAGATGCGCGAATCGCAAAGCTTGAACCTGATCTCACAAAGATGAAAAAGGTGCAAGATCTGAAGCTTGAACTCGACGCAACGCGGGCCACGGGCAACCAGGCAAAGAGTGACTACGACATGATTCAAGAACGTCATCGTGAAGAGTTCGCTCGTTTGGAAAAAGATCGCGTGACGCAATTTCACGCAATGTTACTTAACTACGCGCGGGTTCAGGTTGCCAACTCGGAGCGTTCATTATCTCTCTGGCGAGGCTTGGCTGAAGAATTTGGCGCCTCTGCCGACGAGTGGCGTTCGACTGGGCCAGAAAAGGTTCTTGACTCTGAATTTTCCTAGACATTTCTAATGCATGTAATTACACTTTCTATGTACGATATATCATTCGATCTAGTTCACCTTGATTCTCGGAGGAGAAGAGGGCATCTCTCCGGAGAATTTTGCGGTGGGTGTCTTTGCTCCCCATCTCTCGGCGCTTGGAGTCACCTTGGAAATTCTCTGGAGCGAGCGCACGCCCCAGGAGTGAATGGCGATCCCAAATGCGAGCTTGAAGCAGACCAACACGGTCATAACACCCGTTCCAAAAATAAACGTACTGAAATATACAAGAATACGATCGAAGATTCCGCGTGTGAGCGCGTCTGAAGAAATGGCGCTGTGCTTCAGTGTGCGGTATAGTCCCGGGATCACTCGTACAATGACAGCCGCCGGGGCGAGAGGGACGAAACCGACCACTTGGTGAATCTTGTAGGATTGTGTCAAATGGACGTGATCTCTACAGATCTGTCGATAAAATCTTCGATACACTCCTGGGCGCAGACCGTTGAATTTCGCCATGAATGAGTGTTTGATGATGTCGACGAAAATTTCTGAACCAATCACAAGCATGATATCGTACAAGAATTTCCGCGTGAGTCCCACCTGAAGACTTCCTGCAGCCATGATACGCTGCGCTGTGACAAAGAGTAGACACACACTCAAGTGCACGCGCTCAATCACGTCCAATCTACTCACGCCAAAGAGTTTTTCGGGATCCTGTTTCTTGAAAACGTGTCCCTTCATCTCCGCAAAGTTGTTAGAAATCAAGACTAGCAACATCGCGTTTGCGTGGCTATTGATCGCCACCGAAAGCGTCACTGCGTGCGTGAGTAAGATGAACGTGTGCGCCACCGTCGCACAGGTGGACAGCATGACGTCAACTGCGAGTCTAAACACGGATGTGATCTGGTCAACCTTTGCGCCGTTTGTCGCCGCGCTCACGCAGCCATGTACGCTATTTTGCAACGCATCAAGCACATTACTATTGAACGAACACAAGAGTTTGTCAAACGTCTCCAACACATGACAAGCCATGTATAGCTTGATCGTTTCCTGGCCTCTGATGTAGTGATAAATGACGCTCACGTCCAGCATGTGCGTGTACGTCACAGCCACCGCGAGCATGAACAGCCAGAGAACATCGTTCAAGTGCTCACGCGCGTACGGATGAATCCCCCAAGCCCGTCGTTTCGAAGACGACGCTTTCGATTTAAATGTCGCGACCGATACGACGAGACGCACCGTCTGAGATAGCACTCTCACCGGCAGCGACGTGAATAAGCCCAGAATTGCATCCGCGCACAACAATCCGCCGTACAAACAAAACTTTTCCAACTCGAGAGGAATGTACCACAGCAAATCAAATACCCGTTCACGCGCGTGAGACATATCCGGATCATCCTCGCGCTCACCCACCCTAATCCCGAGCTCCAACGCGCAATAATTCCACACCGACGTCATTCCGTTTGACACGTGCCTCGCCTCGACGCTCCACTCCCTCGTCCCTCTCTCCGCCTCGCCATTTCGCCCTCTTCCGTTTTCCCTCTCCGGGCTCTCCCCCGCCGGTTCTCGAAGCTCTGGACTCCCCGGTCGATTCACCCATCCCGTCGTCTTCACCCGTCTCACCTCGAACGCATTCGGCGGAGGCGTCGCCACCCAATCGTCATCCTTCGGCCTCGTCGTCTCCCTCGCATTCTTCTTCCCACCGTCGTCGTCGTCGTCGTCGCGAAGGCTCACCAATCGTCTTCGAACCGTCGTCGTATCGACACCACCCATCGTCGTCGTCGTCGTCGTCGTCGTCGGCGGCGTCGTCGGCGGCTCCCGTTTCCCTTCCTCGTCCGTCGTCATCGCCCTCGGACCGACGGGACTCGGATTGACGACGTCCGTCGCCTCGCCTCGCGTCGCGTCGCGTCGAGTCGAGCGCGACTGTGCGACTGTGCGACTGTGCGAAAACTGACGAGTCTCGAATCGTCATGTCATGTCATGTCATGTCATGTCATGTACATACTGTAGACGGATAAAGACGAGTAAACACACGAGACGCCGAAAAGGAAACGACGGGCGACCGCGGGCGCAGCCGCCAGAGACGGACGCGCGCGCGAGGTTTCGCCGCCGAGTCAAGACGCGCGAGTCGCCGACGACGAGCACGCGAAGGACGGGAGCGGGCGCGAGAGAGGGATCGGAACGAAACGAATTTGGAATTCTTCGACTTCGTTGACCGGTGTTCACGACGACGACGACGACGACGGAACGACCCGACAGACGACGGACGACGGGACGAGTCGCGGTTGATTGATTTCCGTTTCCAGGAGAGTCGACGGACGGGACCCAGACGCGATGTTTAAGTCGACGTCGGCGCAGGGCGAACACGGCGGTGAGGTTGAACTCGGGACGTCGCCGAGCTGGAGGTACGTTTTGTTGTTTTTGTTAAATCATCGCGGGAGACGACGACGCGGAGAGTGTTCGCGAGCGTCACTCGCTCATCCTCTCTGCGGCTTTCTCGTCCTCTTCTTCGCGAGACTCTTTTCGCGGAAGACCTTCTCGGGCGAAACGCGTCGCGGGGCGATCGATCGAGGGGTGGGAAGACGCGAGTGCGTTGAAGATAATTCTCTTCATCGATTCCCCGCGTTTCATCGCGTCGACGCCGCGTCGACGTGCGCTCCGAGGTCCTAGAGACCGGCGGCGGGATCTTTACTCTCGGTTCGCCAGCGCCAGCGCGCGCGAAGGATGACGAACCGGGCTTTTCCCGTCGCCCGCGACGCGGGGCGAGCGAGCGAGGGAGCGAGCGAGCGCATCGAACGACGAACGAATGAACGCATGACTGACGCTTCTTTTCGCGTCACGCCGTGGTTTTTCTCGCGCGCGCAGAGAGTACGAGACGAGCTTCTCCAGGTTGCTCCACGACGAGTCCACGGGCGCCGGTCGCGGTGGCGGACACCCGCAGCAGCACCAGGGCGGCGCCGGGGAGGACCTCGTGCGAAGCGCTTCGGCGGTCGATTTGGTATGTGCTTTTAGTCTGTTGTTTTTTTTCTCCCTCGCGGGCACGTCGCGAAACGGCGCGCCGACGATGATGACTTGGGGTTTTCGGTATGGGTAAACTGTACGAAGAGTCTCAATCGATGAGTCTCGACAGTCGCCTGGCCCGCCGTCGCTCTCGTTGAGCGGGCTGTGGTCTGCCCGAACCCCCGCGGATGCTTGTGAAAACGAAACTGGCGACGAAAAAGAGACTGACGACGCCTCGCGAACCGTTGGGTTCACGTTTTTTTCCTCGACGCGCAGAGCTATGCGAGACCAGCGGATATGTCGGATAGCGCGCACAACCGCGACGGGTACGGCAACGTCGCCGGCGGATTTAAGGGTGGTCTCTTTTCTTCTCGAGACGATGGTTCGCTCCCGAGATCGAGCTCGGTCAACGGGGCGTTTGGTGAGAGCGCGTTTGGGTTGCCTTCGGATCTTCACGGAATGAGCGGGGGTGTGGGCGGCGGCGTGGAAACCGCCGACGTGGTTTCCGCCTTTTCCAACTTTGGTCTCGGAACTGATGTGCCCCTTCGGCCGTCGACCGCGCCGCTTCCGCCGAACGCTTCTCGATCATCTGGTTTCACGAGCAATGCGTCTCGCTTTAGCGCGGAACCGGCTGTTGGTGCTGGGGCTTTCGGAGTGGATAAGAACTCGCCGCAAAATGTCGCCATGTTGCAACTTCAACTGCAGCAGTTGCAGCAGTTGCAGCAGCTTCAAGGTGTTCAAACGCCGGGCATGCCAGGCATGAACGCGTTCGATGTTTCTTCCGCGGGTGGCCTGGGTGGTTTGCCGGGTGGCATGCCGAATCCGACGCCTGAAATGGCGCAAGCTCTCGCGTCTGGCTTTGGAGGCGCGGGCATGGGTGGTGCCACTGGAGGCTACAACGCTAATGGTCAGCCGCAGTCGATGGCGGAAGTCTATCAAGCGGCTTACGCGGCTGCCTTTTACGCTCAGCAGCAACAGCTTCAGAACTTGATGCGCATGCAGCAGCAAGTTCCAGGTTTGATGCACCCGAACTTGACCCCGCAACAGCTTCAGCAGTTTGCAGGTCTTGATGGCGGGATGAACGGTGACGTGGGTGGATATGGCTCTCGTATGAACAATCGAGATGATCGCTCGCGCGCGGGTAGAACCATGGGTCGTAATCGTTCCAACGAGCGCGGTGATCGTTCGGGAGGTGTGGGTGGAGGTTCTCCGTCGCTCTCTGTGACGCGTTCTGACTCTCCTCCTTCCGAAGCTGAGATTGCGGAAATGGATAGCCGCTTTGGCTCTGTTGAAAACTGCGTCGGTCAAATCTCTGTTCTTGCACGCGACCAGCACGGTTGCCGCTTCTTGCAGCGAAAGTTTGATGAAGAAGGGGCAACGGCGGTTGACTTGTGCTACGACGAGATCATCGCGGAAGCTGTTGAGTTAATGATGGATCCGTTCGGTAACTACCTCGTGCAGAAGTTGATCGAGTGTTGCAGCGACGAACAACGCTCTGGCGTTTTGCGCGCGGTTTCGGTCGTCAAGGAAGATAACCCGGATGGACTTCCTGAGTTGGTAACCATTGCCTTGAACACGCACGGTACGCGAGCCGTTCAAAAGCTGATTGAAATGCTCAACTCTCCGGAGGAAGTTTCTCTCGCTACCACGGCTCTGAGACCGGGTGTCGTTACCTTGATCAAGGATTTGAACGGCAACCACGTTATTCAACGTTGTCTTCAACGTCTATCTTCAGAAGATAACCAGTTCATCTATGATGCCGCAAAGGTGCACTGCGTTGAAATTGCCACGCACCGCCACGGTTGCTGCGTTCTTCAACGCTGCATTGACCACGCCGTTGATGAACAACGTCGTCCATTGGTGAACGAGATCGCTTCTCAAGCCCTCGTTCTTTCGCAGGATCCGTTTGGAAACTATGTCGTCCAATACATTTTGGATCTTGGCTTGCCATGGGCGAATGCTGAAGTCATGACGCAGCTCATTGGTAACTATGCGGAGCTTTCCATGCAAAAGTTTAGCTCCAACGTCGTTGAAAAGTGCCTCAAGTTGGCTGATGCGTCCCTCGAGAAGAATCGCAACATCGTTGTGCGAGAAATCATGCAATCTCCGTTGCTTGACCGTCTTCTCATGGATCCGTATGGCAACTATGTTGTGCAGTCAACGCTCACGGTTACCAAGGGCGTCCTTCATACCGAGTTGGTCGAGCGCATTAGACCGCATTTGCCGTTGATCAAGAATAGTCCGTTTGGAAAGAGAATCTTGCGACTATTGTTGGAGAACAAGAAGTAAAACAGTTGATTATTTTTTGTCCTCGTCTTTCAGTTTTCGTGAAACGAGAAGAGGGTGAGAGGGTGATGACTTCTCTACATCAGAGGAGTCGTGTAAATCATGATATGATAAAAAGAAATATTCAGTGACAGGTCTCATTGGTCCTCGTCGCTCCGGGATCTCGCTTGGCTTACTAGTCGCGCGATGATCGCCTTGCTAACTGCAGTGTGCATCATATACCATCATATTACTTTCGCACTGGTCATCCAGAGCGAGTCGGACGCGCATCAAGCACGCACGAAGTACAAATAAGGGGTTATGTAATAATACACGATTCATTGCTTCATTTCATCACGTCTAAATCGCACTTAGAGTCTTCGAACGATCGCGGTCAACGGTCGGGTGCCCAGAGAGTGCGTTTGCGCCTCTACCCAGGGTTGTAGACTCAAGTTTGTTACACACAAGTTGGATTTGATTACTGTGCAAGTTCTCACAGACTGGCCCGAAACTCGTTCGAACATGGGTTGCATCTGCTCGACGCCGTATGACGATCACGCCACTCCAGAGGAGCGCCGTAGCAACGCCCTCGCAGCTGCCGAGGCTCGCAACAAAGCGTTCGAACAGCGAGGCATCCAGGTGAGCTGTGCAAGACAAAACGGGCATCCTTTCATGACGACTGACCGTTCTCTTCAATCGACGCAGAACGCTAAGACCGCGAGTAAAGTTAGAGATACGTACGTGGACGCGACAAAACCGCGCGTCACGTCGGGGTACCAGGACAGGAAGAGCGAACAGATGGCGAGAGACTGGGCAACCTGACGACGCGGTTGAGCCCCGTCTCTCGGCTCGGGAATTTATACCTTTGTTGTGACTTTACAAATTAGACAATCTCTAGAAAACCAAAGTTAGCACTTTTCCTACCGCATCGTGCGCGTCCGTTTCAATCTATTGCCTCTTGGGCAAATCCTGGAAGAGCTCTTGGAGTTCGCCGCTCTGGTGCATCGACATCATGATGTCGGAACCGCCCACAAACTCCCCCTTGACGTAAAGCTGCGGAATAGTCGGCCAGCTCGAGTATTCCTTGATACCGTTGCGCAATTCATCGCTCGCTAAAACGTTCCGGCTTGCGTATTCGACGCCGTGATGATCCAATATTCTGCACGCCATGTTGGAAAAGCCGCACTGCGGCGCCGCGGGAGAGCCCTTCATGTAAATGATGACGTTGTTCGACTTGACGTCTCCCTCGATAATCTTCGTCACTTCTTCGGCACCGGTGACGTTCGTCTTTGGCTTGAAGTCATCGTGCGTGTCCGAAGCGAAGCCTCTCAAGGAGTTTGTCGGCACGCTGGCTCGCAATAAAGAAGAGGACGTCACCGCCTTGGCGACACCAAACGAGGGAAGTTCGACGTGACGACCGAAGGTTTGGGCGCACTTGGCCGAGGACGCCGCGGTTTGTAACGCGTGAAGGGCAAATCTGCGAGCTTGCATGACGCGAGCGTGTCACGGATTGGGTTCGCGCGCGGGGAAGTGACGGCTCGAGTGTCTTTCTGGGGGTGGGCTCAGTTGCGGAAAAGCGCGAAAACTTGTTGGGCGCTCCTCCGACGGGTTGCTTTCTATACGTAAGTACGTGTCTATTCATAAATCCTATATCCAATGTACTTGAGCCACGCTTGCTGGACCTTGGGATCGAATTTGTCTCTCAATAACCAGCGCTCGTTATCGGTGGTGGCAAACATGGTGGGCTCCCATGGAGGAATTTCTCCGGTTTTCATCGCCTTGTGGAGTCGTCTCTGACCTCGTTCAGCCTTCTTCTTCGCTTTCGCTGCAGTTTTCATATCCTTTGCAAGGAGCGCCTGGAAGAATTCTCCCCATAGACAGTGGCTATCGGTGAAGCCATTGAGCGGCTGAGTGACGGCGCGAGGCGCTGTGGAGGATTTGGGTTTGGCTGGCCGCCAAAACGATCTTACAACGTCGTGATGCCTTTCAGAAACCTCATCGACGCCTTCTGTGAACTTACCCATGAAGTACATGTAAGGCCCATTTTCATTTACAATCGAACCATCGAATCGGTTCGCGTTGCTCTTTAAACCGGCAGTTCCGCGTGGTTTGAAGTGCAGCTCGGCGTACAGTTTGGGTCCTTCGCTCACGCGTTCCAACCGAATAGTTCCGACAGTTTCCGAGTAGGAGCCACTCAGGCCAAAGAAGCGAATAAACAATGAGGGAAAAGTCATGACGTATTTTTCTCCGGTGTGTAAGTTCTCGAAGCGCATTTCTCCTCCGATCAAAACTTGCACGGCTGCGCCCTTGAAGACCGGCTTTGCTTTAACATCTGCAGACATGTGTAAACCAATCTCTTCGTTTCGTAGATCCCACGTGGTGATTGGTGGATGATGACACACTTGTTCGGCTAAATACGTAGTGTCGCCACTCTTGATGCGATGTGTCTCACCTAAAATCGGGTTTAATGGCTTCTTCATCGCCCCAAATGTGTACGGAGACTTGACGCCGGCGCTCGAACCTCCTTCGGCTCGAATCGCGCACGTATCCAAGTACAACTTGACCATCCGCGCCAAACGACGCTCTGGATCCGGATGCTTCAAGTCACTCCAATCATTCTCACACCCTTCAATCACGTACACCGTATCCTCCGCCACCTGAATCGTACTAAAAGGTACAAAGAACGTCGGCGGCAGTTCAATATCCGTCAAGTCCTGTCCCACCTTGAGATGTTTCGTCATCCCAACCAACTCCTGCGATCCACCACGACTCTTCATTCGCTCATGCATCTCCCTCTTTTCCGGCGTCATCAATCCCAACCGCTCCAACTCTGCCGCTTCCTCCTCCGCTTGTCTCACAGCTTCCTCGTGTTCCTTTCTCAACAAGTGTCTCACCTTCGCTCGCATCTCCCGCACCGCCATCGCCACGAACCCTTGATGCTCCTCTTGTTCCCAAACCTTACCCAGCGTGAACGGAAACTCCGTCCCAGGGGCGATCCCAACGTTTTCCGCCGTCAGTTCCTCCCCGTCATCGTCTTCATCGTCGCTATACCGCAGTTCCTCTCTCGCATCGTACCACAAGTCGTCATCTTCCGGTTGAAACCGCGTCGCGACGTCTAGTTTTCGCGCGCCGCGGAAGCAACACCAGCACGACATGACTGACCCTTCCAAGACGCGCGCACAATCCTCCCTCACCGACGACCCGTCGTCGACTGAAGCGCGGTTACTCGTTCGTTTTTACTCCCTCTCACTCACTCACTCATTCCATTCCAATCATTCATTCAAAAAGACGATCGATCGCACTGCGTAACGCTGAAGGTGAGCCAAAAAAGAGGATGTGATGATGATTTCGAGACTTTGATTTTGATTTTGATTGACTGCCCGGCGTCATCTCGAGACTCGACACCGCGTGAGGGCGCGAAGACGGACCGGCGGACTCGCCTCGGGTGGTCGACGGCCATCATGACGGCGTCGGCGAGCGTCGTCGCCGCGGGCGGTGGAGGAACCGCCGGGGCTTCGGTGCGAGCGAGCGCGGAGGCTGTGCAATCAGAGCTCGAGTCTCGGTACGTCGTGGAAGGGAAACGATCGGAACGAGTGGTTGTGACGGAGAGAGACGTCGATGCGAAGCAAGCGATTCACGCGCGCGGGTGCGAGGGATGCGAGATTGAGATAGCGAGCGGGGTGACGTGCGCCAAGGTGTTTTTGGAGTCGTGCGCGAGGTGCGAGGTGCGGTTCAGAGGACGGGCGGTGAGCGAACACTTGGAGGTTTGGCACTGCGAGGAATTGACGGTGAGGTTTGAGAGTGCGTTGGGGACGACGCAGGTGGATCAATCCAAGGCGGTGCGGCTCGAGTATGCGAATGAGAGGTGCATGAGCGCGGTGGTGTTTGCGACGAGCGAGGACGTGTGCGTGCGCTTTGGCGGCGACGAGACCACGTTAACGAGGTTGGACGCGGAAGACCTCGCCCCGGGTGATCACAGAGAGATTCCACAATTCATCACTAGATTTGTAGACGGACAGCTTCTCACGGAACGTTTGATTCGGGGCAAGGATGAGTACCCGACGACGGAGCGCGAGTTGCGTGCCTCCTTGGGAGACCAACTCGCTGAGGAGCACTTAGACACCGCTCCGGCGAGAGCAGAGCTGCGCAAGGACAAGGGTAACCTCGCGTTTAAAGATGGAAACTTTGCCCAAGCGGCCGTTCATTACACGGAGGCGATCGAGCTCGACCCGACCCACGTGGTGGCGCTGTGTAACCGAGCCCAGTGTTTTCTCAAGCTCGGCGACCATGACCGAGCGCTCGCAGACGCCGATTCGTGCATAGACATCAAGTCCGACTACGTCAAAGCGCACTTCCGCCGAGGTCTCGCCCTCCACGCCCTGGCTCGATATCCAGAAGCCATCCAAGCCTTTGAGAGGACTCTCGAGCTCGATCCTTCCAACGCCCAAGCCAAGGACGCCGTTCGGTTTGCCGAGCTGATGGCTCGTAAACAAGCCGCCGTGAGGTGAGAAGGCGCGCGCTCTATTTTATTTCATTTTAGCATCTAGTTGCCCATTTCAAACGCATCTTAGCCAACAAATCCCACGCGTTCTGCCAGAGTTCCGATCGCGACATCCTCCGAGCAGAGCGGAGAGAGAGCGCGTGCGGGTGAGCGTTTCCCAGGTGGAGTGGACCGGACGCACGCGCCTCACTACGTGTGAACAAACAGTACCATTTTTAAATACTCGATCGATTCAAACCTAAAGTCGGAATTCGTCGATGCACGACTGAAATCAAAACCGGAAAATGGCGGATGCGCGAAAATGATCGATCGATCGGATCGGATCGGATCGAAGAGATCGGATAAGAGGCGAGGCGAGAGAGAAACCCCACGGGAACGGACGGCGACAGGGCGCGACGCGTTGGAACGACCGGGGCGCGTGGGGCGATAGATTGGAATAGACCATGCCCATGGCGACGATGAGAGGTCACGCGACGGCGCCGGTGGGAGGATGGATGCGCGCGTGCGTGGGAAAGGAGCGACGGGGAAGTGTGATTATGAATAAGACTCGCAAGTCGAGAGACGCGATCGCGGCGCGCGCGGCGTTCGATGTCGCCGGGGCGAGGATTGCAGGAGTGGGCAAGGCTATTCCTGAGAAATTCCTCACGAATGACGACCTGAGTAAGCTCGTGGAGACGAACGATGAGTGGATTTCGACGCGAACGGGTATTCGCAAGAGACACATCATTACTGGAGAGGAAACGTTGACGTCGCTAGGTGCACAAGCGGCGAACCAGGCGCTCGAACGGGCTAACGTGAAAGCGGAAGATTTGGATTTGATCATTCTCGCCACGTCGAGCCCGGACGATATTTTCGGAAGCGCTTGTACGATTCAAGCGGCGATCGGCGCGAAGAAAGCGTTGGCGTTCGACCTCACCGCGGCGTGCAGCGGTTTCGTGGTCGGGTTGGTGAACGGGGCGCAATTTATTCGGGCTGGGGGTTATAAGAATGTTCTCGTTATTGGTGGTGATGTTTTGAGCCGATACGTCGATTGGCGGGATCGGGCAACTTGTATTCTTTTTGGAGATGGTGCTGGTGCAGCCGTGTTGACGGCGACTGACGCTGACAATTGCTCTCTCAAGGGCTTCGACATGCACTCTGATGGGAGCCAAAACCATCACTTGATAGCGCAGTACATTGGTGATAACGGCAAGCCGCTCAGCGAAGGAGCGTCAAACACGGCTTCGTTCTGCAACATCTCTATGAGCGGTCAGGATGTCTTCAAGTTTGCTGTGCGAACGGTGCCGATGACGGTGAACAAGTCGCTCGAAGCGGCTGGGATGACGGCTGAAGATATTGATAAGTTAGTCTTACACCAAGCCAACCAGCGCATCATAGACAGTGCGGCGACTCGCTTCGGGTTGACGGAGGACAAGGTAGTTAGTAACATTGCTGAGTACGGCAACACGTCTGCGGGCTCCGTTCCGATTGTCCTATGTGAGGCTGTCGAATCCGGGGCGATCAAGGAGGGTGACGTTCTCGCCTTTGCGGGATTCGGTGCCGGTCTCACCTGGGCGAGCGCGATTTGGAAGTATTAAGCTTAAACACGATAAAAGTTGTAAAGAGAAGAAGAAAGCGAGAGGAGCAACCCCACGCGTCCCCTGACCCCTTCAGACCCAGTCGCGGCTCGAACGGCTTCATGGCGCCCGCCATCGTCCCACACGCGCTTCAAAATGGACCACGCGCGCTTGAGGTCCGCGCTCTTGTTCAGTCATCCGTCGGATTTGAGCGTTTCGACGCCGAGAAGGGCGACGGAACTGGAAGACACCCCAGCCCGGGTGAACATCACGCAACCAGAAGCGCCGTCTACGAGGTTGCTTCCGACGACTACGACGTCGTCGTAGCATCTGGAGCCGATGTATTCGCAGTGCGCGTGAATCTCGGTGATGGGGAGATTGAGCGGGGTAAAGAGAACGTGTTGAAACCGACAGCTACCAACGCGTACGCGAGCTCCAGCCGGCGGCTTTCAGTCATGTCGACAGGACGAGAGATCCAGTCCTTACACATCGCGAAAGACGGACGACGCATGCTAATCGTCGATAACTACGGAGTCGTAGACGTTATCGAGCGAAAGCTTGGCTGTGAATTCGTCTCAGAAGCAAGCTCTTCTGGTTCCCTTTGCGGCGTCGGGAAAAGTGAAGTTGAAGGCGCGAGCGGTTGGTGCGGGGTCGTCGCGGACGCTGAAGATCGCAAGTTGTACGTAACCAAAGGAGCGAATAAAACAATCGATATTTACGACGGCGATCGCAAGGTTCGGCGCATGCGAACTCTGTTAACGCCATATGATATCGATTTAGCATATGGAACCGGTGGCAGAGTTGTCACCGTCACTGAGGGACATCAATTAGCCATATACGACGAAAGAATCGCCGAAAAAGGAGGTTGCGCACACAGAATATCTCTCGGCTATAACAAACCGCTGTACGCGCTTTCTACGGCCAAAACTCCAGGATTAGAGTCTATCGTAGCGTGTGGCGGTTCGGAGCGTGTCGTACACATTATCGATGTCCGCAAGTGGGGCGCCATGGATAGGTGGCGAAACGCTGTCAAGTTTGACATCACGCAGTTAGAATTGAGTACCACGAGTCCTGGATTCGCGTACGTCGCCGGACTAGATTACGAGTGCATGTGTGGTAACTGGCAAATGCAGAGTGCCGACGGAGGCTTTTCATTCCGCGCCGACGCTAGATGGATGGGTCTTAGCTCATGCGTCGCTTCGGGTGAATCAGGCGGCGGATTGGGCGATATTCTCGCGGGCTGGAGCGAAAGTGGTCATGTATACGCCGCTCGCACGGTCCCGTGCGTGAAGACGCTCGTTTAGATCAATCAATAGTCAATTCAACGCGACGCTATATCCGCAGTTATCAACACCGCAACGAACCAACCAACCTCATCCGTCCTCAGTTGCTCGCTCTTTCTCGCGTTACGCCCTCGGCGAACTCACGCATTTGAATCGTTCGTTCGTTCTTCCCGGGTCCGACGGCACCGTTCGACGACGGCGACGCTCCGCTCGACGACGATGTTGGTGGATGTCAAGGTTGAGTCGCTCGAGAGTGATGGTTACGACGAAGCGAGACGCGAGGGCGAGGGCGGAAACGCACGAATGCCGACATTACCCGAACCGGACGTGTGCGCGATATGTCTGTCGACGCCAAGGACGCGGGCGCTGTTGGATTCGTGCGCGCACGCGTTTTGCTTGGAGTGTCTCGAGCGTTGGGCGCGCGTGGAGACGAAGTGTCCGTTGTGTAAGACGCGGTTTACGACGGCGACGCCGGTGCGCGGGGACGACGCGGCGAAGATAGTGGGTGAGACAATGGTGTTTAAAGAGAAAAACCAAGGCGGCGAAAGGGAGGACGCTTCGGAAGAATCTGAGGAGGAGGATGAGGCGGACTTGATTTTCTGCGACGTGTGCAGAAGCGGCGAGGACGAGGAGTGTTTGTTGCTCTGCGACGCGTGTGACGTGGGGTGTCACACGTATTGCGTTGGGTTGGAAAGCGTGCCCGTATCGGGATGGTTTTGTGAAACGTGTCGCGGCGGCGACGAACGGTTCTTTGGACGATCAACTAATTCGTCTCGGGCAAGGAGGTCTTCAGGAAGACGGTTCAACCAACTCGGCAACGACGACGGTGCGAGCGCATCTTCTCGAGCGAGAGATATATTACTGAGCGTCGAGGGCGGAGAAGCGGCGGTGAGATTGAGAGAGCGGCGCGTGGAGCTCGAGAGACGCGCGGCGCGAAGCAGACGAAGAGGAGAACGCCGAGCGAGAGGCGGCGGGGGAGAGCGCGCGCCGACTGGCGACGACGTTCGCATGCGTCAAATTACTCGCGTGCGCGAGTTGAGAGAGGCGTGGTCGCTGTTACAGAGCGGAGAGATGGAATTTCCGGGTTGGGATCGATCGGTGACGGTGTCTATCGCGCAAACGCCTCGCGTTTCGGTTCCGCCGCTGCCGGCGAGACGTGAGGACGACGAAGGACCAAAGACTATCGTCGAAGACGCATGGGACGTACTAGAAAAAGCGATGCGCGACGACGAAAAGAAAAAATCTGCGGCGAAAAGGCGTTCAGACAAGTCGTCATCGTCGACGGCCGTCGCGTCGCCGTCGCGACAAACGACGAAACGACCGAAAACTGTTAGAGAACCTCCGGGTTGGAGCATGTCTGCCACCGCGTGGGCGCCAATCGCGAGCACTTCCAGGCCGCCTCCATCCACGTGTCATCGTCCGGCACACGCCGTGACGTCGATGACTTCGCCGCCGCCGACGAAGACACCACTACCACAGAAACCACCAACGATTAAAAAATCAGACGTCGTATCAAAGGTTAAGGATATCCTTCGACCAATGTACGCCGCTAGAACGATTTCGCGCGACGAATACAAGCGCGTCTGTCAATCATCCACCGAACGCGCCGTCGCCGACGCCGTCACCAAAGTCGACGACATCAAACGTATCGTTCACATCTTTCTACCTCACCGATGATCTAACGCCCTGCCCTAGCTCTAGCGAAAGTTGAAGTTGTTCAATCCCTAGTAATAGAAATAGCACTACAGTTGGCTCGGGGGTGCCCAACCAACTTTATTCTCCCACGCACGCATTCACCCGAAAATGACAACCACGGACGAAGGCGCCCGCACCATCGCCCCGTTCCTTCAACGCGCCGCCGAGCTGGACGCATCCATGCCCAAGATTGCGTACTACTGTCGCATGCACGCCGTTCGCGAAGGGCTCAAACTCGAACAAAGATCTTCAGAAGTCAGGGAGACTTTGGAACGCGCCATGGATGCGTTGGAACGCGCCAAGGGATCGCTGACGCTGAATGAAGAGGACGACGAGTTGGAGTTTGAAAATTTCGCGCTAAAGATTTTCGCGAAGGCGGACGAGGCGGACCGACGCGGGAGTCGGACGGTGAACACGGCCAAGTTGTATTACGCGGCGAGCGTGTTTTTAGACGTGTTGAGACAGTTTGAGGACGAGGGAGAGTTGGGAGAGGATTTGGCGAGTAAACGACGGTATGCGGCGTGGAGGGCGGCGGAGATTGTCAAGGCGGATAAGGAGGGACGAGAACCGAGCGCACCGTCGTCGATGGAGGAAAAGGAGGACGACGATGACGCGGGAAGGTTGACAAGGCCAGTTGGGAACGAGAACAAGAACGCGACGACGACGGCTTCGGATGAGATGCCCTCTCCGCCGTCTTACTATCCCGTCCCGCCGTCGGTGTCGATGGTGTCTGGGATCGCACCGAAGAGTGGGGCGCCACCGCCTGGTGTAGTAAATGGTTCGCAAGTCAAGGCGGCGTCGTCGACGGTGCCGCAAACAAACGCCAGAGCGTCGAGCGTGGCGGGAGCGCCGTCGAGAGCTCCTGCTGGAGTGGCGCCCGTCGACGTTGACATAGGAAGCATCGCCGACGCGCATAGACATGCAAAAATAGCGGTGAGTGCATTAGGCTTTGACGACGTGCACACGGCGATCGAATCGCTCGAGCGCGCGTTGGCAATTTTAGGAAACATAAAAAAGTGAGAGGCGGCTTTTCTTTGTAAATGACATTAAATGTGACTGAGGATTACTTGCTCTTGAAGACAGCTTGGTCGCCGAGCTCTTGACCAGCGAGACCTTCCTTGGCAACGCGCGCGAAGAAATCCTTGAGGGTCTCCGAGCCGTAGCTCGGCGTCGCATTCGCGTCGTATTCACCCTTGTCGTTCATGACCAACATGGACTCGGCGGCGTAGTAGCGACCAATCTTACCAAACTCAGCAGCATCCTTCATGTTACTGAAAAAGCCGGCAAAGAAATCGAGCACCTTGATAACGCCATCCATGATTTCGATCGGCACCTTGACAAACTTGGGCTCCATGTCGAGCAATTCGAACAACATGTTGCCTTGTTGAAGTGCAGAGAGCGCTTCGCCTGGACCGCCGATGGGAAGAACCTTGTTCATCATCTCCGGTTCACGGATGGAATCCGCCATAAACTTGGCCAAATCGCTCTCAGAGATTGGCTTGCAGGACGCCAACTGACCATCGCCGAACATGACGTACGGACCACCCTTTTGCACAACCTCAACTTGACCAGCGAGAGACTTGAAAAATGCTGTCGGTCGCACGATGGAGTACGAAATGTCTCCAGCGGCTTGCAAATCAGCCTCAAACTTCAACTTGGCCTTTTGGAAGGTGAGCGTCGGCTTTTGCACGCAAATCGCACTCAGCAACACAAAGTGCTTCGCCCCTCGCTTGCGCGCCACGTCGAGGACATTCTTCGTCGCTTGGTAATCGATATCCCAAGAATCCTTGACGCCGCCAGTGCGGCTCGCCAGGCACGACACCACCACATCGTATCCTTCCTCCCCGAACGCGTCCGCCGCGATGGACACCGGATCCATAACGCTTCCAAACTTCACCTTCGCATCCGGAAACAACGCCTTGGCTTCATCCTTACCCGTCTTTCCACCGATGCCGCTCTTTTCCCGCGTGAACGCCGTCACGTCGTACCCTCGAGCGCAGAGCTCCCGGGTCACAAACTTTCCGATGTAACCCGTCGCGCCGACCACGAGCACGCGAACCTCCGAGTTCGGCTTGCCTTCTAAATCCTTCGCCGATGCGCATCGCGTCGTCGTCGTCGTCGTTGCGGCGGCTCTTCGCGCGTTCGTCGTCATTCTTCTGGCGGATGACACGCGCGCGCATCCATTCGCTCGTCTCGCGCTCAAACCCGTCGTCGCGAAACCCGTCATCGCGCTGTGCATCGCCGACATGTTTCACAGAAAGCAAGGAACGCGTCCGTGTCGTCGCCTCGTCTGTCGCTTCAACGTCGCGTCCAGCGTCGCGTCGAAGGCTGACGTCGTCGATCCGCTCCTGAGAATCCTATCCAAAAAACGCGAGTCACGATGTCAATATCCAAGCATCAAAACGACTATGTCGGTACCGAGCAACCATCGATCAAGATGGTAATCATACTAAAAATATGACCAAAGTATGAAATTCAGAAGGACGCGTGTTCGCAGGCTCGCACCGCACACCGCGACTCGGACGACTCGAACGGCGACGACGAAAAGATGCGGCTTCGAAGCGGACAGAACAGCGGGGAAACGGTGCGTGAGATAATTTCGTACGCGCGATGGCGATGACGAGGGTCCGCGGCGGCGGGGGTCGACGTGGAGAACGTGAGCGTCGCGTATGGGTTGATTGGTGTGGCGGCTGCTGCTGCTGCGCTTTTTCATTCCATTCAGTCATCCAAACGGAAGACGCGATGATACGAGGCGAAGAAACGCAGAGACTGACAAATTCTGTTCTTTCGGCGTAGGAGGAGATGCGATTGCGCTCGGGACACGTGGTGGGGGTGTCGGGACCGGCGGCGGCTGCGCCGCGAAGCGCCGCCGAGGCGCGCGCGCGGTTGCTGAGCGCGCACTCGACGACTAAAATGCCGGAGGAACACGCGCCGAGGTTTAGAGAGGGCGTCAAGGCGGTATTTGATCGTTGGACGGCGGTGCAGCTGGCGGTGTTGAACTCGTGGGGTGGGCCAGAGTCGGAACAAAAGGCTGTCGACGCTGAGCAGGAGGTGGCGGACTGGCTCTTGTCGAAAAAGTCCAAGGACGCTTTAGAGATTGAGGATCTTCTGATTGAGATTCTCGCGGATGATTTCAACGTGACGTGCGAGGATGAGTCACCGAGAGAGGTGGCCAAGGCGTTGACGGACATCTTTGAGCAGTGTGCCGAGGGTAACTATGAGCTCATCTGTCAGATCGAGGCGACGCCGTTGCCGAGGGAGACGCTCGAGCGATGCAAGCAGGTGGAGGAAGATAAGCGGTGGACGATGAATGGTGGAGGCGTAATGGACATGGCCGATAGTTCAAGTGACGATGGGGACGACGAGATGGAAGAAGTGGACGCGGATGAGTTGGCTGACCAGCTCGGCGGGGCGTTCAACGTGCACGACACTGGTAATGAAGACTTTGACACATCGGCGCGACGAAGAAATGAGCCGGATGAGGACGGCTGGTGCACCGTTCCTTCGCGAAGATGATAGATGTAGGGAGGCGTGTTTAATATTCATTTATATCATTGTGATTGTCGAACGTCGTTGTCGCTGGTATTATAATTAAATCGCAAAACTTCTCTACAGCGGTTCTTCGTTGATGCTGATGATTTCCTCCTCTACGACGGTCGTTTCCACGACTTCCAAGTGAGCGTTCGCTTGGGCGCCGAGCAACTTGTTCATGGTCGACTTGAAAGCTTCCGTGTCTTGGGCCGCCTTCTTCGCCGCCACCCAGTTCTTCCATTTGTCTTCTTGAGCCTTCTTCGCGGATGCGACGTTCGAGTCTGCTTGGTTTCTGATCTTTTCGTCGATCTCTTCGAACTTCTTGCTGTACTTCTTGATGTTCTTCTCGATCTCGCGCTCTTGTTCTGGGCTAAGAAGACTCTTACCGCGCGGACGCCACACGAATTGGAAGAAACGATCCTTACCATACTTGTACAGCAACTTGCCGTTGAAAGTCCACATGTGGTAGCCATTCTCCATTTGGTGAACGCTCGTGACAGCGGTGGTGACGAAGCGGCCAGTCGGGTCCCACTCAACGTCGGTCGCCATGAAGTGCTCAACAGTCGCCATGGTGTCCATGGTATCAACATCAAAGAATTCAAACTGCCCGTTCATCGTCTTCAAACCGGCGAGGATGATGACGCGACCGTTCGGGCTCCAGAACAAGTGGTTAGCCGTCTTGTTCTTGATCGTGCCGATCAGCGTGACATTGTTCTTGCCGTTCTTGTCCTTCATGGTGTAGAAGGACACATCCGGACGCGCACCATCACCATGAATGACGGCGAAGCGGTGTCCCTTTGGCTCCCACGCAAAAGCAACAATCTTCTCAGCCTTGTTCGGAAGCTCGAGCACTTCCATCGGGCAGTTTGGTTCACGAAGACGGAATAATTCGAACCCGCTGTACGTGCTCTTCTTACTCTTTGTCGTACGCAAAATCTTCGCCGCAAAGTAGTCGCCGCTCGACTGCCAGTACATGCTGACACCAACGACGTTGAAAAGGTTCTTGGAACGAACTTCATTCTTGTTTGGCAATTGAATCAAGGAGAGACGAGCTGGCTGGTTACCACCGCCTTGTTCTGGCTGGAAAGCGGCCAAAATGGGATCCGCCGGGGACCAGCAGAAATCGACGACACCCTCGAGCTTGATGGACTTCTTGTCAACCAAGGTCATGTCCGGCGCTTGGTAGACAGAAATCATACCCGTACCGATCTTGGCAAAGAACGCTCCGCTTTCATCGCTGCTTTGACCGGACCACTTAAAGACCGGCCAAGTCAAACCTTGCTGGCCTTGCGCTATGAAATCACTAATCGGTCCCATGAATTGACGCAGCTTGGCACCCGAGCGGGTGTCGAAGAAGTTGACAACAACAGTCGTCGTCTCGCCCGCCTTGGTGGGTTCATGAGTGGAACCCGTGGCGAGGTATCGCTCGCAAGGAGAAAATTCGATGAACTGAACACCGTTGTGACCATACTTGGCGATACGACCGAACGACTCACCACCCCAAAGCGCGACACCTTGTCTGTGCACCGTCGCCAAGAAGCTACCCTTTGGCGACCACTGAACGTAAGACTCGGTCCAGAACGAACGGCGGTACACCTCCTCACCCTTCTTCGTTTGCGGATCGTTCCAGAAGATCTCCGTCTCATCACCAAATCTGCACACAAACTGATCTCGACCACGCTGATCCATCATCCACGCTTGAGTATTCTCTCTTTGCGTGAACGGCTTCGGCGCTGGTGCGGCATACTCATCTGGAACCTTTGTGTACTTTTCAAAGTCGTCGAACTTGCACACTTTGAAAATGTGAGACTTGTCGAGCTTGTACCCATCGGTTTGCTCCACTGCCGACTGCGCCTGTTGCTCAGTCGCGAATTCCACAAAAGCATACCCGAGAGTCGTCTTAGATTCATCTTGCGGCATGAGCAAACCACCCTCGCGAATCTCACCAATTTGACTGAAAATTTTCGTCAACACGTTGAGCAGCTTGGGGAACTTTGCCTCTGGAATCTGCGGAAGGTTATCCACGACAATGACAGAGGCGAAACCAGTCTCTTGCTTCGCGTCCTCCATATCAACAGTCACCGGCTGATCCAACCCGTACCGTTCAATCTCTTCCGCCGGAAGAGTCACCGACTCTGGGTCCACTTTACCCCAGTCGACGAAACCGTCCTGCGCGAAACGCGATTCGCAAAACGCGTCGTTGGTCAGTCTCACGTCTTCGCACTTCGTCCTTACCCCGACCCGCCGCTCGTGTCACCTGACTTTCGTTTTGTTTCCGGTTCGTCTTCGACGAGTAATCCATTTACCCGCGTTCCCGCGCCACTGATCCATCCAGCCACCTTTCCCGGCAGAACCTCGTTCGATCCCTCAAATAAATCAAAACACCATCGCGTCGCGTCATCGTCATCCACGCACCTCATCTCTAGGGAAACTCGCCGGGATCGCATCCATGATGTCACGTCGCTCTTCTTCGCGCGTTCGAATCGGTTCGAATGGGCGACGACGGGCGTCGGCGTGTGCCGTATGCGTCGCTCGTGGGTGGGCGTCTGGACCCTAGAAATGATATGCCACCAAGTGTAAAAATATTTGATGACTTGACAGTTTTGGATTGTTTGGTTTGACTCGTGTGTCGGCAAAAGACGACGACGACGACGATCAATCGATCGATACCGGTCGACGATGACTGAAGCGACAGGGCTGATTGACTACCTGAATCACTCGTGGACGCCGTACCACGCGACGCTGACGACGTGTGAGGCGCTCGCCTCGGCGGGGTTCGTTGAACTGAAGGAACGCGAGGCGTGGAGCCTTGAGAGAGGGAAAAAGTACTTTTACACTCGAAACGCGTCGGCATGCGTGGCGTTCGCGGTGGGTGGGGGGTACGAACCCGGGGATGGATTTGTCATCGTTGGGGCGCACACGGACTCGCCGTGTCCGAAACTTAAACCGAAGAGCAGGATGGAGGGAAACGGGGCGGTGCAGGTGCGCGTGCAACCGTACGGAGGAGGACTGTGGCACACGTGGTTCGATAGGGATCTCGGCATCGCGGGTAGGGTTGTGGTGAAGAAGTCGACGGGGGAGATTATGCATCGTTTGGTTAAGATTGATCGGGCGGTATGCCGGATCCCTACGCTGGCGATCCACCTCGACAGAAACGTAAACTCTGAAGGTATGAAGGTGAACTTTCAGCAACACATGGCGCCCGTTCTGGCGACGAGCGTCAAGGCGGAGATGGAAAAGGAGGTGAAGAGCGGAGAGAAATCGAGTGGAGATGGCGAACGACACGGCCCACTTTTGCTCAAACTTCTCGCGGAAGAGTTGGCGTGTAATCCTGAGGACATCGTGGACTTTGACTTGCAGTTGTGCGATACGCAACCGAGTGCGATCGGAGGCGCGCAGAATGAGTTTGTGTACAGCGGTCGCTTGGACAACTTGGTGAGTTGTTACACCTCGCTCCGCGCTCTCCTCGATTCTACCACTGACGAGGCGTTGAAGGACGCGGCGGGCGTTCGCATGATTATGCACTTTGACCACGAAGAAGTCGGTAGCGAGTCTTCAAGCGGAGCCGCAGGAGCGATGACGACTGATGCGGTAAAGCGAATCAGCGCCGCGTTAAATTCAAGTGGAGTCGAAGGACTGGACGAAAGGACTCGACGAGCTTCGTTCTGTGTCAGCTCGGATATGGCGCACGCGCTGCACCCAAACTACGCCGATCGACACGAGTCTGGTCACGCACCCAAGATGCACGGAGGTTTGGTGATCAAGCACAACGCAAACCAACGCTACGCGACCGATGCTGTGACTGCATTCATGTTTAGAGAGTTGGGTGAGCGTGTTGGCGTTCCCGTTCAGGAGTTTGTCGTTCGCAGCGACACAGGCTGCGGCTCTACCATCGGCCCAATTTTCTCCACACGCACCGGCATTCGTACCGTCGACGTCGGCGCTGCACAACTCTCAATGCACTCCATTCGAGAAGTCTGCGGTGTGGATGACATCGATCACGCCGTCAAGCACCTCACCTCCCTCTTCACATCCTTCATCGAGCTCGACAACAAGTTTATCGTGGATGGTAAAATCGGTACGCTTTGTCGTCCGTGCAACTTGTTTGACGAGGAAACCGTAGACGTGAGAAAGATGTCCATCACCACCGACGACGCTCGCACGTACGCGTCGTGATTTCCTTTCTGCTATCTTTTTACCCTGCTCGTCGACCGCGTATCGACCATGTAATTGTTTTAATGAAACCCGAGCCAAAACGACAGCTTGGAAATTTTTTGAAAATAAAAACCGGCACTCGAGCCACGCAACGTCATCACACCCCGCTGCGTTCCCGCCGTGCGCCCCGGGCACCATGCCCAAATCCTCGGGCATAGACGCCGAGGCGTACGCGCTCCTCAGACGCCTCGGGGAGCTCCAAAAACAAGTCGCACAGGCGCGCAAGTCTGGGGATCACTCTCGAGCCTTGACGTTGCTCTTTGAGCAGGAAGATGCGTTGAAAAACGAGGCGTCTCGGTCGACGGGTGACGCAGCCACGGTGGAGACGATCCTGCAAAAGGTTAGAAAAACTATGGAGGAAGTCCGCGCGGAGATGCACGCGAAACCCGTCGACGCGGCGCCTCCGAGGGTGACCGCAGAGGAATCAAGGGGACAGAAACGCTTCGTCGACGAGGCAAAGGAGAACGACGCGCCGCCGAAACAGCCGACGGCTGCGACGACGACAAAGGCGACGACGACGAATTTCGCAGCCGTGGACGCTGCTTTAGCCAACAAGACGAAACACGATTGGGGCCAGGCGCCACCGCCAATCATGGTGGACCTGGAACAGGACGACGATATGGACGCTCTCGACAAACTCAATGTAGACTTATACTCGGAGCGGAGACCAGCAGCCGTGGGAGGTCGCGGGGCGAAGCAGAAGCCGTTCGAGCCTCCGGTGATGAATCCGAATCGTAAAAAGGCTCGAGGAGATGCGAATAGGGGTAACGAAGACGCGGGAGGACCAAAGTCTAGATGGTCTGCAGATGCGGAACGCGGAGAGGCGAACAAGCCTCCGACGCGCTTTATGAGCGCCGGGGAGAGATTAGATTTAGAACAAGCGGCGAAAGGATTGCCTCCGACGCATGCGCAGTACAGAGCGGCGAGAGAAGCGAATGGTGCGACTCGGACGTATGGACGTGGTCGAAACGGCACGGGTTTCGTGCCGCCATACGGCGGCGGCGTCGGCGGCAATGGACAACGCGTCAAACCGAATCAGAATGCAAACGGCGAGGACGATACTCAACCATTTAGTGAAGCAGTCATGCAAAAGTTGTCGCCGAATGGAGAGCCAATCTCCGAAGATATTCTTAAGATTGATCGTGAGATCGTCGAGCGCGTCGTGAGCGAAATTTTAGATCGACATGAGAGCGTTGATTGGGATAGCATCGCTGGTCTGGAGCATCCAAAGGCGGCGGTCCAAGAGCTCGCCGTGTGGCCGATGATGAACCCTGAGTTGTTCGTTGGAGCGCGAGCCGTGCCAAAAGGCCTTCTTTTGTTTGGACCGCCGGGTACTGGTAAGACTCTGATCGGTAGGGCAGTCGCGAGTCAGTGTGGTGCGACTTTCTTTTCCATCTCGGCGTCAAGTTTGACGAGCAAATGGATTGGTGAAGGCGAAAAGATGGTCAGAGCCCTCTTTGCCGTTGCGCGTCATCTCTCACCCGCGGTTATCTTCGTGGACGAGATTGATTCTTTGCTATCGGCTCGTAAATCCGACGGCGAACACGAAAGCTCGAGGCGCATGAAGACTGAGTTTCTCGTCCAAATGGATGGCTTGGGTGGTGGTGAAAACGACCGCTTGCTGTTGATTGGAGCGACGAACAGACCTCAGGAACTAGACGACGGTGCCCGTCGTCGTCTGCCAAAACAGCTCTACATCCCACTACCGTGCGCCGCTGCTCGTCGAGACATGATTTTGCGCACTTTGAGCGCGGGCAAAGGTGTCGCTCACAAGCTCTCAGAGTCTGACTTGGACACGATTTGTGAAAAGACAGATGGATACTCTGGATCCGACATGAAGCACCTCATCCAAGAGGCTGCTCGCGCGCCGGTGAGGGAGACGTTCCAAAAGACGAAAGACATACCAGGTCCGGTGTCCCCAAGCAGTTTACGTCCAATTGTTTTGGCAGACATTCGACGGGCCGCAAAGCAAGTTCGGCCGTCGGTGACTCGCGCCGACGTGGAGTTTCACGAAGAGTGGAATAAACACCACGGCGCGTTGACAGCTGGAGCGGGTGAAGACGACGACGACGACGAGTCTTGGTGAATTTCGGATTTTGCGAACTACTACGTACTAATGATTTTAAATATTCATCAATCTAGCTTAGCTAAGTGCTCTCTGCTCATGGCACCGCATTGATTGCGCGCAAAATACGCACTACGAGATTGAGCGAAGCGAGATCGTTTTCAGCATCCACGTACTCGGTCGGGATCGCGTCCGGTGTTTTAGCAAACTCGAAAGCCTTTAAGAAATCAGCACCCGTCGCACTTTCGGGAACCGGAAAGTGTGAAGCAATCACTCGCCGCGCGTTCCATTTGCTCACTTTCTCTGCCCATTTCGCCACGTCATCGCGGTAAAATTGAAACACGACGTTGAAGACGATTGGGCTGACGACAAACTTACCCGCCAAACCTCTGAACGAATTTTCGGGGTTAAGAATATTCTTTGCGTCTGGGGCGATGAATAGCGAGAAGAGCGCCATGCGTTTCCAACCGTTGGCGATACGTTCGTTGCGCCGACTGGCGGGGATGTTTGGCGACGCAATGTTTCGACCTCCGCGATAGTTTCCAATCTTCAAAAGTCGAATGGTGAAACACTCATCACTCCCTAAGTCTTCCAAATCACTCTCCGGGATAATCTCTGGCGCTTCGTCGCCGACGTACACCGCGGCGTCGGTGACGAGGATCGATTCAGAGTCCTTGTGGTAGAATGCGCATTCGGAATACGTGTAGTTGTGCCAAAACAACGGAGGCAGAAATAAGAGCTCGCTCTCAATCTCATCCCTCCACGGCGGCGGGTTGGTGTCATCGCCCAAGATACCTTTGGGAAACAACCCCAAAAACGCGTTCGGCAGCGGCAACGGAAAGCTAAACTGACCCGGCGCAATCCACAACTGACAGTTTGGAAACTTGCGTGTAAACGCCGGAGCAAAAATTTTGTGTTCGTACTGCGTCGTCGACAACACCGCGTACTTGACCTCACCTCCAATCTCCTGCAACAGTTCCAAGCACTCCTCCGTCGGGGCGATGGGATCGTGCACCCATAGACTTCCGTCTCGTAGCTTGACCACCGTCGAGCGTACGTTCGTCGACACCCCGAGCCCGAACCCAATCCCTTGCTCCTGCTCGAGCGTCCACACCGACCCGGGGACGATTTCCTTCATCGTCGTCCTTCTCGACAACAGCGGAACCAACGGAAACGGAAACCCGGTAAAGTTTACGTACCTTCGTTTCGCCTCAGTGTCAGTGTCAACTTGTTCATCACCCATCCTCGCCGTCATCCTCGTCGTCAACCTCGTCAACCTCGTCGTCGTCGTCGTCGTCGTCCTTCTATCAGAACGCTTCACCATCCATCCTCTCGCGGTACATTTCTTTCCCTTTGACGCGCCGCGTCCCACGATCTTCACCGCCGTCGCACCGTTGGCGCTCATCGTCGTCATCGTCAACGACACTTGTCAACAACCACCCATCCAGTCGTCGCACACTCGCGCTCGCAGCTCGCGGCAACAGAACGACCGAACGACCGAACGACCGAACGACCGAACGACCGAACGACCGAACGTCCGAACGAACGACGGAATAAAAACGCCATCGGAATAACGACGCCATCGACTAGGACCCTTTTAACTACGCGTGCGACGCCCCCTTTTTACCATCGGATAACGCCCCTTTTTGGATGCAAAAAAGCCCGTTTCGCCGCTCGCGATTGGTTCGCTCGTTCGTTCGCCCGCACCGAGGCGAGGGAGAGATCCTCTTTTCCGTCGCGCTCTCACTCTTTTTTTTTGTTGATCCTTTGTGGACGATTGATTGAGACAGAGATGACGAGTCGTGATCGGTAAAACCACACCCCCCTCCTCCTCGATCCCGACGACCCGCCCTCCCTCCCTCCGTCCGCGTCACCCCACACCACGTCGCGCGCTCACTTCGGGCGAACGAACGAACGAACGAACTACCCTCTCCCTCTTCTCTGTTTGATTCGGGGAACATGTCCGCGGTGACGCTCAACGCCGCGCTCGCGACGAAGGTTACCGCGAAGGTTACCGCGACGCGCCGATCGGGCAAGACGGTCGCGACGCGCGCCACCGCTCGCGTCGCATCCTTCGCCTCATCCTCCGCGTCGAGCGCGAGCCGTGGGTTCGCGGTGTCCACGCGTGAGGATGGGCGACGCCGCGCGACGCCGCGCAAGGCGTCCGCCGAGGCGTTCGGCGCGATGAAGAAACGCGGTGAAAACATCGTCACCGGTGCCGCCGCTGCGAGGTGGGTTCGCGTCGTCGCGTCGCGTCGGTTTCGGGTGGATTGTCGAGCTCGCGCGAATTCTCGCCAACCGGGTTTTTTTGCACCCAAAGAGGAGTGTCATGTTGTTATGTGCTCGCGGAATTTTTTTTTTGAGGTCATTCATTCATTCGTTCATCATCGACGACGACGACGACGGCGTTCGGTTGAACGAGCGCCACGATGGATGTCGAGGAGGTGGATGACGATTTTAAAAAACTGTTTGACTGACGCTGTTTGTGTTTGTTTGCGCGCTCGAACAGCGGTCCGCTCGCGGAGATCAAGGAAAAGTACCCGCAGTTGGAAACCGTCTTTTACTTTGCGGCTTGGTACTTTTTGAACGTGCAGTTCAACATTGTCAACAAGCAAATCTACAACTACTTCCCGTACCCGTGGTTCGTGTCTTGCGTCCACTTGTTCGTTGGTTTGTTCATCATGGGTTTCTTCTGGACGTCCAAGTTGGTTGAATACGAGCAACCGGATAAGGATTTCCTCAAGGCGCTCTCCTTGCCGGCGTTTTTGCACGCGTTTGGTCACTGCTTGACGAACGTGTCCTTTGCCGCCGTTGCGGTGTCCTTCACCCACACCGTCAAGACTTTGGAGCCGGTGTTCACCTCTGTTGGTTCTTACTTGGTTGCTGGTACCGTGTACCCGCTTCCGGTTTACCTTTCCCTCTTGCCGGTGATCCTCGGCGTCGCCATCGCCTCCGCCACCGAGCTCTCCTTCACCTGGTTGGGCTTTTTGACGGCGATGAGCTCCAACGTCGCCTTCTCCGCGCGCGCCATCTTCTCCAAGAAGCTCATGAGCAAGATGTCCCCGCTCAACTTGTACAACTGGGTCACCATCGTCGCTCTTCTCTTCTGCTTGCCGTTTGCCTTTTACTTTGAAGGCTCCACTCTCAGCGCCGGCATCCAGCAAGCCATCGCGCTCAAGGGTAAGAAGGAGTTCCTCATGGCGCTCGCCTCTGTCGGTTTCTACTACCACATGTACAACCAAGTCGCGTACCAAGCCCTCGGTAAGGTTGCTCCGGTGACCCACGCCGTCGGTAATGTCGGTAAGCGCATCTTTGTCATTGGCTTCAGCATTCTCGCCTTCGGCAACAAGATCTCCACGCAGACGTTGATTGGCAGCGCCATTGCCATCATCGGTGCCGGCTTGTACGGTGTCGTCAAGGGCAAGTACGCCGCCAAGAACTAATTTTGCACTTGCGTGATGACGATGACGCGTTCAAATGCGTTGATGCACTTGAGCTCGTCCTAGCCAGGACTCACGAAGCGTGGTTTTCTCGACGTCGAGAGAGCTGAATTTTCCTTCTTCGTGAGAGCGAGAGCGACGATCAACGAGGCGATCGTCAACGCGTAGATCGAGTGGCGGTTCGTGCCAATTGAGTAGAAAAATATATATATTTGCACATTCTTTTCCTCTTCATAGGGCTCGATTTGATGTAAGTTAAACACAAAGACAAGTCTTTTTCCAATTTCAACTTGAATGTTTCGACGCGCGCTCGTTTTACTTCGACTTGCTGTGTTGAATTATTATAAATTGATATTTCCATCACATCTTCTCTGACGCGCGACATCATCACGCGCCTCCGTCCGCTAAACCGTCACCTTTGAAGTGATACGAATCACTCGGGTACTCCCTGTTCCCCTCTTGAATTAAATCGTACAAAACCTTGAGACACCACTGTCTGTTGTGCTCGCGGTTGTTGCTTCGGCGACAAACAATCCTGAGCAAGTCTTGCTTTGGATTGTACCTCTTATCCACGAGAAGCTTGATGTACTCGAGTGCCTCGTCGCTCAAACCCGTGACGCGCTGTAATTCACCCAGTTTTACCGAAAGCGACACCTTCCAGTTGAGAGGATGCTCCTGCTTGTCGCCCGGCTCCAAGACAAACTCGCTCGTCCAGGTTAAAATTTGATCCTCCTCGGGCGCATCCGCGTCGCTCTTCGCGAATAAATCCCCGTACTTGCCCTCAAACTCCTCGGTTTGCTTCAAACCCGCCACAATCTGATCGACGAGCGCCGCCGCCTGCTCTTTACTCTCCTCCAGGCTCGCCTCAACCCATTCGCTCATATTATACAAGTCGCGTTCGTCCTTTCTCGTCGGGTATGAGTCAATCTCCGTCAGAAACCCATCGTACGAACCCTTATCCCTCCGCGTCGGCCGTCTTTGGTTCTTCACACCGAACACCCATCCACCATCATCGTTTTTCATCCCGATGTTCCCACCCTCCGTCTCCGTCGCGTCTTCTTCCCCGTCTCGTTCGCCTTCTTCACTCGTCGTTCCCGACGCTGAAGCGTCGGCGTCCTCGCCATCGCCTCGATCACCACCACCCTCCGTCCCGTACGCCCGGTGCGCGAGACCACCGCCCCATGCGGATCGCGGGATCGTCCACTTGGTGGTATTCGTCATCGCCCCCGCCCCCGCGTGCGTCGTCGGTGCTTCGTCGCGCGTCAAAACTAACCCAGGTTTCCAGCCGCCGATCGAACACGACGACGACGACGACGTTGACGCCGCTCGAACCGCCGCGATCGCGCGAGAAACCGTCGCGCGCGTGCCGCGCACGAACGCGATCGATGTTGATGACATGGCGCGCGCGTTCGCTCTAGTCGTTCCCTCGCGTGCGCGCGTATCTGTGATGAACTGTCTGTTTTCAGTTCTAAACCAGAGCGCAGTTGGGGCAACGCGCGCGACCCGAGCTCAAAATTTGTCAGAGTCTGCGTGAAATTTGAAGCGGTTTAGTCTCATCGTTCGAGCATCGAAAGGCGGAGCGACACGACAGGTGAAGAATGTAAAAAGATGCTGCGCGTTACGTTTGTATTGATGCTATCACGAAGCGCCGGATGCGAGAAATGCTCGAGCCGTCGCGGCGCGGGCGGTGAGACGTTTCATGGCGGCTCGATCTGTAGTGGCGGAACCGGCGACGGCGAGAGACTCCGGATCGCGGAGGAAACGGAGGAATCCAGCCTTAGCGCCCATGAGCTCGGGGTGGGTGGCGATCTTTTGGAAGAGGGCGTCGGCAGATGACGTTCTGGTTCGGTCATCGAGCATCGCTTGGAGAAAGAGCTTATGATGTAAGGAGACTCTCGGGCCAATGTCGACGCCGAATTCCATCGCTTTGAGCGCGGTCAGTGCGATCGCGCCGGAGAGCACGAGACCAGCGAAGAATCGAGCGATGTTTGAGATTCGCCGCACCGATGTCGAGGCGTCGTCAATCTCTTTGAGTTGATCCCAAATGCAAAGCTGAAAAGTGAGTCGATGCGCGCGCTGACGCTCAATGAGCTTGGTAGCGAGCACCTCGTAATACGGGTTGTACGCCTTTTCTTGCAAACAGCACTCGAGCAAAACCCTGGGAATTTCCCGGTCTTGCTTGTCCGCCAGAGGTAGTCGAAGCAAACGTTCAAGCGCGTCGGCGAAATCATCCGCACCCATGATTACGCAAAAGATGGCTCGGCGAGTCTCAGTGTTCATGCGCATCTTCTTCGCCAGTTGCAAGAGCTCGCCGCCCTCTCGCGTTTTGCCAGCTTGCTCTGCGATGGCGCCCTGCGCTGCACGCGCGGCGAACCACTCCGCCGTGCCCGTCGCGTCGGGCAGCCACCACTGACCTTTTTGGTTCTCCGTGTTAATGAGTTTGTTGTATGTCAAAGCGCGAAGCGCCACCGTGGCTTCTCCCATGTTTGTGCCTCGAAGCCACTTGCTCAGCACGACAGGGAATCCCCACTGATCTTTACCAACATCTTGACTGCTATCTCGCTTCTTATTGTTCTTCAAATCGATCACCATCTCGAGCATTAAGCGGGCCCGCTTGGAGAGAGCGCCGCCGTCCTCGCCGTCGCCTCGTTCCTTTTGGAGTTCAGCCACTCTCGCCTGTAGAGCCAATATGAACTCTTTCATGCCTACAGGATCTTCAGAGCGAAGTCTACTACCGGCTATTCTAAGCAATGTGAGCATCAGGGTCGAGTCGAGCTCGGACAAGCTCTTTGCCAGTGTTACCAGGAAACCGTAGCAACACGCCGACGGAAAGAGCCCACAAGTATACAGTCTGGCCAAGACGTTCACGATATTGCTACATGATCTCGCCTTCTCCTCCATTTGTTCTTGTTCTAATTTTATGCACAAAGCTGATCCAAATCGAGCGCCAGCCTCGGGTCCTATGGAGCCGGCGATACCGGCTACGAAAGCCGCGATGGCCGCCGTGTACTGGTCGCTCGCTCTCGGACCCTCCGTCAACGCAGTCATGATTTCCTTTGTCGCCGCATCGCAAACTTCGAGCCGAGGAAACTTTTGAGCGAGTTCGGCGACGTCGTTGACGATACCGGCGACGTTAGACTCACCCATTCTGTTCATCAAACCTCTAATTTGCCTGGCACATTGCTCAAATCCGGGCGACTTACCAGCCGCGGCTTCCATGCGCGCACGCACAGCCGGTGGAATATATTTTCCTGCGGTCGCCGCCGGCACAAAAGCTTCCTGTGTTTCTTCTTCTTCTTCCTCCTCTTCTCCGCCTTCTTCGTCTTCTTCCTCGTCCAATTCCTCGTCGTCGTCTTGGCTCTCCTCCGAGTCCATTTCCTCTTCGCTCTCCTCCTCCTCCTCCTCCTCCTCCTCCTCCTCGCTTTCGTCCTCATTCAAGAAATCCATATCAGGTAACCCATCGAACAACGAATCGAGACCGTCGTCAGGTCCTTTCTTACCCTTTAACTTTTTCTCAAGACGTTTCGCCGCAATTTCATCCTTTTTGTACTCCTCGAGCATCGACGCGCGCATCGTCGGCTTGGTCGGTTTAGCCTTCTTCTCCACCGCCGTCTTCGCCGAAACACCCGCAGGCGCGTCGCGTTTGTCCCCATTCCGCGCGCTCTTCGTCCGTGCGCGCATCGTTGCTGTCGCAGCCGAAGACGAAGCGACTGGTCGTTCGCCGCCGCCGGTTTGCTGATTCGTCTTCGTCGCCCCCTGACGACCCTCTACCCCGTCGTTCTCGCCGCGGCCACCTCGCGATTTGCGCCGAGCCGCGAGCTCTGCCTTCCATTTTGCGCTCGCTTGGCGTTTTTGCGCCACCGCCGCCTTGGCTGCGGCGCGTCGAGACTTTCGGTCGTCGCCGAGTTTGCGCTTTTTGCCACCAGCGCTCTGAGGCTCGCGTCCTTCGACGCCGCCGTCGTCAAAGGAATCGAGCTGACGCCAGAGCACACCGGGCAAGGATGGACCATCCTTACGCTTTTTCCCACCACTGCGTCCGCGCATGTCAATCGGGATCGCGTCGCAGTGTGAAAGACGTGTGCGCGCAGAGTGGATTTGTGATTTGTTCTTCTCACTAGTATTGATGTGCGCGCTATCCTACCTAGGTTCTAATGAGTGGTGGCTCGCCTAACTGAGTTCAAACCCAGCTTTTGATTGCGATGCGTAAATGATGGATCGTTCCAATGATGACAACCTCCTGTAGTTGGGGAGCTTTAGAATGTTGAAACACGTGCTCGCGCTGGGGAGGCGTTGGACATCCTTGCCGGCACCCAACGCGGCAAAGATGGATGCTGATTCGCTCACCTTGTGAATCACGAAGGGTGGATTGAGATGTTTGAAACCTTGTAACGGTGGTCTTGGACTCGAAGTGACGAATTTTAAAACGTCAGATCGCTGCTGCGCGTTCAATCTTCGCATGACTTTCCAAAAGTTTTTCACTGGAGTGCTCGATGGTGTGTACCCGCCGCTGTAATGGGTGTATTTTTGCCAATCGTCGACGTCAATCGCTGATTCCCCTCCGCTCAGCAAGAGACTCAGTTCGTGCGCGTTGAATAGACGCAACCACCGCTTGTCTATCATTTGCTGCATACCCTTCATGAAGGCGTGCACCGGAACGGCGAGACGTTTGTTGAGGTGATAATCAGCAAGAAGATGAACGTACAGAAACTTGTTCGAGGCTTGTACGTTGACGTCACGCCCGCCAGTTATGAGTTCTCGCGTGATGAGTTGGCCGTATACCTCTTCATCGCACGTGAAATCGAGACATAAATCGGCGACGTCGCCGTCGTATTCTAAAATCTGCACGATGGATCTATGCAATTCCTCGTCCAGACTTGGTATGTCATCAATCGTGCGTGGTGTCCCCAGAATGGTTGCCGCGAAAAATGGGGCGAGGTTAATGTCTTGCAAGATGCCCTCGTACAAGCCTTTACCAACCATCATTCCTATCATCTCTAAAAGTAACAAGCCTTCATGCGTGTCGCCGGCTCGAGCGCTCGGATGTATCAAGCCTTTCGCATTCGTGGTGAAGATTCCACGGTTAGGATCCAGCCCTTGTTCAGTGACTTGAGCTAACAACTCTTTGAAAAGACCGCCAGCATCTATGCCGGCCTCTTCTTGGCCGGCTTCGTTGACAAACTTGACGAGCAAGCGTCCCTTTGCCTTTGCACCGAGAGGTAAGAGGAATCCGAGCGCATCCTCCAGTACGCTTTGGCGACGTATGACAAGCTGAGCCACGGGTCTTACGAAAGAATCCCTGTGAACGGCATCTGTTCCACCCGCTTGCGCTCTGTAACCAGACTTTGCGCGATCAGCGCGGATGAGTTCACGGAAAATACGCACCCTCTCGTCGAATGATATGCTGTGAGGACAGCTCACGAGCAATTCTGACATTTGAGTAGAGACATTCGATTGGATGTACATCTGCAAAGCTGAAGCAGCAACCTCTGGAACGACGTCTAAATCATTGGGTGCGAGCCACATACCGTCTGGACAAAACTTGCGTCTAGCGTCACGCGTTGTTAACGCATGCAGTAAGTTTGCCGCATTTTCCACCGTTCGTCGCATTTCTTCAGTAATCAAATGAGCTTGATTCGAGACATACGAGCGAACGACAACCGTGTTTACAGCTATTGCGATTGCGCGTTGTTCATCTAAAGTAAATGGTCCCTCGTCACCGTAGAACTGGTCATCGCGTAAAATGACGAGCAGGTGATCGTACAGCGCACAGAAGAAACCAAAACACTTGAGGAGGTCCTTCGGAATATCTAAAATTCCATCGCGTTTGAACGTTGGCGAGACCCAGTTCGTTGACGCATCTTTTTCTCGCACCTCGACTGACAGCACCAGCGTTTGTGCGAGATACGTCCACAGGCTCTTCAAGTACCCGTGCGCGAAAGCACACACCGAGTATACACTACTGTTGCTTGCCAAAACCAACTCTATGTAGAGCAGAGCAGCCTCAGCTGCAATATTCGGACGCATCACGCCGTCGTCGCCTTCTACTAAAGCTGTGAGAAACCAGCTTTTGCTCAGTGCCCCCGTAGCACTCGTGCGAAAGCTTGCTTCGTTCATCACTGCCGAGTACCAATCCGATTTCTGCCCGCGAGCACTCGCACATAGGCTGGTGAGAGCACGCAGCGCGATGATTCCGTGTTGTTCATCACCGCATGCAAACATGTGCAAACCTGTACCTTTACTTGCACCACGTTGTAGCAAATCCATCACATTTTCTATCGTATTCGCGTCCACCTTCATTCCACCATCATTGACGAGCGCCGAAAGGATTTGAGCGAGCGTCTTCGGTTCCTCTAAAGTCTCCAACGCGTCCGGCGGGAGCACAGTCCTCAGTTTCGGAACGCTAATAATTTTCCGCGCGAGCTGTTGAAAATAAACCGCATTCTCTTCGCCGTCCGAAAGCGGTCGGAATGTCACCGGTACCAGTTTTGCAGCCGACGCTGCGCGATGCTCGCTCGGCAAATGTTTACAATCCATCGCCGCCGCGAGCGCGTCGCACACATCCCCGTGCACACCACGCACGAACGCATCGTCGCTCAAATCGCACAGCGTCGAGATGAGTTTAGACGCGCACACCGCGAGCGCTGGTAACCGTGCTCGTCCATCCTCGTCCTTCACCGCCTTGCACGCCTCAACGCACAACCTCGCGACGACGTCCTCATCGAACATCTCTCGAACGCAACGCGCCCGTTTCAACGCGAGCGCCAAAACTTTAAATGTACGTTCCAAACCCAACGCTCTCACCCCACGCGTCGTCATCGCCATCACCACCGTTTCCAAAGACGCATCGTCTTCCACGTCGTCACCCTTCTCCCCGCTCGTTCCCATCGTCATCAACCTTTCAAACGCCCGATCCACCGATCGCACATCCGCCTCCACCGCCTCCATCCGTCTCACCGAGCGTCGATACGCCTCCTGAATCGTTCTCGCCGCCCCTTGTCGCGCTCTCTCCCTCGCCCGACTCGCTCGAAGTTCTCTCGTTTCTTTCAACAACGCATCCTTCCCGAACGCATCTCTTCTTCGTCCAGCGGACGCTGTCGTCGTCGATACGGTGCCTTCACGCGCGCGACGATTCGCATCGAAGTCCATCGCACACGATTCACGCGCGCACGCGTGTGCACGCGATCACGTTCGGCGTCTGCGACTGACGGCAACAATTCTCTAAATATACAGTTACAAGTCAACCACCTATGCGAGACACGCCTCGACGGCGCGTTCGACGTCGCCATCGCACGCGGCGAGCGCACCGCTCGCGACACCGTCGACATCACTAAATCCCATCCTTCGAAGCTCTCTCGCCCCTCGCGCGAGCGTCGTCGCGCGTTCGATGATGACTTCGTCATCAACCACGGTGCCCATGCGTCTTCGGTCGCGACGGTACATCGCGAGCGCTACAGCCGTCGCTGCCTCGTCGCGATCGCACCCCGTCGCCGCGCGCGTCGCCGCGATGTATCCCTCAAATTTTTCTTCGTTTGGATTGGTGTTCACCCGTCGCGTTCGCGCGTCGGTTTCGTCCTCAAAGTGTGTGCGCGGCACCGATGCCGATGTGAACGTCGTCGCCGTAGATGATTCACGCGCGTCTCTCGCGCGACGAAGCCGCTCGGCGAGCGATGTGGACGACGACGACGACGTCGACGTCGTCGTCGTCGTCGTCAAAGGAATATTTTCCTCGCACGTCGATACGACGTCGATGTGAATCCGCGCGCCGACGGGGGGCGTTGGACGCATGGCGCGACGAAAAGCGCTTCGCAAAGTGTGGTTTCCTTCGAACGCGACGCCGCAGTCACCGACGCCCGACGCCCGACGCGACGCGAGACGACGCGAGACGACGGAAGATGTCGACGCGTAAAGAACGGGAAAAGGCGGAGGCGGCGGAGGCGAAACGGAAAGAAAAGGAGGCGAAAAAGGCGGCGCTCGCGGCGAAACGCGCGGCGCGGGACGCTGCGAAAGCTGCGAAACACGAAGAGGAAGGAGAGGACGACGGTGCCGGTGCGGATGCCGGAGACGACGTCGACGACGACGGGGAGGTTGATGCGGGTTTGGGATCGACGGCAAAGGGTGGGAAGAGCGCCGGTGGTGCCGGTGGTGGATGGACCGAGGAGGAGGATCTCGCGTTGTGCGAGGGACTGCGCGCTTGCGGAGCGTTTGATTCTTCGAGCGGTGACGGTGCGTCGACGAGCTCGCAAACGCTCTGGGAGAGGATTTCGGAGGAGTTTGTGAGTGAACGTACGGCGTTGGAGTGCGTGCAGCAGTACCGGGTGATGTTGGCGCGGGTCAAGCGAGGACGTGAGAACGGAGTAAAGGTGGCCAACGGGGAGACGCTCGCGGATGAACCTGTCAAGCGAGGCAAATCCAAGGCGAGGAAGATGCTTTCGATGAAGCAAGAGCAGGAGGAGGCGGCGAGGAAGAAGAAGGAGGAACGAGAGAGACGAGAGCGCGAGGCGAGGATCGCGGCGAATGGTGGAAGATTGTCGTCTGAGGATTTGGGCTTTCATATTCGAAGCGGTCCGGATGCCAACCGTCGGGCGAATTGCAACATGGATATTCATATTAATAACATCCAGCTCTACGGTGGGAGAGACGAGTTGATTCAAGACGGTACGCTCAAGCTTGTGTTTGGTACCAAGTACGGTCTCGTTGGTCGGAACGGTGCGGGTAAGTCGACACTGTTGCGGGCGATATCCGAACGCGTCATCAAACTTCCAGACTTTTTGCACATCATTCACGTCGAGCAAGAGGCGAGCCCGGACAACAGATCGGCGCTTCAAACGGTGGTGGAAACCGATAAAGAACGTCTCTATCTCTTAGACTTGGAACAGCGAATGCTGGACGAAGAAATTGATCAGATTGACGGTATCGATCTCAACGAGGTTTACGAACGCCTGGACGAGATTGACGCCGACACCGCCACCGCACGCGCAGGGCAAATCTTAGGAGGTCTCGGATTCGATCCAGAAGAGCAAATGAAGGCAACCAAAGATTTTTCTGGTGGATGGCGCATGCGCATCGCTCTCGCGGCGGCGCTCTTCATGACGCCTGATTTGCTCTTGCTAGACGAACCGACAAACCACTTGGACGTGCATGCACTCACGTGGCTCGAAGAATTTTTGAGAAAATGGGAAAAGACGGTGCTCATCGTTTCTCACGATCGCGGCTTCTTGAACGATTGTACCACGGCGACAATTTTCTTGCACCACAAAAAGTTGCGTTACTACGGTGGTTCCTACGACACCTTCCTCAAGGTGCGTGCTGACCACCGCGCTAACGAGGAGGCGATGCAGCGCAACCAAAACTTGAGAGAGGCGTCGCTCAAACAGTTCATCTCTAGATTTGGTCAAGGTCACAAGAAGATGGTACGTCAGGCACAGTGTCGCATGAAGATGCTCGAAAAGCTGCAGAGCGAGCGTGTGGATGTGGATTACGACGATCCTTACCTACGCATCAACTTTCCCTCAGCCGCTCCGTTGCCGCCACCTTGCATCTCTGTCATGAATGTAGCCTTTGGTTACGAGGGTTACCAGACGCTCTACCAAGGCTTGGACTTTGGCTTGGATATGGACAGTCGCGTCGCCATCGTCGGTCCGAACGGTGCCGGTAAGTCGACTTTCCTGAAGCTTCTCGAGGGTGACATTTTGCCGACGGAGGGTTGGATCAATCGCCACACGAAGCTTCGATTGGCGCGCTTCTCTCAGCATCACTTGGAAACGATGGACCCGGAACAAGATTCCGTGGCGCATATGAAGAGGCTCGACGCGGAAATGCCGCTCGAAACCGCGCGCGCCTATCTCGGTCGCTTTGGTCTGTCGGGAGAGCTCGCGACGAAGCCCATTCGCGTCTTGTCTGGGGGCCAAAAATCCCGTCTGGCGTTTGCAGAGCTCGCATGGAGACAGCCACACATTCTCTTGCTCGATGAGCCCACGAATCACCTTGATCTCGAAACGATCGAGTCCCTCGCCATGGCTCTCAACAACTTCGAAGGAGGAGTCGTTCTCGTCTCGCACGACGAGCGCCTCATCTCCCTCGTAGTGGATGAAATTTGGATTGTCACCAAGGGCGACATGAAGTCGAACCCACCAGTTCCTGGTAGCGTTACAGTTTTCAACGGATCCTTTGACGATTACAAGGAGAAATTGCGACAAGAGTTCTCAGGCGGTAACTTGCTCAGTGAACAACGCAAAGCTGCGCGAAAAGCAGGCACAAAGAATTCGAAGGAGCCGGAACCCGCTTCGGAGCCCGACCCCAAACCAGAGGAGAAGAAATCGCCCGGGAAGATTACCATCGACAGCGCGTTCGGACAGACGAAGAAATCGTCGGAGAACGCCGATAACACCGAACGTCCAGCGCCATCATCGTCGAAGTGGGTGCCACCACACTTGCGAGGCGCCGCTCAAGAGCAAGAAAACGCCGGCGCAGCAGACGATGCGTGGGACGAGTAAAAAAGTACACACACAAGAAAAGTTGGACAAGTTGAAATCTATCCTAAATAATAATACTTCATGATAAAACGTCGACATTGCGCCGCATCGCCTAAATTACTAACGCCACTCCTCCTCCTTCTCCTCCAACAGCGTCGCTGGATCTGTCGGCGACGTATTCCATCGAATCGCTCGCCAAGCCAAAAGCGCCGCCGCTTCGCTCGCAATGTCCACCAACAATTCCGAAAGCGCGCCGTTGAGAATTAAATCCCCTTCCCGCGAACTCCCGAGCAAGGGCTCACCCAAACCCGCGACGTCAAATTTGTGCGCGACCTCAAACTGCGTCACCACGATTAACAACCCGACGGCGAAACATCCCGCTTGCGTCGTCCTCTTCATCGCCTCTTTAAACGAACCGTCAAACGCGCGTCTTTGATATGCCTTACCCGCCAACGCCCCCACGAGCCAAACCGTCGCTAGTTTCGTACCGTGTCCGATCGCAGGCACTAAATACGGCAATCCTCTCCAGTTTGGCACCAATCCACCGAGCGTCGACGGTATCAACCAAGACGGCCTCGATCCCGCAGCTAAAGCGCACGCCGCAACAAACACTTGTGCACTCGTCGCCACCATCGCGTCCGCGATGGGTAACCCTCTATCCACCGTCGACACCGCGTCTGGGGTGAATCGTCCGCGGATCTCTGTTCGGCCGTACTCCAACCCGCGCTTAAACTCAGCCTCAACGTCGACGGTAAAATCAATCCCACCCTTGTCATCGTCATCAGCGAGACGACGAAGATTACTTTGTTTTTCTACTGCATCGTCGTCATCCTCGGTCGGTTTCGCCGCGACGACGCGTGATGCGCGACGTCTGGGATAATAGCGGTGACTGCGACGCGACGTCGTCGGCGGTGGACTGGCGACGTTGGCGATGCGAATCGTTTTCGCTGAGAGAGTCATCTTGTGAAGCTCTGAGGTGATGCGGACGCGAGTATAACGCAGATGCTGCGGAAAGTATGCTTACTAGGTAGAATACAAATCGTTGTTAAAAAATGAATGGTAAAATTTGAATAATGCGTGCATCTAAAAACCGTTTCCCGGTCACGTCTTGCGCTCCGTCTTGCGCTCGTGGAACGCCGCCAATCCCAACGAAGAACGAAGCGCTTCCACCAGTGGCATTTGTATCACCATGACGGGGCCTTGTCTCGCCGCCGCGGCGAAGAACCCGCGGTAAAATCCGCGTAAGCCGTGTTTTGCGACAATGTCCCGAGCGATTTCAATCGTGCCCTTGCCCTCGGACGCGCTGGACATGACGAGCGTCTTGAGCGTATCGACTGGCTGGGTCACCGTTTGCGCTACAACGCCGCTCACAAAACTCGACGTAAAATGTAAAGGCGATGCATCCTCGTTAAAGTACCCGTGCGCGAGGAACCACCGCTTACTGGCGTCATACGTCGCCAATTGCGATCCCGAGAGCGTCATCGCGCGCGCCACGCACGCGCCGGTGCCTCTCCATAATCCACGCGCCACGCCTTCGGCACGCGCCACCTCTCCAAACGCCGATACCGTGCTTCGATACTCGCAGCCCACAGACTGCATCCGCACCCGCACGACATCGATTGGATTAAACACCAACGCACCAATTCCACCCGTGATCGCCCCTGCCGCGAGTCTCGTCGCGAACCCATCCCCTCCGACGATGCGCAACGCCTCGTCGCGCACGCTCGGATACAAACCGATGCGAAACCCAGTGTAACTCAATCCCCGCATCCACGTCGCCGCGAGCCCTGGGACGAAGAGTCCACGTACAAATCCATCCGCCGCGATCGACTCTCTCGCCAGCGTCGCCGTCGACGTCGGTGACGTCGCCTGTTGCGCTCGAACTTTGAGCACTTCCAGTGGGTTGAAAACTGTATCCGCCAACGCGCACCCGACGCCCGCGGCGGCCCACTCGCGCGCCACCGTCGGCACGGATGACGCTAATTCAGAAGACGATGACGACGCCATGCCGAGCGAATCGTCCGCGCGTTCGTGTGCGCACACCACCGCGCACACCGCGCGACTCGCACTGAAGCAGAAGGACGGTAGGCGAATGTCGGCATTGCTCGACGCGATGCGCCGCGCGTTCGATCGCTTCGCCGTCGTTGCGAGAGGTGTGACGTCGGCGTCGGCGCCGTCGGCGTCACCATCGCGTGGACGACCGCGACGTGTCGATGATTTCGCCCTCGAAAAGACGAACCGGAATCACATTCAGAAACGCTTTTTGACATCCACGACACCACCGGCGGCTCGCGGCGACAGACCCGTCGTCACGGAACGCACGACGCTCGGCCAGGATAAAGCCCAAGCGCGAGCGTCCGCCAATGTCCGTCGCGCGCTGACGCACGTCGTGCACGGAGAGCTGTGGCACAAGTTTGACGGTACCGGGTTGCACGTAGTGGACGCACGGATATCGAAAGACTTCAAGACAGTGCACGTGCTCTACGGAAGCTCTCGGATCGGTGAAGAACGGATCGCGGGACAGGCGCTGGAGAGAAACGCTCAAAAGTTACGAGTCATGGTGTCGAAAATGTTAAAGATGAAACACACGCCGAGGTTGGAGTTTAAGTATGAAGGGGCGAGGAGTTTGGCGCAGATAAAACTGGAAGAGGCTTTCGCACGTTCGTCTCGAGAGGAAGAGGAAGAGGATGTGACGGGTGATTGGAAGAGTTGGGACGACGGTGAAGACATCGATGACGACGACGACGATGATGATGATGACGATGACGATGACGACGAACGCGACAAACCAACGTCTTCTTCTTCCTCCTCCTCTTCATAGCCCAAACGTAGATAACTAGAAACTCGTAAACGCCGTAATATTACAATCAAGCTGTATCAATACACAAACAACACTACACACGTCGTCGTCTCACCACATCGCCCGAGGACCGAGCGTGCCGCCAGTGTTCTTCACGCCTGGCGGCAACATTACGCCGCTTGTCCAATGCGTCAACGCTGGCGCGTCGGGATGCCGCTCTCTGTACGTCCGTCCCGCGGCGTTCGTGAACCCCTTCGCGTCGTTCGCACCTCTCTGATTCACCTCGACGTTCTCCGGTGTCTCGCTAAACTTTAACCAACAATCTCCAGGATAGTGCTCGTGCGCGTCTGGCTCGAAACATTTCGTCAATCCTTCATTGTTTGGGCACCAAACGAACACGTTACACGGCAACCCATCCGCGCCTCGTCCACCTTCTTTCGCCACGTGTCGTCTACACCTCTCCGCGCATTCCTCTGCGGAATTCACCGTGTGATTGATCCCCCAACGCACGGCGATACCGTCGTACGAAGCATGCGTTTCGATGGACGCTTCGAGCGCCGCTCGCGCCTCAGCCGAAGCGTCGTACTCCCTCGCCGTCGCGCTTCGCAACAAACACGTCGCGTTCACATGCGCGTATCCATCAATCGCGGGCGATCCGCACTCTCGCGTTCGCGTCGTCGTCGTAAGCGTCGAGATTGCGGGTTCTTCTATTCGAGGCGCGACCGTGTTCACGTTCGTGTTCGCATTCGTCGGTTTCTCGCCCTCGACGGTGTGCGCTGCTCGTTCCAAAACCACATCTATCGACGACGACGACGACGACGCAAACCGCGCCTTTAATCCCTCGGATGCAACATTCAGCGCTAAAACCAAAGCCAATCCGTATCGAATCGTGTTCGACGACGACGATGTCGACGCGTTTCCTCCTCGCGGCTGCTGCTGATGATGATGCAAGTGTCCTCCCGCCATCGTTCGTGTGCGATCCCCCCGTTCGCGTCAATCACGGCGGGATTCGAACCGATCGAGATTGGTTCGTATCGCGCGCGTTTTTGGTGTCGTGCGCGCGCGCGTTTTTGTGAAGCACGCGCGGTTTCGAGTGATGAGTGAAAAAATGAAGTTGGAAGTTTGTGTTTCTTTCACAATCAATCCTAAAAGTGCCTCCAGATCCCGACGCGCGGTGCGGACACTCGACGGGTTCTGGAAACCAAAGGCGCACATGACGACGCTCACGACGCAGAGCGGTGCGACGACGCTGACGCGCGTCATCTCGAACGAAGGTCCCTCGGAAGTGGACCTGAGACAGAGCGCGGCGCTGGATGAAAAACTGCACGAGTGCGACGTTTACGAGTCCCCGGAGGAGTGCGCGAGGCGCGAGGAGGTGCTCGGGGAACTCAACGCGCTCTTGCAAGAGTGGACCCGGGAGGCAAGCGCGAGAAAAGGCATCACGGAGGATATGCGACCGTCGTGTAACTTGTACACGTTTGGGTCGTATAGATTGGGCGTCCACGGTCCGGCGGCGGATATCGATACGTTGTGTCTCGGACCGAGACATTTGAGCCGAGAGGAGGATTTTTTTGGTTGGGAAGAGAATGATTTCGCGGGGTCGTTTTATGACGTGATGAGAAATCATCCCGGGACGGATTCCATCGTGCCGGTGCGAGATGCGATTGTTCCAGAGATTAAAACCGTGTTTAGAGGGTTTGAGATTGATATGGCGTACACGTCGCTTCCGTCGTTTACGAGCGTGCCCGAGGACTTGGACGTGTGTCAGACGTCTATTTTGATGAATTTAGACGACCCCGGGGTGAAATCGTTGAACGGGTGCAGAGTGGCGGACGCGCTGTTGCGAGTGGTGCCGAATCACGACTCTTTTCGCGTCGCTTTGCGTACGCTTCGTCTGTGGGCTGCCAAGCGCGGGGTGTACTCGAACGTCGTCGGATTCTTTGGTGGGGTAAACCTGGCGATTTTAGTCGCGCGAGTGTGTCAACTCTATCCAAAGGCGGCGCCGTCCATCATCGTGGCTTCGTTTTTCCAGCTCTGGGATGCGTGGCAGTGGACAACGCCCGTCATGTTGGTGCCGATTGTCGACGAAGGTTTGCCCGGGATGAGAGTCTGGGACGAGCGCGTGAACAAGGCGGAGCGTTACCAGCTGATGAAAATTCTCACTCCAGCCTACCCTGCGCAAAACTCCACCTTTAACGTGAGCGTGTCGACGCTTGAGGTGCTGAAGAAGGAGTTTAAGCGCGGCAAGGAGGCGTGCAAGAAAATTTTACTGAGTGAGGCGAAATGGGAAGACTTGTGGATCAAGCTGCCATTTTTCCAAATGTACAAAAATTATCTCATGGTCACCGTGAGCGCCAAGGACGAGGAAGACTTTAAAAAGTGGGAGGGCTGGGTCGGTTCACGCGTTAAAATTTTGATTCAAAGCATTGAAAATTGCACCGGCGGTCAAATGCTCGCGCATCCGAGCACGGCGCGCTTCAAGGATCCGTCCAAGGATGAAGCCTCTCACCACATCTTTTTCCTCGGGTTGTTTCCGTCTCCGCTTAAGAAGAAGGAAAAAACGGCGCTCAACCTCAACCCGGCGGTGGAAAACTGGCAAATGCAAATCACGTCTTGGGCGGACAGAACCACGGGAGAGTCAAACTGGCTCCCGGGCATGGCTGCGGCGGTCAAGCACGTCAAGAGAAAAGACCTCCCGGTTGGCGATATTTTGAAGGAAGAGATTGAAGCCTACCAAAAGGATATTGTCGCCACGGAATCCAAAAAGCGCCGAGCTGAAGACGACGCGGGAGACGCCGGGAAGAGCGGCGGCAAGGCTTCGGAAGACGAAGGAAAACTAACTGCTGGTGCGCCGCCCTCTGACGAGCGGCAGCAGCACGCGAAGAAGACATCACCGGCGGACGACTCAATCCCTGGTCTAGTCGGTACCCATGAGCACCAAAATCTCCTCTTTGAAGACGACGGCGAAAACAAACAACTCGGAGTTGAACGGGGCAACAACATCAAGGTGAGCTTTGCCCAAGCCGTCGCGGGCAAAAAGACAAAGATTTCTCACTCGGAAGACGCGTGAGCGGAGCTTTTTTAGTGATTCGAATAGCGGTGATTTGTATTGATAGTCAAAACATGTTTATATAAACTCGGACACCTGATGCTTATTTAAAGGGGAATAATCCGATAAAAAGGAAATTTGGTACGTAGATAGTACTGCAGTCAACCGCTCTACCACTGAGCTAAGACTCCGCAATCATTTGATACATCGACTGTTTTAAGCCGATCAAATCGCAGAGGAGCCTGCGCGAATTGAACGCGCGACCTGTTGATGGCGCTTATAGTTCCACAGTACGGATTTATCTCCAATACCGCACATGGTCACATGGCGCGAAGAGGCCGATTTGCTTCGCCCTGGCCCGGATTGAAGTCATGTATTAAAAGTACGGGTGGGAGAGTGATGCACCTCGGCTCGACGACGTCCCGGCGATCTATCTCCCCATTCGCTCGCTCGCTCGACGGCGCTTCGACGGAATACGGGGACGAGGAATCGAATCGACGAAACGTTTGACGCAACGAACGAACGAACGAACGTAACGTAACGTAACGTAACGTAACGTAACGTAACGTAACGTAACGCAACGTAACGTATCGGACGTTTTATTCCGGGTGTTTGTTGTGACGAAGTGATAGTGTTGGAACACGTACCGACGACTCAACGAGATGACGCCGGTTGTTGACGACGCCGGCGCGGACGAAAACGATAGGGATGAAGACTGGCAGACGTCGCGACGGGGAGGCGTTTTTGCAGAGTTTTTGAGTGAACGCACGCGCTTGCTTGGTGGTGGCAATCACGATGAAGACGACGACGACGTTGAAGATGTTGAAGACGTCGTTGGAGCCAGCGGTCGCCGTCGTCGAACCGGTGAGACGATGCGACTGCCAAAGTGGGTTCTGAGTACCCTAATGGTGGGAACCTTCGTTGTGTTGGTCGTGGTCTCTTCCTCTCTCTCTCCCTCGTCGTCGCCGCCTGGAGAACTTCTCGGAGTGCGCGACGAACGAATCAAGGCGTTGAGCGTGCCGCTGTTCGTCATGGGTGACTTTGATCCAAACCGTCCCGAATCAGAAATGCTCAGGTCGTGTTTTGGTTACTTGGGTCACATACTCAAGACGTACACGGCGATGCACGACGAGGACATCAACAAGGTTGTCATTCCGCAGAGCGCGACGTTTCCTAGTCGATGGCCAGAGACGAAACAAATCGCAGAAAAGGCGGTGCGGTTCATCACGGATGACTCGTCGCTAGATTTGTCCGACTTCTTTTGGCTCAGCGCGGTGGGATCGAGAGACAAGGTTGAGTGCGGGCCCAGGTGCGAAGAAACTGGCGCGCATCACTTTGGCTGTTTGTTGACGCACATGCGAATTTGGCAGCGCGCGATCGATATGCTTCCCCAAGACGCCGACAAGTTTGTTGTGTGGGAATCAGACGGCTTCTCGCTCAACTCAGTGAGTCCGCTCGATTACAATAATTTAGCTTACGAGCTTCCGGCGGACGCAGACTTGGTTTGGCTTAAACCCGATGCAAGGCCGACGGGGCAGTTTATCAAACGGTTCAAGTCGCGCGCGACCTCCACTGACGCGCCGGACATTCACGTACAGTTGAACACCATGAATCAAACCGACGTGTATCTGTACCGCTTTGACAAGTTGTGCGGCTGGAGCGGCACGCCTTCGTACATGATGACGAAATCTGGCGCGAAGAAGATTTTAAATTTCATTAAAAAGTCGCGCACAGTCGATATGATTGACGCCTGGCTCGCGGGGCACTGCATCAAACGATGCTCAGATGAGGAAACGTGCATGAACCTCAACTGTTACTCGGCGCGCACGGAGCGGGTCCCGTGGACCGATCTGGGTGGTTTCATTCCAGATTGGTACGACGTACAGGATGATTACCCCATGCGAGAAGTCGATTCAGACATCGTCGAGTCGATAAAGACGAACGCTCGCGAGTATAACGTTCGGGGGTGCGCGCGCGATCCGCAATTTAAAGGTTTTGTACCGACACCCTTTACGAATGGACCTTTAGCCGACGAACGGGAGGCGATAAGTGGGTGCGTCTCCACGGTGGCACCGCCCGATCAGTATCACCCTTGCAGCGATTATTGATTGCTTTGTTGTAAATTATTGGTACCGGTAGTTGCAAGGAAATGAAAACACAAACAAAATCCATAGTTCTTCTTCACACTCATTCATCTGGGCAATATGTTTTTTTGCGTAGGAGGCGCGTACGTCTCACTCAAGTTGTGTTTCTCGATTACAATGATTCATCATCTCTTGGCGACGCGCTTACCCTTTCCCTTTTTCTTCCCGTCGTCGTTATCGCCGCCGCTACCGCCGCCTTTTCTCTTGGCGACGCGATTCGCCTTTTCCTTTTCCTGTTGAATCTTGCGAGCAGCGGCGTTGACGTCAACGACGCCACCCTCCTTTTCGCGACGCAACAACCTCGCCACGACCTCTTGGCTTCTCTTTCGTTCACCGTCGAAATCAGATGGGGCGACACTATCGAATTGTCGACGCTTCCCGCGCATTTTCACCTTGTCGTCACCCGGAATCGGCGCGTTGAATTTGCCGACAGACGCCGTCGAATGCGCCACTCGCGCCGCCACATCCTTCATCTCGCTCTTCCCGAGTTTACCCGCACCGACAGACGTCTTCGAAGATCCCGTCACCGACAATCTTAGCGTCGGCGGCAACACCTTGGCTCCCTTTTCACTCACCGCACGCATCAAATTCTTATCCTGTTTCTCTCTATTCTTCGTCACGCGCTCTCTCTTTTCTCTCTCCTCGCGTGTGAACGGGTCCTCCGTCTTACCAGGAACCTCTGTCATTTTCCCCGGCATGATCAACACTTCGTTCGCATCCTTCGCCCTTCCGTACCCGTGTCGTCTCTTCCACTCCTCGCTCTGTTCATCGAACACTTCTTTGCTTCTCTTTCGCTTTTTAATCCCCTTCTCCTTTGCAAACCGTTCCCACTTGGTCAGCGGTCGCTCGCTCGGCGGCAGTGCCCTCAACCTCGGAAACGTCGTCGTCCCGCTCGGCAGCGCCGCGAACCGTCCGTGCGAATCATTCTCGCTCGGAAGCGAAAACAATTCGGCGACTAACCGCTGCAACACGTCTCTCGCGCGCGTCGCCGCGGCTTCCTCACGAGTCGACGCGTCGTCCGCCGCCGTGAAATCCAGCGCCGCCGAGTCACTGACGAGCAAGTGTCCGCAATCGATGTCCAGCGGTCCGTCGTGCGCGCCGACGGCTTCGAGCGCGGGTTTGACGACGATGCGTCCCGTCGACGCGTCCGTCTCCATGGTTCGTTTCAAAGCCTCCCTGTCGCCGGTCGTCGTCGTCCGCGCGTCGACGTTTGGAGCGGCGCTGGGAAAAAGTGCAACGCACGAGTCAGCGCCGCCGGCACAATAAAATATTGCATTTGACGAGTCATGAATCCAAAAACAAAGGAGAGACTCCTTCTTAGGAAACCGAAACGAAACGCGCGCAGCGGCACACGCAGACGCGGGCGGCGGCGACGGATACGTCAGAGAAAGGTGCGATGGACTCTCTCTCTCGCGCGCGATCGACGACGACTTTTTTCTTCGCTTCGTCTTGACTCTTGTGACAGTGCACCGGGAAGAAACGATACGGATGGTTGGGTGGATCCATCAACAGGCGGACCAATACTAGAGTCACTGGCGCGTCTTACACCCGTGACGCAACCAGCGCTCCGTCTCGCCGAAAGCGAACCAAGGCTTGGTTTAGGCTGAGCGCGGTGAACCGTCTGCAGCGCGCGCGGGCCTCGGTACCGCGTCGCCGGAGCGCAAACCGGACATATTTATATTTTTCTTTTGCCCGCGTGGGTTTGTTTTTTTTGAATGAAGGAACGAATGAAGGAACGAACGACCACGACACCGTTCGTGGTGGAAGCCGATGAAGAGAAAAACTTGTCCGTACCATCTGACTTTTGGTGACGATTAAACTTGTGAATCTCGTTAACCTGAGGCTTGATGCTTCGTTCGTTTGTTCACGTGTTTGCGCGTGTTTTCGTTTTCAGTCAGTCATATTCGCAAAGGAGAAGAGCTTCGACACGAGTGATGCTCAAATCAAGGCATAGTTCACTTGAGAAGCTTACTACTTCTCTGAAACCAATCTTTTTTTGATTTCCTGACGTGAAAGCTCTGCGATTACGACGATGACTATGTTTTTATTTACGACAGTCAGAGAGAAGGAGAGAATGAGTGAGTGATGATTTCGTACATATATCTTAGGACACCTTTAGAGTGTCTCGGCACGGTGAAAACGACAGACGAAAACTGAAACATCTCTTCTTCTCTCTCGGACTTTTCTTTTCTGCTTTTCTTTTCTGCGCGCCGCGAATTTTGGGTGAATTTTTACTCGGCGCGTTTCGTCCGTACGCGCTGTTCGAGTCAGAAGACGCCCATACAGTAACGCTTGGGTAAAGCGGGCTTCATGTCTGTCCATGACTACCGGCCTCTAGAGCCCTTGCTACATCTGTCTCTTTCTTCTCCTTCTTCTTATTTTCCCACCCACCGCGATCCGTACCAACGTTTGGATTTTCACGAAACCGTCATCGTCAAGGAAGATGAAAACCTATACCCAAAAACTTTACCGAATACCCAATGTGGATATTTTGTGACCATACTCTCTGAGACGACGAAAAGACGGATCAACGATTTTTGTAGAGTACAGCTTTTGTACCTGCGGTCGGCAACTAACCTTGTTTTCTTCATTCAATTTCATTTGCAGAAGGAAACGCATGACGCGAATGCTCAAGAGTGGCGTTCGATGCCACGGCGTTCGATGCCGCGGCATGAAGACTCTTCAATCGCGCGGCGCTCGCGCAATCATTCGCGCCAACGCGTCCAACGAGAGCGATCAAGAACCTATTCCGCCTGGGTGCGCGCGGTACGCCGTCGAGCTCAAGAAGCCGCTCGGCATGTTTCTGGAAGAGGATAAAAATGGAAACATTTTCGTCGACGAGCTCGTGCCGGGCGGCGCTGCGGAGAAGAGCGGAATCATCGGCATCGGCGACCGGCTCATCGCGACGTCAGCCATTGTATTTAATAGTTCGATGGATTACGGTGGGGTGAGCGTGAAGAAGGGCGAGGAACAGATTCGTTTCAGCACGCGAGGTGAAAAGTTTGACACCGTCATGGCGGCGATTTCAACCTGGCCCGCAGGGCGCAAAATGAAGCTCGAGTTTCAGCGATGCGACCCGACGACGGAAGATTCGACGACATCCTGATGGATGCAAGCGTGTTGACAACATTATTTTAGCGCGCGCACGTGTAGTGCTTAGTACGTAGATCTATAGCTCGCAGGCTGCAAAGTATTCCTATTCCTACTCTTTTATTCATCGCCGTCTTCCGGGCGGAACGTACTTGCCGCCTGGAGACGAAGAAGTCGACCGATTTTCTAAATTCGCTTCAAATCCCGGCGGCGCACGCCTCGCCGGTGCCGCACCGACGTTGGCGTGCGCGGCAAGTTGCGCTTGCAACATGGCCACTTGCGCCTCCAACTGACGCTGACGGGCTTCAAGATTCGGATCGACTATCGGAACGTAGCGCACCGCCGGTTGGGCGCCGTACGTCGACGTAGAAAATCCAGGAGGAGTCTGCGAGTGCATCGGTGCCCGCCGTTCAAATCCCGGAGGCGGCGGTCGAGATACGACGACAGCCTCTGATGGGTTCTCGTCGACGGCGGTCTGAGCCGTCGACGCGACCGCGACCGCTGCCTCCTTTGCCTCCTTTGCTGCCGCTTTTCTCCTCGCCTTGGCGCGTCTTGCCCTATCGATCCGCGTCTCTTCCTCCCACAATAGCACCACCGCCCGCGTTTCCTCCTCCGCCAACACCACCGTGCTTTTCCCTTTAAACGACACCTTTCGCATTCTTGGCACAGCCTTTGTCACCGACATCCGAGTCACCGTTCCGTCGACTCCATCCGTCACGTCGACGCACCACGCCGTCGCGCCCGTATCCTCAAAGACGTGCTTGTACGCATCTGAAACCATCGGCGGCGGCGGCAACGACGACGTTTCTGGATCCTCCGCATTTTCGGTGTCGACGACATCGCTCTTCTTTTCCATCGTCGTCGTCGTCGTCGTCGTCGTCGTCGTCCTAGCGTCTTCCGCAGCCGTCGCGTTCACCTTCCCGCCGCTACGCAAAGTCACAGAATTCAACGCCGCCGCCATCTTCTTCGCCTCGGACCGCTTGATCCCGCTCCCCTTCCCAACCTTCCCCCACGTCTCCGTCTCGTTCTCTCTCTCGTTCTCCCTCGCCTCCATCGCCTCGTGCGCCGCGTTTCGTTTCGCTTCCAACAGCGCCGCCTCTAAAAGCGTCGCGCGTTTCGTCTCTGCGTTTCGTCGTCCTCCTCGTCGTCGTCCGCCGCCGTTCGACGCATCGATGGACGACGTCGTCGTCGTCGTTCGAACGCGGGGTTTCCCGTTCGTCGTCGTTCCGTCGACGTCCAGAGCGGCGAACGGGTTCATCTTAATCTTAAACGCGCGTTCGCCGCCTCACAGTGTGGCGCGCATCCTCGATTCAATTTCAATCCACTGTTCCGTCGACCCGATGCCGACGTCGTTGGTGGACGTCTCGTGGCGAATGGGCGTCCGCGCGGGAACGTCGGAGACGACGGCGGTGACCGCGAGCGACGGACGCGGGATCGGGTCCTCGGCGCGTGTGACGCTTCGGTTCACGCTCCGCGACGACGACGACGAGGCGACGGATCGGTTCGAAGACGTCGAGTGCGGATTGACGGATCTCTTCGCGCTGACGAGGGAGTTTGAACGCGCGAGAGCCGCCGTTGTGGCGAATGAATCGCCGACGGGCGATGGTACCGACGCGACGGAGGCGATGGCGGGCGCCGGGCTTTAGGTTCCGATGCGCCAGGCACCGCGGAGGAATCCGATTGAAAGATTTCGCCATGTTGAATCGAATCGAGCGCGCGCGCGCTCGAGCGGTGAAGACACCAAACATTGTTTCATTATGTAAATAGACAAAAGAATATTCGTAGCGATCGGTCCCTCTCGGCTCGACGACGACGACGCCTTCGATCCTCCGCGTCCCATCCATCCATCCATCCATCCATCCATCCATCCATCCATCCATCGGTCCCTGTGTGGTGTGAGACTTTCAACAACGGAACACACACACACACACATCGCAGCCGCCGCCGCGACGCACCGAAC
>Ga0181594_10000136_pt1 | contig 59006 bp, 63 predicted proteins | sample 071ome_18_FD_145603 | JGI IMG/M metagenome (GOLD analysis project Ga0181594, IMG submission 145603) | Coastal salt marsh microbial communities from the Groves Creek Marsh, Skidaway Island, Georgia - 071413BT metaG (spades assembly) | ecosystem: Environmental > Aquatic > Marine > Intertidal zone...
CGACTGGTACAGCGCCATTTGTTGGTTGAGCACGGCCTCCAGTTGGGCCTTCTCCTGCTCGAACTTGAGAGCCGCCATACGGCGCCTGTTGCCATTCCGCATCCGCTTCAATTGGCGCCGGTGCTGATTCGAGTCCTCAAATGCTGCTCGATAGATGAAGTAAAACGCTGCCTGCACGGAGAACCCGGCGAAGCCATAGAAGATGGCGCTCTCATAGGCCGTGTTGAAGTGACTCCACGTCCAATTCACATAGAGCAGAATACAGAACGCGAGCAGAATCGACTGAAAGAGCATCGTGCCCAGCAGACGCAGTTCGCTTTCGCGCAACTGGTCCCTGTATTCCTGTTCTTCTTCATTCAGTTCCCCAAGCAGGGTGTTCAACAAGGGATTGTTCCCAATCATTTCAGGTCCGACAACCAATCTTCGCCACCTCCAGTAGTCCAAGCATCTCGACGCGGTCAGCGGGTTCCCTTGTGAAGAGTTCCACGCCGTCCGGGCCTTCGACAATGAGCAAGAACCTCACTCCTGCTTCGCGCAGGGCGATGATTCCTTCTTGAGCCTTCTCAATGTTCATTCAATCACCTTTGTGTATCGTCAACTTCGCACGCACGTCATCCATTTCTGGGTGCTTGAAGTGTGTGTTCATGAGTTCCATCAATTCGACAGCGGACTTCAGGCCCGTGGGGAACCACCACAAGTCGCGAGAAACGATTCCATCCTCACTGAGCCCTGTCCCGTGGCCGTCGAAGACAAACTTCCGAGTCTTGAACCAAGCATCGGGTAAGGACATCTCCCATTCCTCAAGAGGTCCTTCGAGTCCATCAGGGAACTGCTTCGTGAGAACGACGCAGTATTGTTGCTTTGCTGCCATGTGCTCACTCTCCGAACTCGTCAGGCTCCTTCGCGATGATGATGTTGTCGATGCGCAGAAGCATCGAGGCGGTGGACGTTGCGGACTCCAAGGCACGAATGACGACCTTGAGGGGCTCAACGACCTTCTCGGCCGCCATGTCCACCACGTCGCCCGTGTACACGTTGAGGCCAGCCGTCTTCCCGCCCTCTGCGTGGGCCTTTCGCAGTTCACGCAAGGTCGCGATGGGCTGGAGTTGACCGCTGTTCTCGGCGAGCGTCAGGGGGATGATTTCGAGAGCGTCTGCGAAAGCCTCGACCGCGAGGGACTCAAGGCCACCAACGCTCGTTGCGTAGTCGCGAAGGCGGATGGCCAATTCGACCTGAGAGGCACCGCCGCCAGCGAGGACGTGTCCTTCCTTACGAGCGACGTGCACCACACCGATGGCGTCGTCCATCGCGCGCGCGATTTCTTCTGATGCCTGTTGGGTCGGCGCCTGAATGACGAGGGAAACCGCGTTCTTGTTGGGCGTTCCCTTCAGGAGGAAGAAGCCACGCTGACCACCGGAGGCGTCCACCTCTTCGATGGCCTCACAGGAGCCAAGGTCGGAGGATTCGAGGTCTTCGAGTTCAGCCACGATGAGCGCACCCGTAGCATCGGCCACGGCTTCAAGGTTGGATGCGGAGCATCGGCGGCAAGCGATGATGCCCTGACGGGCGAAGGTCTCAGCCAGCACAGGGTGGATGTCCTTCATGGAGAGAAGGACGTTGATGCCAAGCCCAGCGATGTGCTCGGCCATCCCCTGAAGGAGAGCACGTTGCCGGTCGCGGAACGCCTCGGCTTCCTGAGCCGACGAGAACTGAAGGTTCGTCCCCTTTGCCATCGGGGGCAGGTCGAGGGCGCTCTCGATGAGCGCCACCTTCACACCTTCGATGTTGGAGGGCATGGCGTTGTGCATCTTCACCTGACCGATGAGGATGCCCTCGGGCGCATACGACTCCGACACGGGGGAGCCGTAGCGAGACAGGACGTTGATGGAACCGGGCCCTGCTTCCTCCGTCGCCTGCACACACAGGGCTGCCAGATGTTCACGGTCGAGTTCGGCCGTCTTCCCCGTCATCGCGGTCATGGCGATGTCGTGGTAGTACTGGTCCGCGGGGATGGTCAGGTCCTTGATGACCTCATGGCACTTCGCGAGGGCGAGTTGGTAGCCACGAACAATCGTCGTGGGGTGAACACGCTTCGCGAGCAGGTCTTCTGCCTGCTTCAGCAGTTCGCCCGTAATCACGATGGCTGACGTCGTGCCGTCGTAGCACTCCTGCTCCTGCGTGCGCGCGACCTCGACAATCATCTTCGCCGTAGCGTGGGTGAAGTTGGTTTCCTTCAGGATGGTTGCACCGTCGTTCGTGACGACCGTTCGACCGCTCCGGTCAACCAATTGCTTGTCCATGCCCATCGGACCGAGGGTGGACCGGACAAGTTCTGCGACGAACTTGCCGATTCCGATGTTGACCTCTTGGGCGGTCTGCTGCTTTTGCTGCTTGGCATCGGTTGGTTGACTCATGTCTCTCAGAAAGGCCCCTTTGTGTAGTGGGCATAAAGGAGACGGTCTGAATCAGACCGCAATCCAATGGACAGTCTGCGTGCCGGAGGCGGCGCACAGGAAGATGTTGGAGCCTCGGGTGATTTCGAGAGTCAGGGAGCCACCCGCAGGGATGGGAAAGCCAACCGTAGTGCTGGTCTGCTGGTTCCCAACACGGACCACCGCTCCATTCGCGGAGTCGGCATAGAGGGTGATACTACGCTGAGCGATGATGGGGATAATCGCGTTGTTGGTGCCAGCAGCGTAAGCGTCCGAATAGAGGTCGTCAAGTGAACGGGTGTTCGTTCCGACGCTGAGGGAGGCGAACCCATACTGGGTCGTCGCGAGCCACAGCGATGGGAAGTCCTCAACACCGGAGTCAACCGTCTGCATCTTGGCAAGGTTGGTGTCGGAGTCGACGATACCCTTCAGGTGGAAGGTTGGCGCCCCGCTGCCTGAACTGCGGACCTTCAGCGCTTCCTCGCCCATACCTGACGGCAGACCTCCCGCGGCTTTGAGGGTTTCGTGGACGTACTCCTTTAAGTCCACGACTCAAAGGCGATTGTCCATGAAGGTCGTCAAGCGCCCAGAAGTCCGAGGTCCTTCGGGGAACTGCAAGGGCTGTGGGGTCGTCACCAAGTCGCATATCCTTGAGCCTGCCTCGTACGAAGAATACGAAATCGTTGAGGAACACGAGATGGACGAATACATCTCCGAGTTCGAGGAAGAGAACGATGATGAGGAAATCGAACTCCGCTACCGTCTGTTGGAACGACCCACCGTCATGTGCCACAAGTGCTGGGTGCGCTTCAAGGCCGACCAGATTCGCCACCTGAACGAGAACCACGAGGAATGGACAACGAATGTTCTCGACAACGTTCCTGCCGTCAAGGTGTTCCTGAAGCGCTGGAAATACCACGACTTCTCTCACGAGAGCGACGATACGACGCTCGGTCTGCTGAAGGCGGTGCGCAAGGCGCTGAAGGAGGCGATGCTCCGTGTCGAATGAGGCTGCGATGGCCATCATTGACGAATGTCGGATGCGCCTTCAGGCAGAAGGGATTGAAGACGTCCTCATCGCGATGGGTGGGGACGGAGGTGTTGCGTTCTCCTTCAGTGGGGCATCCAAGAGCCTCGCGTATCTCGCGATGACCGCGTGGCTTGAGGTCATGATGAGTTCCATGGCCAACGCACACGTTGATTCGGGACCGCTCGGTGGTGAGGCCTGATGGCGAAGGACGAACGTATCACAGCAAACGAATGGGAAGTCAAGAAGCGGTGCCCCATCTGTGCGGACATCGCAGACGGGAAGATTGACCCAGAAGGGGAACAACTCTTCGACGACCCGGCCAAGAAGCAACCCATGTTCTGCCCGAACATCCTCGACAAGGAAACTGGGCAGATGTGCGGCCACCTCGACATCCGTATCTTCCAAGAGGTCGGTGCGGTTGAAATCGCACGAACGTCCACCCGTGGGGACACCCAACCGTGGAACCACATCACGGTGGTTCGCTGCATGTCCTGCGACTGGCGGCACGTCGCTGCCACCAACCCTTGTCTGGGCAACCCATGGGACGAAGTGATGGGATTCGAGCGCCCTATGGACCAAACCACGGAGACCAAGCGGAAGATTCGCTTCTCCAACGAACAGGCGGTGGGCCTGCGCGCGCACGACGAGAAGTACACCAAGGAAACCACCCTCCAAGACAAAAGGTATAAGGCCACGAGGAAAGTGCGTAGCACTGAAGAGGGCGGAAAGGCATCCTCATCCGACAGCGTCGAGTTCACCTATGTCCCGACCAAGGAAGAGAAGCGGCTCCCCCGATTCAAGAAACAAAACAACAAGGAATGATGAACATGGCAAAGGAAGTCAAGGAAACCAGCATCAGCGTCGGGCTCACCTACAAGGGTCTCGAGTTCACGCTCAGCCAGCAGGTCAGCAACTACGAACTCGAAGAGCGTCTCGACATTCTCGTGGCGCAGGTGAAGGCCCTCTCCGCCCTCTCCGGCGGTCTGGCCGACCCCGAAGCGTGATTATCGCTTCTTCAGCAACCAAATGGCGGCAACGCCGATGGCCAGAACAGTCCCAACGCTCATTTGCGTAGCCTGTGAAGAGCCCAGACCATAGAAGCCACCGGGGCTTCGGTCCACGCCCTGATAGACGCCGTTCCTTCTCTTGGAGAAGGGGGCAGCCGTCTTCTCGTAGCCGGGGTGAAGGGCAAGATTCGCGTAATCCCCTGCCCAGACCCGAGCAAGTGGGTCGTGCGCGTGCGGGTGGTAGCGCGTCGTCTTTCGCTGCATGTCGTCGTGGCCCATAGAATCGCCTCACTCCGACAACATCAGACCAAGGAGAACCGTCGAGACGCCAACGTAGGAGAGCGCGTGCATCTTCTTGCCGTCACGGTAGGCCATCATGGCCGAAACCACCGTTGCCGCTGCGACCGTTCCACCAAGCACTTTCTTCATGTTCATCAGGCCACCACCATGTCTTCACCCATTTCAGGAACGAAGCCTTCCATGGAATAGAGGTTGGAGACAGCGCCGGTCAGGTTGACCTCTTCGCGCTTCGCGCTGATGTCCTGACGCCCGGAAAACGGGTTGGCGTTGCCGAGACCGACGCCTTGGGCGATTCGGCGGCGCAGGGAGGGGGGAGTGGAGCGCATACGACCAAACATGCCTGAGGACGCTCCCTGCGTCTCCAGCAGCGTTGGCGCGGCATCTTTGGGCATCATCGCGTGAGAAGCACTGGTTGACGTGGTCGTGGACGTCGAAGCGCCAAGAGCACCGGGGGTGATACCACGCCGGTTGGCTTCGTTGTGAGCCTCCTCGAAGGAATACCCTTGCTTCATCAGGGCGTGCATCTCATTGATGTGGCCCTCGTTGGTTCCCTTCGGATGCTTCGCCGCAATCTGAGCCTTGCTCATACCAAGCATCGAGGACTTCTCGTGCTTCAACCACGCCTCGGGACCTTCAGCAGCAATCCCCATGTGGGAGATGCCCTCGAGTTCGTAGGAGGTCGCATAGGGGGAGGAACCTTCGGGAGCCGTGAGAGCCTTCACCAGCGTGTTGGCCGCGCTGACCACGGTGATGGCTCCCATAATCGTCACGATTGGGTGCTCGCGGGAAAATCGGCCAAGTTCAGACTTTGAGGGTAGGATTCCGCCAAGCATCATTCATCCCTCCACGCGAAGGGGCTCGCTTCTTGCTGCCACGCATAAACGCCGGCCGTGGTCCCACCAACAAGGAGGGCTCCGATGCCGCCGAACAGAATGGCCTTCTTCATCGTCGCCGAGTTCATCCGGTAGCCGATGGAGGGGAGAGCGAGGAAGAGACCAAGAGCGGCAAGGCCACCAAGGCCGCTACCGAGAACGACTTGCTTCTTGGTCAGGGCACCAATGCCATTCATGTCACGATATGAAAGGTAGTCGTGCACGGCGTTCAAGCGGTCGTCTGCGGTAGCGACGTAGGAACGGGCCCATTCGTCCACTTGGGTGGACGGACCGACCATGTCCTTCAGACGAGAGGCGTTGGCGTCAATTGAACGGATGTGCGAGCGGACCATGTAGTTGGCCTGTCGGCTCATCGGCGTCCCCTCCACAACTTCTGCACGCCCGAGAGGCCCGCAAAGACCGAACTACCCGTGTGCAGGTCCACGAGGGACGAGGGAGCGGCGTTCGCAACCGGCTGCTCACCGTAGCGCTGACGCATCGGGGCCGTGCCAGCCTTGTCGAAGAACCCGGACTCGTAGGCCTGAGGGGTTGGCTTGGTGGGCGCCTTGAATCGGGTGTCCACATACAGGGAGGGGTTCTTCGACATCATCTGACCGCTGTTCATGTGCTGAGTGTCGCGATAGAAGTCTCCTTTGTACTGACCTTCGTCGGGGTTGGGGGCATACGCGCGCCCGAGGTCGCCGAGGCGGTGGTCGCCGTAGCGCACACGACGGTAGGACTTCCCAACGAAGCGGGCTGGGAGTTCGACCGCGAGAGGGATGACCACAAGGCCGGTCACGATAGCCCACAGGAGGTCCCGGTCGGCAAGGTCGAGAATCGGATGCTTGTACCCCATGAAAATCACCCATCGTAGGAAACGCGCTTCAAGCGCCTGACTTCAGCAGAATGAATCTGAACAATCGGGTTCGTGTCGGCCTGAGTCGTGAGTGTCCCAAAACATCCTGTGACGAGGCCCGCGCCTCCCGTCGCGCCGTCAAGTGCGTACGTCGGTCCAAGCCACACAGGAGAAGGAATCGCTCGCAGCCCGGGGGACACCGAAATCTGGATGGCATTCGTGTATTGGACCGCCCCGTTTGCCGCCAGATAAGTGGGCAGGTTCTGGCCTGTGCTCACCGACTGAACTTCACCGGGGAAGAACACGGTGTGCTCGTTCTTGAACCAGAATCGGTCGCCAGCAGCAACAGACGTTGTGAGGGCCGCTCCATCGAAATCAACAATCCAAATGGTCTGTGTGGACTGAGGCCAAACAGGGAGTCCGTTCGCGGGAGCAGTGTCCTCAACAAAGAGGAAGACTTTGGCGCTCGCACCGCCGCCACCGAGGTTGTCCGGGGTCAGCGCAGGCAACCCAGCACGCCCGACATAGGGGTGCAGGAACCCTTTCGTTGTTTCATAGCCAACCGCGGAAAGGAACGTCCTGTTCGGCACACCCTGAACGTTGAGGAAGTCCGGACCAAGAAACGACGACACCATCCATCCCAATTCTTCTGGGTTGTGCGTGCCTTCTTGCAGCACCGGGAGAACAGCACCACCTGCGAAACCAAGGTTCGTGGGGGTGGCGAGACCGGAGCGAGAGGTGTAGGAACGCCCCGTGCCAACCACCACTGGGTTCCCGAACACGTCCTTGGAAGGACGGATGCGGTTGCGCAGCACGATACGGATGCGCCCATCGAAGTCTTCAGGGAGGTCCGGATTGTACAGAAGTGTGTAGCCATTCGATGGAGAACCACCGTCGATTGCACGGAAGTTCGACAGAAGGCGCCCGGTGTCCGGCTGAGCCAACAATTCGGCTGCGCTGGTGTTCTCGTTGCGCCAATCGTCGATTTCGATGTACACCTCAAGGTAGGGGTTGTCGGAGACCACTCGCACCTCATAGATGTCGCCGCGCTCCTTCGAGTCGAGCAGCACAAATTCTTGACCGCTGTCGAGGCTGACGTTCTTCACCGAATCGCGGACCATCCGCTTGTCGACACGTCCCTTCTGGGTTGAGTACGGACTGTTGTCCGCCACTTGCCCCACAAAAGTGAACTCATCTGCCACGGAGAATCACCCCCGGGCTCACTTCGGGAAGTATTCCGCGAGCAGGCTGCCGGTGGTCGGAATACCAGCCGGGTTGATGATTTTGAAGGTCAGGCGACCGCCCGTGCGGCTCTTGATTTCCGCGAGTTGGGACATCGAGAGTTCGACGATGCGATACTTCCAGCCCATCAGGCGCACGCGGCCGTCCACGATGTATTCTTCCGAGTCGTTGACCAGACGGAAGGTCGGGAGGTTGTTTTCACCGTGCTCAATCCAGATGGAGTATTCCCAGTTGGGGTCGTCGCAGGAGGAAATCTGTCCGTCGATGAAGCCAGACAGGCCGAGGAGGCTCGTCGTGGCAGCCGTGCCGGACTCCGACTCAGGAGCCTCGTCGAGGACCCACTTGGGGACGCCCGAGGGGTGGCGGAGGTAAAGTTTCGGCGAGACGAGACCGGTAGCAGTGCCGCGGAAACCGAGAGGAATCGACTGGTCTGAGTCCCCGTCCGAGGGGGGAAGTCCGGGGTCAGTAGCCGATGAGGCCACGAGCCACTCGCCGTTGGTCAAGTCGAGGCACTTGGGTTGCTGAGGAAGCGTCGGGCACAATTGGTAAAGGTGTCCGAAGAAGGGTTCGAGGTCGTCGAACTTGATGTGGCCCGAGTCGTAGTCTGGGGAAAGAACCGTCGCGGTCGCGCTCCCCGTCGCGGGGGAGCCGTTGGGGAAGAGAGCAGCCGTCATGGAGTTCTGCCCGTAGCGCACAAGCGCTGCGTCAGTGATTTGGTTGGCACCAACCGTCACACTGTGCGTGTCGCTGAAGAAGAGGTCGACGGTCAAGCCCTCGACGCTTTCGACCATCACGAAGCGGTCTCGAATCTTGCACAGGAAACCGGGCTTAAGAGCCACACCTTCGCCACTGCTGCCATGTCCATGTCCGAGCGGGGAGCCGATAACGTTCCCCGAACGAAGTCCTTGATTTGCGTTTGCCATTTGTCATCACCTGTTGTCTGTGTCGGTGGAGCCCTCGAGGCTCAGGTGGGTCCACGGCTCTTTCCGGTATAAGGCTGCCGAGCGACGTTTCGTCGTGGTTCAGATAACGAGAGGTGCCCCCGCCCGGGACAATTCCCAGACGGGGGCGGGGTGCCCTCCCGAGCGTCCCCGGGAGGGCGATTCCCATTCCCCGAGCGTCCCCGGGGTGGGGTCTGACTACCCACGTCGCCGTGGGTGACTACTCGGTTGGACCGAGCAGGTTCTTTGAGTGGTGTGCTTGCACGCCTCAGGCGACGCGACAGAGCGACACGACGCTGATGATGGCCGCGTTGTTGGCCAGTTCATCGTCGATGTCGTCCCATGCGTAGTTGGTCGCAGCGCCCGCGGAGCCGTCGTTCAGTTGGCCGACCGTGAAGTTCGCACCGTTGAGGGTGCTCAGGTCGCCCGCACCGAAGTCGGCACCGCTTCCAGCGAAGCCGCCGGTGAGGGCTTCGGCCACGCCAGACAGGTCGAGCACGCCGACACCACCGCCGGGGGAACCGGCAGCAGCCATCGTCGCGTTGACCTGCGAGTTCTCAAACGCCATTTCCATCGCGCGCGAGTACACGTTGTTCCCGTCCACACCAGCGACGACACCCGTGTTGGGGCCGGCCGCGAAGGTGTTGGGGGTGCCTTCCGTCAGCGAGTACGGGGCCAACAGCGTGGCTGCGGGGCTCGCACCGTCCATCGTCGTCAGTTCAATGGCGCCGATGCTCAAGATGGCCTCGACGTTGAACTTCCCGCCCGTGAAGCCGACCACGGACCCGAGGGCCGTGCTGGCTGCCTGCGGGGTGACGCTGCCAGCCGCGAGGGGGACCTCGCGAATGTCGCGCACCAGACCGTGGTTGTCCGCGGCGGTGAAGGTCGTGCTCGTGCCGGCCACGTCGCGCGAACCTTGGAAGATGCTCGCGGCGCTCCATGCCACGTCTTCGATGTCCGCGTCGGTGTCGTCCGTGCAGTAGATGAGGTCAGGCTTCAGCATCGCCGGCAGGCCCTGCTGGGCCAGCGCCAAGACGTTCTTTCCGCCGAACTCGGTCACGTCTGTCGCCGTAGCGCACTCGACCAACAGCACGTTCGTGCGAACGATTTGCAGTTGAGCGCCGTAGGCGACGTCCAGTCCTCCGATTGCTCCCATGTCATGTCCTCCTTGTTTCCTCCGAAGACAGCCTCACGAGAGTTCGCCGATGGACTGGCGCTGCTGGATGAGTTCGTGGTGCTGACCGACGACGCAGCCGATGACACGCCACTTCTCGGCGCCAGCGATGGTGCTGTTGCCGTAGGTAGCGGCACCGCCGACGACGCGGTGGGCGCACACGATGGTCTTCTCGGGCTCGATGACGATGGGCTCTTCGTACCACACGAAGGGCTCTTCCAACACCTCGAAAATCTGCTGGTCGACCACGGGGGTCTCGATACCGGAGACACGCCATTGGTGCTCGGTCACAAGCAGGGGGGTCACGGGGTACTGGATGCCCATCAAGACGTAGTAGAATTCTTCCAGCGTCTTGAAGTCGAGAACGCGCTGAGCCCAGCCGAAGCCGTCAACAGTCACGCTGTTGGGGGCGCCGGTGCTGCCCGAGGACGGGACGAGCCACTGGCCGAAGGTGCCGAGGATGGAGAACTGGTCTGCACGGAGCACACCCTTCCCATATTCGCCCTTGGGCCAAACGCCCTTGTTCTCGAAGCCCCAGTGGGGGTAGTTTGCCTTGACCTTCTGGTCGATGCGCATCAGGTAATCGCTGATGACCGACGTGGGCCGGTCGTAGTACGGTCGCAGTTCCATTCTTGTTCACTTCCTTTGTTTTGTTTTAGTGCCCTTGTGGGCAGACCTCTCCAGCACCCACCGGTATATGAAGGACCGCTCGAAGAAGTGAACGAGTGTTAAACAGGGGTGAACGTTTATCATCACTACGAAGAGTCCGAAGGCCGATGGGAGACGACCCCGAGAGCCGAAAGACTCGGACAATCGGCGTGCGTGTCGACGAACAACTGTACCAACTCCTTGTCCGTGAAGCATCTGCACGAGGCGAAACCGTCGCCAACTACGTTCGTTCCTCAGCGAAGATGCGCGCTACCGGTCGGCTCATCGAGCCTGAACGGAAGAAGTTCAACGAGTATTGACCTCAGTAGGTCAGTGAGAAAATCGGGAACGTGTTCGGTGTAGGGGCTGGAGCGTCCCTTCCCTCCATCACAACAGGTGGTGATGGGGAACCGGAAATCGCCTGCGTGCCACCGAAGGTCGTGGTGACGTAAATTGTGCGACCGTTGGCTGACCAATCGAACCCGTTAATCCCATCGGTGACACCTGCGGTAGTGTACACCGGACCAAGAATCCTGTCTCCAATGTAGGTGCTGAGGTCGAGCGTGTAGTTCACGCTCCCCATGGTGCTGACGTCATAGGGGGTGGAGAGGACGTATTCTCGAATGGCCTTGTTCTGTGAAACGTAAATCTTGGTGCCGTCGTCGTTGAACTTCACACCTGTGACGACCCCGTTCGTAGTGGCATCGCCGATGTCCTTCGTCCCAATCGAGGTCACGGAAGACAGACTGTACGCGGTAGTGCAGGTGTAGGAGCGATACCGGTTATTCGTTGCCGAAGTGGCTGTTGCCATCACGGCCTTTGTTCCGTCACTGTTCCAAGCAACGGCCTGAATACCTGCCCCAAGTGGGCTGGAAATAGACCCGCGGGCGGTGAGCGTGCTCGTGATGTCTTCTGCGGTTGCATAGCCACCTGCGCGAGGGCGCTGGTCAACCCACCCAGCCCCGATGATGTAGGTCCCGGTCTTGTCGATGTGGATGTCGCGAATCTGATTGAAGCCGAGCCCAGAAACGTCGTCCACTTGAGAGACCCTACCGTCGATGTTGTTGATTGCGAGTTTCCGAATCTCTTCGGTCCCCGAGTCATACGTTCCACCACCACCGGTGTTGGAGATGTAAAAGTTCGTAGCGGTGACGCCAATGCCTGTAATGATGTTCGTTCCGCCCGGGGCGTCCTGAGTCAGGTTGTAGTTGATGCCAACAGGGGAAACTCCACTGAATTGAGAGAGGTCGAAGGGGGAAGCCGAGTTCGCCTTCTGTTCAGCACAAGAGCCGGCAACCGCGTTGTACATCAGTCATCACCCGAGGACGACCCAGTTGTTGGAACCAATGGCGATAGCAGTTGCCCCGTTGTAGGTCGCGAGGGTGAAGTCAGAAGCCGCCCCGTTGATGTTGTTGCCGTTGCGCCCAATGGTGATGTTGCCGCCAGTGACGTTCAGAATGGTGTAGTGCTCTCCCGCAGTTGAGGTGGGCGGAAGATTCAGCGTACCCGATGAGCCGGAATAGATGATGTACTTCCCAGCATGGGTCGCCTCATCGACGTTGAGGGGGTCCGTTGACGTGGAAATCGTTGGGAGGCGGCGCGCGAGGAAAGTCTTCGCGACAGCCACGGTGACGTCACCCGTAAGGTCGAGGGTGGCTTCCCCTTCGACGGCAGCGATAGCGCCTGCTGCATCAACATAGGTCGTCGAGTCAAGTGAGCCGTCACCCTTGACGAAATCAGTTGATGCGCCACCCGTGGTGATGTGCGCCGACGCGGTTTGGCTACCCGTAGTGGTGAATTGATTGGGCACGTCGTTCGCACGACCAATGTTCGAAATCTGCATCTTGAAGTTCGAGCCACTGACGTCGATGATGCGGCCAACGTTCTGAACTTGGGCCGAAGTTCCGGTAGGACGCGTGACGGTCAACTTCCCAGCGGTCGTGGACACATAGAGGGTCTTGCCGATGTCGGCGGTCGTGATGTCAGCGTCAGCAACAGGACCAGCCGCCGTGGTTCGGTCCAGACCATTCAGTTGACCGTTGATGGCAACATACCCACTCGCACCGTTCGCAATCTGATTCGTGACGATGCCGACAGAAGGCATCTTGGAGGCGTCATCAGCATCAGCAAGAGCGACCTGTGGTTTCCCCGTTCCGATAGCCGACACATAGACCGCAGAACCCGCAGCGATAGCAGAACCGGTCGCGTTCTCAACCTCAATGATGTTCTGAGCCTTGACCTTCTCGCTGGTTAAGAGGAAGTTCGTGTTGTCCCATGTCAGGCTTGCACTACCGGCAATCGTGTTCGCACCGGAGGCGAAAGCAACCTGCGGCGCTGAAATCGCACCTCCGATGGTGCCAGTTCCGTAAGCGGTGGAGTCGAGTGTTCCGTCGCCCTTGACGAATTGTCCGGAAGTTCCGGAAATACCGCTGAGGGTAGCGCCGTCCGACTGAAGAATGCCAGTGATACCGCTGGCAACTGGGTCGGTTTCAGAACTGATGCCGCCCGAGGGTGGAGTGAACTCCGGCATGAATCACACCACGGGCTTCAGTCAGATAAAGTGAGCGGAGAGGGGCCCCTCCCCCCGCCGCAGCGGAGGGAGGGGCGGCCACCTGATTACCCGTAGGCTCAGGTATCTGCGACACGCGCAGGTTTTGCTGCTCAGCGGTAGTAGCCGATACCGAGGGTGCTCAGGGCACCCACGCCGAGAGCGATGTGGCCGACGTCAAAGCCGGCAATCACGTCTCGGTTCAGCGTCTGCTTCAGACCACGGGGAAGACCCGTGTAGCCCACCGCGCCAGCGAGCCCGAGAGCAAGGAGAAGATGCCCGTAGTCGAGACCGAGGGCGACTTCCTTGTTCAAGGACCGCATGAGGTTGGCGTAGGCTCCCACGAACTCACCTCAGAACAGGTTGATGTCCTTGCCACCGAGGCCGAACATCTCGCCGTGCTGACCGCCCATGGGGACCATGTCGTAGCCACCGAAGAGGGGCTCGTCAATGACCGAGGGGGCGTTGCCGAGGAGACCGAAGAGGCCAGCGGTGCCGGAAGCCAGCGGACCGCCCGAGACGTGGATGCTCGGGACGGGCAGACCAAGGTTGTTCAGGGCGCCGAGGGCCGCGGGGACCATGGCAGCGACGGTGAACAGACCAGCGGTCTGAGCGGACACACCAGCGAGGGAGTAGAGCGCGTAGCCACCCAGACCCGCGAGGGCGATGCTGGAGACGGTCGCACGGTAGCCACTCGTGAGGTTGATGTTGAGGCCAACCTTGGACAGGGCGCGCTGGGCGAGGCCGGGGAGGGCCGCGGACACAGCGATACCGCCAGCGAGGGCAGCCATCATCTCGAACTTCATCAGGTTGCTGCGCGTCCACTTCATCGCGCCGCTGAGGCTCATCCTGCGAGAGACGGAGCGGCGGCGGGAAGCGGTCTTGCGGCGGGAGGTCGTGCGGCGGCGGCGGCCCGTCGTCTTGCGACGGGTGGACCGGCGGCGAGCCGGGGACTTGCGTCGGCGGGTCGTCGTCTTGCGGCGAGCCGGGGACTTGCGTCGGCGGGTCGTCGTCTTGCGACGGGTCGTGGTCCGGCGCTTCGGGGCCGCCTTGCGTCGGCGGGTCGTCGTCTTGCGACGGGTGGTGGTGCGGCGAGCCGGCGCCTTGCGGCGACGGGTCGTCGTCTTGCGCCGCGTGGTGGTGCGCCGCTTGGGCGCAGCCTTGCGCCGCGTCGTCGTGCGACGAGCGGGCGCCTTGCGGCGGCGGGTGGTCGTCTTACGTCGCGTGGTAGTGCGACGCGCCGGCGCCTTGCGGCGCGCGGTCGTGCTTCGGCGGGAGACTTTTCGTCGGGCCATGTTGTTCACTTTCCTTTTGTTGGTCCGGCGGCGCTTGGTCGTCTTCCGGGCTGGGTTCACAATCACCAGTTCCTGAAGAGCCATCGGACCACCTTCAGAATCACCCTCATCGACTCCCCCTATATGAAGAAAATATGGTCGCATCGTATGCTATGTGATAGGCATCCCCGAAAAGTGGGGGTAAGGTATGCAGCCGAACCTTGATACCCCCGGTGATGTTGCGAGCAACGATGAGCAATCGTCATGCCGTCCGGGCAAGAAAAATCCCGGTCAGCATCACCTTGTCTCCCGACGATTACGACTTCATCGAGATGCTCATCAACAGCAGGCGCTACGCCAACCGAACGCACGTCATTGAGCGGGCGATTGTTCTTCTTCGTCAAGAGTTCGAACGTCATCAGGCGTATCTTGCCCAGCAAGGAAACGCGCAATTCCCTCCACAAGGGCATCAACCACCATCTGGTAATCTCGGCCAGCAGCGTCGTTGACCTCAACCAGAATCGAAGGCGCATCAAACAGCGTGCTTGCCGCGTTGGTCAGGTAGTTCTCGAAACCTGCTTCCTGAATCATGCTGGCGACACCGTCGTCCTCGAACGCCCCAACAATGGCACTGAGCAGACCAGCATCGGTCACTTCAGGGATGTTGAACAGAACGACCGTTCCTTCGCGCCATACGTCAAGGTCGTACCCGTGCTCCGTTTCTCCTGAAATGTCTGGGAAGGAATGCAGGTCGATGTGGACCGAGGCTTCCATCATCGCATCGAACACCTCCATCACGAAATCACTTTTCGCTGCATCAGTACGGTTAAGGTCGAGGATGTCGCGGGGGACATCGCCCTCGATGACGGTGACGATTTCTCCTGCCTGCCGCAACGAGTCCTCAAGCAGATAGACGAAACGGGTGGCCCCCTCATCCTGTCCCTCCCCGGGGGCAGCGTGAGGAACCGTAATCAGAATCATCTATCCAATCGCAGACGCTTCAGGCTCTTAGGCTTGGTGCTGGGTGGACTTGATGCCTCGCTACTCCCAATTGGCTTCGATTTCTTCCACGTCCCGTCTCCGGCAGTGAAGTAGTACCAGTATTGGTATTCCGGGCTCATGAAGAAAGGGACGTGCTCGATGTAGTGCTCAAGGTTCCTGCCCTTGAGGTATTCTGGGCGGTCGTCGATGCGGAAGATGACTTTGTTCTCCGCTTGGCTCCACACCGTTTCGGACATCAGTTGGAGACGCTGCGTCATCCCGATGCCGACGATGCCCTTCCCCGCGCCAACGAGGTACAACTGTTCGATGGCGTCGTTGCTTCCCTTACGAACGAACGTTTGAATCTCGTCAATCGCGATGACCCGGCGAATCCGCTTGAACCCCGGCTTGTTGGAGAGCGTGAACACCTTTTCCATCAGGCTGTTCAGCGCCGCCACTCGCTCTTCTTTCGCGGCCGGGGTGTGTAGGACAATGGCTGGCGTCTTTGAAAGGAGGGCAGCGTAGGCCTCCATGGGAGTCTTGCAGACACGCCCAAGGTCGGTGATTTCCGACTTTGGGTCGACAAAGATGGTGTGAACACCATCCTCTTGCATCTGCTTGAAGACCTTGCTGACGAAGTAGGTCTTTCCACTGCGTGTCATCCCCAGAACCGCTGAATGGCGCTTCTTCATGTTCTCATAAAGACCGCGTGAGAGCATAGGCAACACCGAGCAGACCGACGACAACAAGTGGGCTCGGTGTAGCGGCGATAAAGGTGTAGTCTGGGAAATTCTGCTTGAACTTGACACGCAGGTCGTTCTCATCACCCATCCGTAGCCAAGCAACGGGATTCATCACGTCTGGGTCGAGGGTCTTCGTATGCTGGAGACCAAGCGCGTGCCCGTACTCGTGCGCGAGTAGGTCGAGGTTTCCCTTGGCCGACTCATGGATGGTGATGGTCTTCCCAATGGTGATTCCATGGGGGAAGTAGCCCTTTCCGGTGGCGTTGAACAGCGTCTTCGCAGTGGGAGCCATGTACCACTCGACCGCACCCTGAGCCGCGATGGTGTTCACCAAGTCCACCCAATCATCGGTGGAGAGCACAGCCACCTGTGTCCCATCAACACCTGTTGAAATGATGTTGAACGACGGGTAGGACTCTGGATTCATTGACTCACCCCACAAAGAGCAGGTGGCGCTTCCCAGACTTCAAAGAACGAATCATCTTCTCCACGACTTCTTCCAGTTCCCCGCCTATGAACTCACCTTTCGAGTTCACGGGTTTGTCGAGCATTCGCTCAAGTGACTTCGCCAGCGACTTCGACTCCCTGACATTGAGCGTCACAACAAGATGTGGCTCTCCGGTTTTGAAGTGCTTCAGAACTGTCGGGAGCACATAGCGGCTCCGGAAGTCGACCACTTTTGGGAGCGAATTGGTGAGGACGTGAAGCCATTCCCAACAGGCCTCATAGACCCACTCTTGCAGATTCCGACTGGCCATCACGGAGTCCTTGTTCTCGAGTGTTTCCTTGAGGATGTAGCCTTTCTTCCCGATGTAGTCGTTCTTCGAATCAATCGTGTATAGTTCAATGTCGTACCCCATCACCGCACCCCCGCTTCAACTGCGATTTTGTTGTCTGGCTTGCCCGGGCCAGTGGAGGAATCAGCACCGACGACGAAGGCATAGACGCGGCCTGCCGCCCACTGATGCTGCTGAACACCCGGTCGGTGGCCAACGCGCCATGCGGCCAGACCCTTGTCGTACACCTTCTCAATCAACGAACGTTTGATGCCCGTTTCCTTGGCGATGCGGTTGATGAAGCGCGCCTTGGGAGAATCGCCGCTTGGTTCGTAGTCTGGGTCGATGTTCTTCCGGTAGCGGCGGTAGTATTCCTCCTTGTGCTTGGAGGGACCAATCTTCAGCCCACGAGCCGTGGCCTTGATGTCGGACTTCCAAAATTCGTAGGCTTCAGGGTCGTTCACGTCGTATTCGTAGCCCTTGTCGATTTCGTCCTCAGCAATCATCCGCTCAAGGGGAGTGAGTCCTGTCAGGTAGCGCTGCGGGAACTTCTTTCCCTCGGGAGTGCGGGGGTTCGACAGTTGCGTAATCGAAATGGTTTGGTCCGTGAGGGCTGAAGGGTAGGAAACGTCAGAAGGGAACCATGGATTCATCTTCACCTCGACCTTGCCGTACTTGCGCTTCTCCGTCATCCCAATCCACGGGACATCGGGGCACGGAGGCATTCGGACAATGTCGTGCTTGCGCGCCCAGCGCCATGGGTCGTGGCCCCAGACCCACAGCCCAAGCAGACGACGAGACACTTGGTTCTGCGTCTTTTGCTCTCGCACAAGCGGGCCTTTCTGGTCAGCGTTGTAGGGGAACGCGCCGTGGCGCTTCACGAATCGCACCTGACGCTTGCACCAATCCCAATCGGTTTCTCCCTTGATGGGGTCGTCGGACGGGCCGGTCCACTTGTCGAGCGCCTTCTCGTAGTAGTCCTCGATGATGCGGGGTCCGAGTTTGATGTAGTCCTTGGGTCCGGTCAGCCCGAGTTTCGCGCGCATCTTCAGAATTCGGCGACCGCTGACGCGCCCACTCTTGATGCCCTGCTCGTCTGCTTCTTCCTTGGAGAGCCCAGCCTTCTGGCCGAGCGGAGAATCAAGGAACGCCTTCAGTTCCTTGTTCTTCATGTTGATGAGGTGAACCCACTCGGTGAACCACTCGAACTGTTCCTTCCCGGGGTTTTCTTCGGGAAGACGCTGCGCTTCGCCCTGAGCGGCCTCATCAAACAGACGTTGTCTGAAATCGGAGCGGATGCCCCGTGCGGTATCGACTACTCCTTCAGGTCCCTTGTACCAATTGTTCCCAAGGGCCTCGAGTCCCAAGAAGGCGAAGAGGTTGCGAGGAACCGGGACGTTTGGTCCGACCGTCTGCTCGACCTGCTGCCACCTCGTGATGGGACCGGTGACGACCATGTGGATGGAAGCCTCTCCGGGCTGAAGGTCGCCTGCTCGTTCAGCGGCCGTTCGTTCTGGTTCAGGCACCGTGCCACCGAAGAGCGTCATCTGTGGATTCTCAAGCACATCGTCCATCTTGGAGCGGATGCCGTCGAACACCTTGTCGTAGGAGCCACTCTTCACCACAACGAATTGGTCCCATTCCATCTTCTTGGCCGCATCGACCATGCTTGGTCCGAGGCGAGCACGGTGCTGTGCTTCGGCCAGACCCATCCCACCACGGCGCATCAGACGCTTGACCATCGTCTTCGGTGGGACGTCAGGGGCAAGGAAGATGGTGTAGGCATGAGGGAACCCTCGCTTGTACTTCTTCACCCCAGCAAGGTTGACGTCGATGATGTTGATGGGGTGGTTGAAATCAACCCACCTCCTTCCGTAGTAGTGTCCGTTCTTCTGTTGCTCCCACTCGACAAACTCGTCGCGCTTGACCATCTCCAAGAAGTCGACCTTCGAGACGAAGATACGGTCCACTCCGTCCTTCTCCTTTGGGCGGCGAGGGCGGCTGGTGACGGTCAGCGGCTCGCCGACTCCACGGACGTTCTTCTTGAGGTATCGAATGAACGTGCTCTTCCCCGTGCCGGGAGGCCCAGAGACGATGACCAGCCTTGTCTTCTTCCCCTTACGCGGGTTGACGTTGACGAAGGTTTCAACGTAGTCCACCTTCACCCCGGGCTGGAAGCCTTCCAGAATGGAGCCAACATGCTCGTAAATGGTCTGGGCCAGTTTCCGCCCGAGGTCATCTTGCTCATGTGCAGGTGTGACGCTCACGTCCAAACGTCCGTTCGTGAAGGTCAGAACGCCAGAAACATCCGTTGATTCGGGAATCATCCCCTTCAGCGCTGGGAGGTTGTCGTGATTGAATCGCATGTAGGCCTTGGGCGCCCCTTGCTTCCTGCTGGCGACCTCGGCCTTCCCTTCACCCTTGTACATGTCGAGGGCTTCGATGGCCAGTCCCTTGTTGATGGGTGACTCATAATCGCCCACCCACTTGATGTGTGATGCAACGGGACGGGGGTTCTTGCGCGGCTCATCGAGGAATGCACGCAGTTTCTCGACATGCTTGGCCATCCACCACGGCTTGAAGTCGTTGATGTCCCCGTCGAATTCCTTCGCCTTGCGGAATGTGCCTGCGATGGTGGTGAACATGTAGGGGTGATGCGTAGCGATGTCCGTCATCTGCATGATGACCGCGAGGCCGTAGTAGTCCCCCACGAGGGTCTTGAAGAAATCCTCGGAGATGTTGCGGCGACCCACATCTGACTCCAGAATCATCGAGATGCCGTCTTCGAGGTCGTCGGGCACATCGAGAGCGTCCGCGATGAACTCATCCCACATCTCCTTACCAGCAACCGAGTGGTGGATTTTCTTCTCTTTCTCAACGCGCTTACCAACGTCGTGATACAGACCGAGCAAGAGAAGCATGTCGAGGTAGGTCCAGTTCCCGCTGATGCGCTGACTCAGGTAGGCGCGGACCTTCTTCCTCAACGCTGAATCAAAGCCAAGAGGTTCCAGTTTCCACAAGCGTGCCTTCGGGTGCTCTTCGTTGGAAACGAAGTAGTGCTGCATCCACCAATAGGTGTACACGGTGTGCGCGTACTCGTCGCCACCGTAATGATACCAACCGTAGTCAAGACCCTTCAGGTCGTCGAGCGAACGGTGTCGGTACTGAGAAGGGATGGAAGGACGGTCTGGGTTGGGGAGCGGATTCGGGAGCGGGTTGGGCAAAGGGCCCTCGTCCCCCTTGTTCGGCACATAGGCCGGATTCACGAATTGCTTGTAGGTGATGTGCACGAGGTCCTTGAACTTCGCATTGAACTGGTCAATCATGTCCTTCGTGACCTTGTAGCAGAACTCGACATCGTCCTTCTCTTTGCCGACGAACTTCTTCTCAGCACCCTCAATCATGGCGTCGATGTCGCTGACGATACGCTCTTCCTCCAGTTTCAGGTAGCGGTCGAGGCGCTTCTTCTTCGGTTCGACCTTGAAGTAGTCGATACGGTCGCGCATCACGGTGTAGTGGTGCTTGACGCCCGGTGAGAAGGAGGCGTCAACATACCATTGGATGTCGTCAGCAGACGTGAGCGAAGGCTCGTCCTTGGACGGGTGGGTGTGGAAGAACGCGACCTCGTTGTCTGGACGCTTGTTGATTTTGATTTTCGGCATGATGAGCGAGGCTCGACGATGATACACCTTGCCGTCGGACGTTGCCCACCCGTAGGATTCACCGCTGCGTGTGACGAAGGACCACAGCAAATCGAGGAACGCTTCATCGTTCAGACGCTGGTAGTCGAAAATCCGGAAGTATTTCTCAGGCTTCTCGATAAGCATCCCGTGCATCTCGGCGTGGAACTCCGTGGCGGTGGCCGGGTTGCGCAACACACCGGGGAACGAGAGGTGCCCCTTCGCGATGGTGACGCGACCGCTCGGATTGGAGCGGACCGTGGAGACCTCGTCGCAGCGAATCTCGATGGGCACGAAGTGCGGTCCTCGTCCGGTAGGAACGTGGGCCGTCTTGTTGACGAAGTGTTTCATCGCTTCCCGTGCCTGACGACGGGAGACCTTGCCATCGAAGATGACGAACCACGTTTGGTTCTCAAGGTCAAGTGTCGCTTCCTTGACGTCGAAGCCACCCAAAACGGAGCCGCCTTTCGGGAAGTGGCTAAACTTCCGGACGTCGCTTGGTTTCAGGCTCACTCTTCCTCATCCCCGAACGTCATGAAGGCATCAAAGGGGCTGATGAACCCCGCTTCACTCTTCGGCAGGTCCTCTCCCGTAATGGACCCTTCTGCCTCTTCGGGATTCTTCTTGACCAGCGAAAGACCAGCAGCGTGCTTCTCCATGTCCTTCTGTCCGTCGAAGGACTGACGCGAAAACTGGTTCCCAAGGTCTTCTCCTTGACGCACATAGAAGTCGCCATCGAATTGGCTGTCAGGAAGGTCTCCAATGGGCTGGTCGAAGGTCTGGAAGGAGCCACGGTCAAGGTTGATTTCTCGAGCGTACTCTGCATCACGCCTTGCTTGGTCATCGTCCTCCATGTATTCCATCAGGAGTTGGTTGTGGTAGCGGACCTCTTCGCGTTTCTTGTCGTGCACGGTCCCACCGAGGTTCGGGCCTTCCTCATCGAAGACCGCGTCGTCACTCCCAAGAGGGAATCCCGGGAGCGTGAGGTAGTACGAGATGCCGTTCTTGTCCTTGGGGAACTTCAGGAACTTGTCCGGTGCGTAGTGCAGCCCCCACTTGTCTTCTGTCAGTTGGTGCTGGTTGGGGAATTCCTTGAGCATCGTCAGCCACTTGTCGTCGCGGGTAGCGCCAGCCCCCTGTCGGGGGCCGAGCGGAGAACCTGCCATGCTGCCGGGGCCAACTCGTGAGGGGTCAACACCAAAGGTCATTCCGGGGTAGTCGGGGTGAGTGTACGGTTGTGGGCCTCCGCTCACCCAGCGTGGGCCAGCGTTGAAACCATAGAAGGGGTTGCGAATAACGTTCGTTAGTCCCGATTCTGACGTGAAAATCACGCTCGAATGGAAATCAGGGTCCACAGGGTTGGGCAACGGGTCGCTTCGCAACCCGATGGAGAAGCCACCCGCAGCATCTCCCTGCCGGAAGGAATAATCGTCGGCGTCCTCCATGTCCTTGTCGTAGCGGATGCGGAGGAACTGCGGCGGGCCAATGAGCGAGCGGGAGAAGTACTCCTTGCGAGTCACCTCCAGACCCATGCGCTGACCGGGAGCCGAGCGGTGGGCCTTGCGGGTGAACGAAGGACCTGAGACCGTTCGGCGGCCAGACAACTTCTGATATTCCACTTCAACGATGATGCGCGGCTCGACGAAATGGGTATCGGGGTAGGTTTCTTGCAGACCGGGAAGGGTGACAGAATGCTCATAGTATCCGTACTCTTCACCACGGGGCTCGCCAAGAACGAGGTTGAACAACTCCCGCCCCACTTCCTGCGTGAAGCCGCCACCAACGAAGCCAACCGGGACGAGAACCATCCCATCTTTGGTTGACTTGGAAACTCCGACAAGCATCGAGCCAACCATTGGCTTCTCATCAAGCCAAGCCTTGGTGTCAGTACGGATTCCCATCACCACAGCATCGAGGGTGTATTTGCGCTTGACCTTGTACCGGCGACCTCCACCGTGGATGTACAGGCCTTCGTTCATTCGCTCCCCTACCTCGTAGCGCCAGATGGAATCCACCTTTGCTTCGTAGTCGTCTTCAATGACCGTGGGGTCCAGACACTTGATGCGGTCGCTTTCCAAATCAGCGGCCTTCATCAGGCGCTCTTCGTAGGGCAGCGAGTACACGTCTTTCCCATCAACCGAGAGAACGTCGAGAATGACGGCCTTCAGATTGCGGAAGGTGCTTGGGTCATGGTGCCCATCGTTGTCCTTGGAAAGAATGGACGTCACCGCATGGTTTCCTTCCACACGTCCGAATTGGTCCACCACAATGGATTCAACAACGACCGTGATTTCATCCACATCATTGTCGGCACAGATTCGCTCGAACTCTCGCGTCAGGTAGTTGTCCCAGCCGATGCCGCCAACCTTCTGAAAGACCATCACACAACGCTCAACGTCCATTCCTGCACGGGCGGCTTCTTTTGCTCGGTCGAGCCGCTCACCGTGAATCTTGAAGCCACCTCGCTTGTCGAACTTGAGCAGCCCCAGTTGCCCGTCATACTTCGGCGTCACCACAAGCCGCTGATGCTGAAGAACCTCTTCTCCGATGAATCGGTAGCGCACTTCCTGCACCGGCTCCTTCTTCCATTCCTGAAGGCGAAGCGTCAGTGGGTTGGTCTTGTCGTGCTTGGAACTGGGTGTCCGCTTGCAGGGTGGAGCGGCCTCAACGTCCGTGAAGCCATCACCGACCTCAGCGGCCGTGAACCACTTGTCGGCCATCCCTTTGAGGCGCTCGAAGTCCTTGAGGACAGCCACAGGGTGAGCGCTGGCAGGATTGAACTTCTTGATGTCCTTGATGTCCACGGGGATGCGGCAGTAGCCTTCGGACTCGCTGAGGTCTCGGTTTGGCTTGTAGTGCATTCCAAAGAGCATCCCAACCGGGTGGTCCGTGTACATCACGCTCTTGTCGACGTAAGGGAAACCAGAACCAACGGCTTCATCCTTGTTGAACGCCACTTCGCTGGTTGCTTTCTTCACACCGGAATAGATGTAGTCCCAACATTCGTCTGAGGTCTCGAACTGCATCGGCTTCGTGGCGAACCACACTTGGAACGACTTCCCGGTGAAGACCGGCATCGTCGCGTGAACCTTGCTGAAGTACTTCGCGATGTCGTACACGATGCGTGCATACTCGTCAAACGGCATACCTCCGGCGTTGTCGATGTCGATGACGCCGACTTTCGGATAGACGCCACCCATGTTCGGGCGGAACCAAATGTCGCGCAGCCCTCGGTGCATTCCGCCGTGCGAGCCTTTCCCCTGCTTGAAGTACTGACTCGACGAAACGTAGTCCTTGACCTCCTTCTCGCTGTGGAGGGTGAAGAGTGTGCTCGGAATCACTTCTCCTGTTCTCCCGCTGAAAAGAATGGCCTGCACCGGATGGTGCATGGTCTTCCTCAGGCGGAAGGGAAGAGTGGTCTGGTTGTACTTCAGCATGAACTCCTTGATGGACTCGTGAAGGATTTGCTGGTCGTCCGTTTCGGGGACGAAGGGCTTCGGGTCGAAGTTGTCCATCGGGACACCAAATGTTCCGTATTCCTTGAGGAAGGCCTCGTGCAGCACACCACGCATCTCGTCGATGTTTTCCTTGGTGGTCTTCTTCGGGTCCAGTTCGTACACGCGCTCTCCCGTCTTCGGGTTGATGGCGTTGGCTCCACGGAAGCCCTTGAGGGTGGAGTCCCACGAAGTGGCGCCCATGTGAAAGTAGGTGCGCGAGATGAACTTCTCCATGAACTCCTCGATGTCGGCCTTAGAGGGCCGCATACCGGCCGCGTTGAAGCGGGAGGCATACGTTCCGAACTGCTCAAGCAGCCCAGCGTAGTCCCTCATGGTGTGGGCCTCCGGAGCGGAAGAATCGGTGGTGCCTCAGGGGCAACAATCATCGGGTCTGGACGCTGGGTGAATCCTTCAGAAGCGCGAGCACGGGCACGGACCGTGTCCCTGATGTCGTCCGTCAACTGCTGAGCCACAAATTGGTTCAGTTGAGCAGCCGGGACAACGACATAACCGCGCAAGACATTGAGGGCAGTAGCGAGCGCTGGGAAGGTCACGGTCCCGAGAGCCTTCATCTGCATGTGCTTCTTGATGTCGGAAAGGAACATGGCTTCGACATCCTTGATTTCAGACGTGTTCTGGATAAGGAGGCGCTGGAGAGCGGTAGTGGCCGCGCCGAGAATCTGAGCGTCTTCTGCGTGCTGTGAAGAGATGAAATCAAGGTAGCCGCCGAGGTCAGTCAACCCAGAAGGGGGAAGCGATGGGCGTGTGTGCCCGTACTTGATGTGAGCCCTCTCCACTTCTTGCTGAAGTGCAGCCATGATGTCACGCTCGGAAATATCCAGCCCCTTGAGGGAGTTCGCGCTCCCACGCACTTGCGACCACGCTGCCTTGACCGCGCCCTGCATGGACTCACGAGCACTCTTGATTTTCTTTTCCGGCTTCTTTCCACCCGGCCCCCTCGGCCCGTAGGGTTCCGCATACAGGTAGCCACGGTTCGCGCCAATCAACACCTGAGAAAACCACTCGTTGAACTGTTGGCTGTACGCCAAGTAGGCGTCGCGAAGAAGAGGCGCCTCCAAACGGAAATCTGCCTTCTGTGGCTGGAGAATCTGCCTTGCCTTGATGCCTTCGATTTGGAAGATGACCTCAGTCGGGAGACCAGCCTCTTGCATCTTCGGAACGAGAACAGGAGACATGTGGCGGGAGATGATTTCGGTGTACCATGTGATTTCACTGAGGGCGAAGTTGTCCTCAGTGAACATCTGTTCAAGCGCCTTCCTCATCGGTTGGTTCGCTGCCCACATGTTCGCATAGAAGGCCACCATGTGGTCCGTCCTTGCGTCAATGAACCAGTCCCCGAAAAACACCGACTTGTCGCCACCTTGCTGGAAAGCGTTCGCAGTGGTGCCATCGTAATCAAGGAAATGGTCCTTGGTGAATCGACTGTGGTTGATTTTGCTCATCGCGATGGTGTTCATGTGCTCCCAGAGGAAAAAGGACTCGGCGAAGACTTCGAGGAGAGGAAGTGCGGGGTTGTTTCCCAATTGTTCGCTGCGCAGGTCATTTTGTCCGGCAGGGATGTACACCTCGTTGATGTTGACGAGTTTCTCAAGCCCTCGGGAGCCTCGGGTGAGCGAGATGCTCGGGTCCACATCGCTCCTGAGGACCATCTGAATCGGCTTCTTGTCCTTCTTGCTGCTGGAGACCACGGTCCAAAGACCCTCTTTCACAGCAGCATCGAGACGCGCGATACCCTTCCGACCCTGAGCGTTCTTCAGAAGCATGACCTTCTGACCAGCGGGGAATGGTGCTTTCAGCACGCTAAGGAGGGGCTGAAGGAGCATCTTCATCGCTTCTTTGAAATCCTTCGGCTCAAAATCTCGGAACTCGTACAGTACGCCGTCCGGGTCTCGTTGGTTGAAGCGGCGCTCGGCAGCATCGAGACCACTATCGAACGCATCGTAGGCGATTCCGGCTTTATCGCAAGATTTCCTGAAAAGAGGATGATTCTGGAAGTCGTTGAGCAGCGAATCGAAGAAGGTGTACCCGGTTGCGAGAGACACAAACACATCTGGCCTCACCGAGTCTGCTTTCCCGTCGTGTTTCCCTTGCTCTCCCTCGAAGGTCATGATGGTGTCCGCGAAGAAATTGACGATGTCGTTCACATTGGCCTGATTGAGACGGATGTTGTCGACCAACATTTTCCCAAGAGAAGGCAGCAGAAAATAGGACGACATCCCACCAGCATCAAGGTCTGCCTGAAGGGCTTCTGACCCTTCAGGACTACCGCTGAGGAAAAGACCGGGCCTGCGGTCCCCTGAGGAAAGAATTCCAGTTGACCAATCCTCATTCATCAGCGGGTATCGTCTTCGCATTGGGGAGAGGAAGTCCACGCACAGGATGTCGCCGAATCGGACCTCGCCAAACAGGTGGTGATACAGCAGGTTCCCGGGCTGAATCTGATGTGAGCCGGGGAAGCCTCCGGGCGGGGCAGGGAACTGCATCCGGAAGTGTTCGTAGTGGTTCTTGACCCAGCGGCGAATGCTCGGACGAGCGTTCTTGATGAAGGCCTTCACCCCGCCGTCATCCGGCTTGGCAAGGAAAACCGCAGGATTCATGCCGCCTCACAACCGGTAGGTGAACGCGACCGACGGGTAGGTTTGACCCGGCTCTGGCGTGCCACCGGTTTGAGGGGGGAGGACTTCCACGAAAAACTGCACGGTGTCAACGCCCGCAGTTCCACCGTAATCAGTGGGTTCGACATTGAAGGTTCCTGCTTCACCCGGGTTGAGCATGAGGGTGCGGGTATCGGCCGTGATGACGTTGCCATCCTTACTGGCTTCGTAGGTGATTCGCACAGATGCCCCGGTGCCGCTGGACTCCGTGAAGTCCAGTTGCAGGCCGTTGGCGTTTCCGGAGTATGACGAACCGTTCATGACGTTCACCTGACGAACCTCGTTCGTGGACGCTTGGTAGTAGGTCAACTTCAGGTTGCTGACGTTCGGCGTCTTCGCTGAGGCCGCCTCTTGCTTACGGGAAGACCACAACAAGAGCGCGCTGATTCCACCAATCGCCAACCAGTTCGGCTTCCTTCGGTTTTTCTTGCTCGTTCCATACGGATTGTACGCCATATCATCGCCTCAGTATCGGTATCGGTACACCCACGGAGCGAGTCCCTCGCCGGGGCTGATTTCCTTCTTCAGGAGGTTGGTCTTGCTCTCGATGGTGTCCAGTGCGCTCTTCGCGAGCAGCATGAAGCCAAGCACCGTGGACAAGGTGTTGATTTCCTTCCACGTCGAGGACTTCATCCCCAGTCGAGAGGCCTTGACCAGACCCTTGGATTTGCCGTAGCCAAACAGGCCCTTCTGGCCGACCGTTTCGAACGCGGTACGAGCCGTCGTCGCCACAACCACACCAAGAGAAATCAGTTCGACGCGGTCCCACGTCTTCACGGGGACACCGAAGTAGGTCTCTCGCTTCTCGGCCACCATGACTTCACCTCAGTCAATCAGCCATGCCTTCCCGTCGCGCATCCCGATTTTCATGCTGCCGCCCTTGATGATGAGCATCGGCTCACCGTTCTCGGGCATCGTCGCATAGAGGACCGGGTAGTTCCCGTCCTTGGATTCCTCGTTCATCTCGTGGATGAACTTCTGCGTCTCGTCGCCGTTCTCCTTGGGTGACATGTAGCCAATCGTCCAGCACTCGCCAAGAGAATACCACACGTCACCAACATCAATCTGAGCGGTGGTGATTTCGTCGGGGGTCTTGCCACCGTGGAACTTCTTGTACGCAGCCTCGGCCTTCTTGACCTTCTTCGGGGAAGCAGGGTTCGTCATGGGGCTCCACGACTTCGTCACGGAAGCCACACCACGCTTCCCGTATTCCTTCTCGACGTAGGAGAGGGCGACGGCGTTGCGCTGCCTGTTCCCCGGAAATTCCTCATGCAGGGCGGAATGGAGGCGCTGGAAGTAACTCTTCGCGCTCTCACGGCGCTTCTTCCCGGTCTTCTTGCTGGTCTGACGGCGAGGCTTCGGCACCGGGTTGCGCAGGGGGCCTTGTGGGATTCCCTGCTGTATCTTCTGAGCCATCCCCTCATTGACGAGGCGAAGTTCCCCACCATCGACCATGTGAACGAGAACTCCACGAGCGTCCTGAGCGCATTCCTCCATCGGGGGGTTCTTCCCACACACGCGACAGACGAACCGGAATCCCATGTCGCTTGGGTTCGTCAAGGTGTAGGCACCGGGCGTCGGCTCAGGTCGGAGACCGGAGAGGGTGTAGGCACCGGGTGTCGCCTCGGGGGCGATGTAGGGATTTTCAGGCTGGCCGATGTAATCCCCGACCGTCGCATAGACACCGGGGACGTTCATCCGCTTGACCGTCCCGGCTCCGGTCGTCCCGAAGAAGTAGGTGATGTCGTAGCGTTTGGACAATGAACGGATGTTGTCTTGGACCGGACCCGGCAAAACCAACACACCTTGCTCATCGGCCATCACCGGGAGACCCTGCTCACGGAGGTGCGCCTGAACGCGGTAGCGGAACTCGTCGTCCTTGTCCGTCAAGTACGCCACGATGTAGTTGTCCTTGACCAGACCGTTGAGGAAATCGCGAACGCCGCGCACGGCGGGGGACTTTTCGATGTTGAGAGAGACTTCACGGTCGAACCGCTTTCCACTCAGACCCTTGCGCTTCGCCACACGGATGGCTGCGCTCTCGTCGAGAACTGCTTGCTCAGTGATGAGCACCACGGCCTTCGGCTTCGCCATCGCAACCGTGGGGTTGGTGAACGGAAGGTCGGACCCACACGTTGTACACTGCATCATGCCAGCAGCGTTATTGGTGTTGCAGCGAGAGCACTCAGGCATACCAACGAACACCCCCGGGGTTGTACACGACGGGGAAACCTGCTGCAACGTTTTGCTTCCTCATGCGCTCACGCTGCTCGAGGATTTCCTCTTGCTGGGGATGTTCACCTGCGGCCCACAATGCGTCTTCTTCAGCGTCGGAAACGTGGAAGTGTCCATCGTGGGGGACGGCCTTATACTGTCCTCCCATCGCGTTGAACATCTTCAGGAGTTGAGTAGGCTCGACCCAGTGAATCTCGTCAAAGCGACCTTTCCAAGTGGAGCAGTGCGTGGGCCGGTCGGCACCGGGGTAGTCCGGGGAGGCTTGCTTCTTTCCGAAGGGGTTGCGGAGGATGAGGCCCATCTCGTCGGCCTTGTCGATGGCCTCCTGTCGGCGCTCCGTGGCTTCGCGTAGGCGCTCACTTTCGGCATCACGGACCTCTTGTTCTGTCATCGAGCCAGAAGCAAGGAGGCCCCCGTAGGTTGCGTCGAGGTAGTCGTCGTCTTGTGCTTCGGCCGTGATGCGCACAATGTCGTCTTCGGCTTGGTCGATTTGCGCCTGAAGACGACTGGCGATTTCAGCGAGGGCAACCTCTTCTGCCGCGAAACTGTCGAGGGGGGTGATGGCTTCCTGACCGGGGAGGAAACGTCCTCCGGGGCCACGACCTTGGACGGCAGCCACCGAAGGCACAAGCCGAGGCTTCTCTTCCTGACGAGCCTGACGCTCCCGCAGGTCAGTACTGATGTTCTCTTGACGCTCTCGCATCATCGCTTGAACATCCGACACACTCTCAGCGAGAGTTGGGCGCTGGGGGCGGCTCTTCAACTTCTCAATGCCCGCCTTGATTTCTTGGCGGCCGAGAACGTCAGCGAAGAAGCCAGCCGTGAAGGCGGCGGACTCTCCGGCATCCGCGGCCAGTTCACCAGCCGCCTTTGCGGCATCGACCATTTTGTCCACAACCTTACCCCCAGCCGTCAGACCACGGTCGCGGAAGGCGCGGAAGGATTTCTTCGCACGCTGGAAGGCGATGTCCTTGGCCTTCTCGATGGCCAGCGCCTCAGGATTTTCTTCGTCGAAACGGATGGTCGTGTATGCCTCCAGCGCGATTTCGTACGCCAAGTTCCTGAAGTTGAAGGCGGCCACGCTCTTTCGGGTAAGCCCCGTTTCTTCCCTCAGATAGACGGCCTCGATGTCGCTCGGCGTGACCGGAGCAATCATCGCTGCGACTTTTTGCTTGTAAGCGTCAAGGATTCGCTGGTCCATCTCAGTTCCGCTAAGGCTGATGTTGAGGTCATTGGAGACCAAGTTCTGCTTCTTCCCAAGCGCTTCCTTGACCTTCTCGTCTTGCTGCTTGTACGCAAGAGCGAGGTCATAGGCGTGAAAAATCGCGTCCATGGTTTCCTTGCCATCGAGGACCGCGTACTGCTTGGCGAACACCTTGGCCATGTTTTCGAGGGCGCGTGCTTGAGCCTTCAGCACCTTCACCTCGTCTCGGTTCCCAAAGGCCTTCTCAATCGCGGCAACATCTGCCCGAATCGAGTCTGCTTCGCCGGTGTCGAGGATGTCGGCAAGAAGGGTGTTGGCATCGGATTCCTTGACAAAGATTCCGGCTCCGCTGTACGCAGCGTGGAAATCAACGACATCTTTCATGATTTCATTCGCCTTCTTGTCGAGACGGGTCGTCAACTCTCCGAAGTTGTCCGGCATGGCCACCGGTGCCATGAGGTCAATCGGAACGCGACCAGCGATGATTCCCGTGAGTTTCTCAGCGAGGGGCTCGCTCAATTTGGCGGCGATGTCCGAGACTTCAGTTTCGAGGGCGGCCCAGACCGCTTCATCGACACCCTCTTTGTCCTTGATGGCTTGGGTCTGTGCCGCGATGGCTTCTCTCACTGCGCTGAGCAGTTCTTTGTTGTCATCCTTGGTAAGGCCGAGGCCACCCACACGCTTTTGGATGGCCTCAAATCCAGCCTTGCTCAGAACGTCGCTTGAAGGCATTTGCATCACCCCATCCTTTCAAGAGCCTTCTCCAACGCCTTGAGGGCAGTGAGGGCCTGCATCGAGCCGGGAGGGGCTGCCTTCAAATCCGCAACTGCCGCTTCGAACGCCGTCTTGTCTTTTTCACGCTGCTTGTTCAGGTATTTCGCGAAGTTGCCAGCAAGACCGTCGAGTTCCATCCGCCCAGCGGCAGTACCAAGATTCTGAAGCGCATAGACCATCAAGGCCATCGTGAACTTGATGTCTTCACCGCTGGCTTCGTAGCCGTGCTTGGTGATGGCAAGGGAAACCGCAGACACGGCCATATCGCCGAGGGACGCCTTGCTGCTGGACAATTTCATGTCAGCGAGGTTGACCGCTTCCGTCTCCGTTGCGTGCTTGACCATCCTCGAGAGTGCATGTGTCACCACGTCGACTGATGTGGGTATGCTGCGGATTTTACCTTCATACTCACCATCAATGAAGGCGTCCCATCCGGGTTTGCCAGCCTCCAACTCCTTCAGAAGGTCTTCCTCATTGACCGCGTAATCGGTGCCGCCATAATTGAAGAAGTGTGTCCAACCGTGCGTACGACGAGCCGCCTTCGCCTCGAACTTTTCTTGAAGCATATCGACTGGCTCAAGGTTCACGCGGTTCTGGGCCAGAATCTCCATCATGGAGAGGACCAACTTGTCTGGCCAATCGTGTGGGCGAGGGCGCATCCCATGGATGTCCATCACGAAGAGCACGGCAGGGTTTGCCTTCAGCGTCTGCTCGAAGACTTCGTTGCGGTCCTTCGTGCTGAGTTTCTTGAAGGCCTCAACAAAAGCACCGGAGTCTGAGGCGAGGGCTGACTCTTCGGTGGCCGTGTCGTAGGCAACGGTGCGCAGGATGCTCGCGAGGTCAAGCCTCTTCAGTCGATTCTTGATGAAGCCCCAAGACAGGGGCTTGACGCGGTCCGCTCCTGTGATGCGCTGATTCATGAAAAGGACAGCCTTAGCCTTCTCTTTCTGCATCTTGCTCCGACGTCCGAACATCTTGTCGGAATCATCGGTCCGTCGGATGAACTCGTTGCCCTCATACTTTGGTGGGTTGCCAGCGTTGAGGAAGAGGTCGTTGATTCGGGCCAGCGCCGCGATGTCCTTCTTGCTGGAGGGAACCGGGAGCACCACAGGACCGTACTGTGGGAAGAGGAACCCGGGATGAGCCACGATGGCGAATTCCTTCCCGTAATAGAAGTCGGCAGGGTCAGTGGCCATGTGCTTGACCATGTAGTCGAACTCTCGGTCGAGAGAGCCCTTGCGCAGGTCGAATTCCTTCGCTGCTGGGAGAATGTACTGACGGATGTAGGAAATCGCACGGCGGTTGGACTCGGCCGCGAGAAGGAAAGGCGCGAGAGAATTGTCGACGAAGTTCTTTGCCTCGCCCTCGGTCAGGGAGACTGAATCGAGGCCGGCCATCGCCTCCTTGACGTACTTCCGCATCGCTTCGTCTTCCGTGGCGATTTCCTGACCGAGGAAGCGGCCACCATACGAACGGCCGAAGCCGTAAGGGGCAGGGTTCCGCAGGGGGAGAACCGAACCTTCCATCGAATAGGAGCGGGCTCGGAGGATTTCTTCGGCGGCCACGGAGACAGGGTAATCCTCCTTGAGAGGTCGCGACATCAACATCGAAAGCGACTGAACCGCCCCGAAAAGGCCGTGGTCCTTTACCATCGCTGAGACGAGGGCGGGGCTGACCTCTTCAGGAAGAATGTGCGTCAGGTTGACACGGTTGTTGATGCCGAAGTTGTGGGCGGTGAACGTCGCGGGGTGGGCGGGGTTCTTCTTCACACCACCAACAATGTCGACTTCGACAACACTACCGTTCGTTAGTTCAGCAAGGCTGATGGTTTCGCCGCTCGGGTTCTTGAGGACGTATTCGCGCGCATCGGTCTGCGAACGGACCCACTGATGCGCAGCACCGAGGGTCGCGCCTCGGAGTTCCTTGGGAACGGTGTGCATCATTGGCTACTCCCCCATCACAGGGCATACTTCGGGTCGATAACAAGGTAGCGGCTGTCGGCGCTCTCGGCCCAGATGTAATCCTGCGGGGGGTTGAGGGGCTTCGCGACGTGGGGCTTCTCACCCTTGTGGGAGAACGGACTTTCGTCGCGCATATCCTTGATGTGCATGGGGGAGCCCAGCCCGAACATGTCGAGGGCCGTCGTGTTGCTCTTGACGTAGGCAAGCGCCACCGCACCAACCAGACCGATGACGGACCCTCGCACGAAGGAAGAGTAGGTGGAGTCTCGACGCTTGAATCCGAGGCGCTTCTTCAGGTACTGTTCGTCCACGACGTTAGCCACCCCGCTGATTCCAGCAAGGCCACCAATGACGGCGCCCTTCATCATCCATTCCTGCATGTCGTTCACTTCCGCTTATAGTGGCTGCCTCGGTTCTTCCTGCGGATGCGGAAGAGGTTCGGGCGCTTCGGGTCTTCAGCAAAGATTGGTTCGCCGTAGGTCTTCAGGAACTTCGCCCACGCGGTCTTGATGGCCGGGTCAGCGCCAAATGGCCGGATGGTGGAGTAGGACCGTCCGGTGTCCTTGTCGGTCACACGCGCCTTCTTGAAGACCACGTTGCCGCCCTTCCCGCGCTTCTTGCCCTTGCCGTACTTTCGCGGCAATTGGATAATCCACGCTTCCTTGGAGCCGGAGTCCTTGTGCGTTCCCTTCCATGCGACGTAGCCGCTGGCCTCGAAGCCACCAAAGATGTCGCCAAGACCGGTCGAGTCGCGCCCCGGAGTCCCGACCACGGTCATCGTTCCCTTGGAGGTCGAGCCCATCTTCTTCTGCTGCTTGGTGAAGGAAAACTGGCTCTTAGGCTTCAGTTGGATGAAGAAGTGCTGACCCTGACCAACGCCGACAGGATTGGTCCGGGCGCCGTCACGCCCTTCGCGCTCCTTGAAAGAGAACCAGTAGTAGTCGGCGTTGTCTTGATTTCGAGTGACGGTGACTTGGTAGTCTGGACCATACATTTGGCTCAAGATTTCGCTGACGACTTCCAAGTCTTTGTTGGAGCGGCCCATCATTATGACAGAAAACCGCGTGTAAGCGAAGTTTTTCTTCTCCGATTGGCCGCTCCCCACGGGCCCCAAAGAGAACATGAAGGACGTGCGTCCGGAGCGAACTGCCTTACTGGCCGCTTCTCGAACGATTGGCTCGAAGTACTGAGAGTCCCATCGTGCAACCTCATCCCAAAGTCGTTCAAGGTCCAACTCTTCCTGCCTTCGTGCTTCTGCCCCAATCGCAGACATTTCTTCCTTGAGGTTGAACGCCATGTTCGGGAGAACGGGATTAGCACGGACGTTGGTCCGGCGGCCCCGGCGCTGCTCTTGACCGGTGTCGGTGGCCTGTTCGACACGACGCTCCGCAGCCGGACCAAGTTGGACGAAGGAAGCGTAGTCTTGGCGGTTGAGGGCTCCCTCACCAGACGTGTTGACGGTGATGATGTTCTTCGGGGTGGGGTCACTGATGGAGTTGACCTCGATGTAGGACTGACCATCTTGCAGTTTGGCCTTGATGATGCTCGCCTTGTTCGAGTCGACAGCATCGCTGAATCTGGTCGAGCCATCGACCGACTCATCGAGGATGTAGTGCATCGACCTCTTCTCGGGCTTTTGATTGTCCTTCTTCAGCGACCCGTAGTTGAAGGAGGCCACGACGATTTGTCCATCACGGGAAAGGTTCGAGCGGCCAAGGTGGTCGGTCGTGACGCTGAACTTCATGCTCGACTTATAGTTGATGGGCGCCTGAAGCAAGACGTTGATGCCGGCGCGAGCGGTCATCGTGTCGCCCATCGCGTAGGACTCAACCACGCGCAGCATCAGGTTATACGAGGTGATGGCGTCGGTCAGGGGGCTGGTCGTCTCGACCGCATACTGACGGCCCTTCGCACGCACGCCCATGTCGATTTCCTGAATCACGGCCACCTCATCAGCAGCAAGAGGCGTGTAGCGGCTGAGGAATTCTTCGTACAGCGCTGAGCCTTCGTGCTGGTGAAGGAGGTTCACGGAATAGAAGTTGTAGTAGCGGAGGCGGATGGACTTCAACAGGTCCATCGCGAGACGGAACATCGACTGATACCGGGTGTCGGGACGGCCACCCTTGTGGGAAATGGCCCCGGTGAGGATGTCGAAGACCATCTGCCCCTTGGCCGTCTCGTCGCCGACGTTGACCAGCGGGTGGTCGATGAGGCGACGCTTGAAGGCCTCGTGGGTGACGTCAAGGCGCCACTCTTCGGCAAAGAGGAAGAGGGAGGCCTTCTCGTGCTCGGAGATGGGGGCGTTGAGTTCAGCACCAATGTCCACCGAGTCGATGTTGTTGATGTACTGGTTCCACGTCTTCGCGGAAATGACGTACGCATAGGGGGAAGAACGGATGTCTTCTGCGCGACCGAAGAGACTCGCGATTTGGGCGCGAGCAGGAGCACCGAGGTCACGCTCACCAGTACGAGCACCGGGGAGACGGAGGGCGCGCCACGGAATCTCGAACTTCTGCGCAGCCTTGCGAGCAGGGTTCACCATCGTAGGCGCTTGGAACTCGTTCTGGAGGTCCTCATCGCTGAAGAAGGGCGCCGATTCGTCTTGCACTTCGCCGTCCTCCATGTAGTCGTCAAGCGAGTCCGTGAAATCAATGCTCCGGTCCATCACCATCACTGACCACCTCGCCGCATAGCCATGTAGCCAAGCAATCCGATACCACCAAGGATGCCCACGGTGTTGAGGGTGCGCTGGGCAAGAGGCCTTGCCGGTTCCTCAGGACGCAGTTCAAAGAATCCCTGCTCAGCCTCACCAAGGCTGCCCATGCGGCCAGCACGGGTGTTCTTCGGCAAAACACCGGGGGTGTGCCTGCGAGGCACCGTGAAATTGGCCATGTGCGAGAGGTGGGCTCGCTGGTGGATGGTCCCGAGGTTCTTCTGGCTCGTGAACATCCCACCGTCCATGTCCGAAGCAAAGGCGTGCATCTGAACGATGCGCTGGATGTTGGCGAGGTGCTTGTCCACAAGACGGAACTTCGCATCGCGCACTGCACCATCAAAGGTGGTCGGGTTGCTGGCCATCTCGCTGAGGATGCCGAGCGCCTTGTCGTTGTGCATGTTGATGACCTGCTTCTCACCATCCTTCATGCTCGCGTCAACGCTCTTCGCCTGAGAAAGAAGGGAGAGCCGTTGAGCGTCCTTCTCCTGAATGAGGATACGGAGCATCTCAGCCGACGTCTGTTGCTGAAGCGCGGCCAACTGCTTCTCAATCTTCGCAATCTCGGCGCAGGCCCACTTGCAGCACGACTCGGCGCCTTCGTCGCCCTGAGACCGCTGCATCTTCGCGTTGCACTGGTCAACGATGGCCGCGAAATTGGTGTCGTATTGGTTGCGTCGGTTGTCGTCCATGTTGTTCAGGAGCGAAGCAAAACGGCGAGTGACGCGGTCGATTTCAGCAGTGACCTTCGTGGTGCACATGGCCCACGCGCCCCCATCGCTTGCGGAGCGAGCCTTGGGGAGGTTTCCGAGAGCAGCAAGGTGCTGACCACCAAGAGTACACAGAGCGGATTCGATGCGCTCAAGGGAGCGGTTGAGTTCCACGCGCACGCTCGTGATGGTCTCGCGGTCGGAGTGCGTGCGGACCTTGGTGAGGGTAGCGTCCACTTCTTCTTGCACGGGGTCGAGCACTTCGGTGCCCCGCTTGTCGTCCATGTTGTGAGCCTTGATGTAATCGTCCACCTTGTCGAGGTAGTTCTCGATGGCGGCGTTGAGTGCGTTCGGGTCAACCATGTTCATCACCTGAAAGCGCGTCGTGTGTCTCCAATGATGCCAAGGATGGGCTTCGCGACGAAGTAGAGAGCATAGAGGCCAATCCCTGCTGCGACGAGAGAACCGAGACCAGCAATCGCCGTCTCCACATTCTCATCCAGTTCGATGCCGGGGATGTTCACCTTCATGAAGCCGAGGCCAGCAGCATTTCGGTGGATTTTTCCAAATTGGTCGAAATTGTCCCCCCAACCGTCGTTGTCTGTGTCCGCCCATTCGGTCGGGTCTCGTGGGAATTTGTCCGGATTGTTGCCGTTGGGGTTGTCGCCGTAGCCATCTCCGTCGATGTCGGACCACTGCGTAGCATCATTTGGGAATGCGTCTTCGCTGTCGGGGTAGCCGTCGCCATCGCTGTCGCCAGCCCCGGGAGGAATGCCGGGGTTTGGGTTGCTCGTAGGAGGAGGAGTCAGGGCTGGCTGACCTCGTGCACCTCGCTGGTGGATGAGTGGGCCTGCCTGAGGGATGATGACCCGGCCAGTCACGGGGTCGTGCGTGTGTGGGCCGACGCCGAGCCCGCGGCGAAGGGTCGGTGAAAAACCAGCCAAACCGGCCGTCTTGCGGCGGCGCTTCAGGTTGGTGTAGTTGCCTGTTCCGATGGGGCGGCGTTCCTTGGCGGCAACGGTCATGGGGCGACTACCCATGCTGTTGACGACGAGAATCTGGGACGCTTGGGTGTTGAAGTTGTCCATCCCGTTCATCAGGTAAATCTCGTCCGGCTTCGGAGAGGGGAACGATGCAGCACCGAGCGTAGTGATGTGGTCCGCCGAAAAGCGGTCAGTCACGTCGGTGATGCTGTACATTTAAGTCCGCTCCGTCACTTCTCATCAATCGGCGTCCGGCTGCCGTAAGGCAGCAGTGTGTACTTGCGCAGCAAACTGTCCGTCTTGAACTTGCCGAACCACTTCGGAAGGCTCATCTCGATGAGGGCAGGTGGCCTCTCAGCATCCTGCTGTTCACCCATGTCGAATGGCTCGACATCTTCCTCACCACCAATCGAGGCAGCGTCGGTGAGCAATTGCTCCAACATCGAGAGGCCGTAGTTCTCCTTCGCAAGTTGCAGTTGAATCTCCGCGGAGAGGTCTTCCTCGAAGCCGGTCGTCCCGCGGCCAAGGACGTTCAGGAAGCGGTAGTACACCGTATCAGGCGTGGATGGGTCGTGGATGAACTCCAGCCCGGAGACGAGTTTCTTCCCACCCGAGAGGGCCGTGAATTTCACCTCGGCTGCGCCACGCTGGTCGAAGGTGTACTTCGAGACTTCACTTCCATCCGATTCGAGAAGGATGACCACATAGAACACCTTGGTCGAAGAACCAAGCATCCCACCGGTCGCCGTGATTTTGTGCATGGTGAGTTGCCGCTCGCCGAGTTGGACCTGCTGAACGATTTCCATCGTCTCACTGTATTCAGGGGCGGTGCGGGTTTCCCCACTGACACGAGTGACTTCGCTCTCGAAGTAATCCACCATGAATGGGAGGAAGAGGTTGAAGGAATTCCGTGTCGTGAGTTCGTAGGTCTTGGTCTCCTCGACCACAGCAGCAGCCCGCGTCTCAACCGAGACCCGCGAGATGCCCGTTCGGGTGTCGGGGAGCCACAGGACTTCGACCACAGACTCAATCCCATTCTCAGCCGTGAAGAATTCACGATAGACAGAGTAGCGTCCCGTCTGGGAATCCTTTGTGAACCCGGAGTAGTCGAGGTTCTGATGACCCTGATGGAAGGTCTTGAGCGCGTCTTCAACACCGGAGGACGCGCCACCAAGAGCAGCGAAGCCGCCAAAGCCACTGAAACCAGTGATGTCCTGAGCGGTCGCTGCTTGAGTCATCATCTCCTTGGCCTGTGCGAAGGAGATGATTTGTCCGTCTTTCTTGGCCGCGATGACCGGAGCCGGACCGTTATAGCCAGCAGGAATCTCAAAGATGCCGATGCTGAAGGGGAACTCATGAGGGTCGTTGCTCTCGTCGAGGATGGTGAAGTGGGTCGGCTTGTCGCGCATCTGAAGCACTTGACGACCCCTCTTGTCGGTGTTGTCCAGCGCGCTGAACCGCACCGCCACCTTGTCGACGAGTTTCGAACGAACGTCCACGGGAAGAGACTCGATTTCTGACCGGGTGTAGCCAGCAACCTTGACGTCCCCATCAAGGAAGAGGCTGAACAGATTCTCAGGGGCCACATCTCCGAAGATGTTCTGGAAGAGCGATTGGAAGCCAGACGGGTAGCCGCTCGTCGTGATTTGGTCTGCTGTCACCACAGAGATGGGCTTCAGGTAGCCAACTGAAGATGTGTTGATTTGACCAACGGCGTTTGCTGAGAACTGCTGAGCAAAGGTGCTGGTAAGCAAGGCCTCGGGGGTGGAGAGGCCTTTCTGAGCAGCAAGCGCAGCGAGACTCTTCTCCTTGGAAACGCAGATGAAATTGGTCCGGTCCAGACCCTTGCCGATGAGCACAACGCGCTTTCCGGGTGTGAACATCGCGTCCTCAAAGAACACACGGTCAATCTGCTGGTTGGTGGAATAGGTGAAGTTGTCCGGGTCAGCCACCCGCAGCGTTCGCATGGTGTCGGTCGTAGCGCGCAACTCACGACTCCCAAATTGGGTCTTCAGGTCTGGGAAGGAGGCGGTGATTCGGAACATTGGTGTGTCGTTCAGGCTGAAACGGCCAGCGGGGATTTGCTCCTGTTGGAAACCAATGAACGTTCGTCCAATGGACTTCTTCCCGTCGCGCAGACTCAATGTCGGATAGGCGTCTGCTGTCTTGTCGATAGACCAATCCGGCTGCGTCGCCACATCGGGATGAGTGGGAGAGAGTTGCCGCTTGAAACGGAAGTACCACGCGAAACGACCCTTGGAGTCGCATGTCCGAGAAGGTCGGCTGTCTTGCCATCGGCTGCTACCGAAGTCATAGTACTCCACGTCACTGCTGAAGAAGTCGAGGACAGGGGTGTTCTGCTCGGGTACTCCCGATGACTGAAGGATGGAGCGGAGTTCATCACCGGCTTGCCCAAGACTGTCCCTGAACCAGCCAGCCCCGTTGTCGTTGTACAGTTCCTTCACCGTGACGCCACCAAGGGCCTCAGGGAAGTGAGGACTTTCGCTGGTCCCAAAGGGAACATACCCGTCTTTGTGTGTCCTAACGGGGAGCCAATCGCCGGTCTTCACACCACGGTCCGTGCTGAACATGTTCGCGAACTGCGAGGACATGAAATTGAACTCGGGGGCAGCCGCACCCTCAGCAGGAATGAAGTACGTCGAGAACGACGGGTCGACGTTCTTTGGCTTATATCGGGCTCCCATGATGCAGTACGGGTGTCCAGCCTTGAGGGTGGGTTGGGTCTTGTCGAGAACAAGCCAACCCTTCCCGGGGACAAATTCAGCGATGACGAACCAAAAATAGTGCCAATAGCGGTCTTCTTTCTCAAAAGCAGTGAGACGCTGCGGGGGGCTGGTGTGGATGAACGGGAGGTAGTCCTTCGCTCCACCATAAAGGGCTGATTCGTGGGTTCCATTCATCTTGAATCCACCGAAGCCGTGAATCCGTGGGTCGAAGTCGCTCTTGCGACCGCTCCAGTATTCGCTCTTGGTGCTACCCTCAAGATTGGGCATCGTCTCTCCGGCCTGCCACAGACCGGGATTGACCGGTTGGAACCCGAGGTTGAAGAAATCAACGTCTGTTGCGTGGAGCGCGCGACTACGAATCCATTCGCTCTTTGCCTCACTGATGTATTGATGAGAGTAATGAGGTGGCGGCGGAGTCAGTGAAGCGTGAATCTTCGGGTTGCGAGCAAAGGAGGGCATCGTGAAAGCGAAGTCCGAATCGGCACTCGTGATGCGCTTGAAGAACGAGAGGTAGGCCGCCTGACCGTCATCGAAGGTCCCGTACAGATAGAACGGCTGAGGGACCGTAGCCGAGACGCTCAGTTGCACCCGAGGGGTCGCTTCCAAACCCTTACGGGTTCCCTCACGGTCTGTGTGAAGGATTTCTGTCCTCTTCAGCAGCGGGTAGTGGGCAGTGACTTGCAGGAGACGTGGGGTGTTGGTCTGCTGCTGGCTCACGCTACCGATGCGTCCGTAGCGACGGCTTCGGTCAGCCTTCTGAGCCAGCACATGCTTCCTCAATGACCCACCATCCGAGTGACGCTACTGCGGAGTTTCGGGAAGAGACCAGACAGGTTCTCGCCCTGCGCAGCAGCAGCCTGCTCGGAGGCTTGGGCCACCGCCTTCGCTCCATCTTCGGACGCCTGCATCGAACGCAGGCGGTTGAAGTTGTTTTGAGCAACAGCGCTCATCCCGTGTTTGACGTGGCGTGGGGTGCCCTGAATGGCGATGGCTGCACCGAGAGCCTGAGCCTGAGCCACAGCGTTGTTGCTGACGATGCGCTGAATTTCAGGCATGAGGTTGACGTCGCTCCCCTGCTCCCAACGGGCCACGAGGTTCGCCACCGCCTTTTTCTGGTCAGCAGAAAGATTCGCACACATGTTCTGAATCTGCCTTCGCTGAGAGGGAGCCATCTGACGACGCCCATGACCGGAGGAAAGGACATCTCGGTGCCACGCACGCAGACCGGCGGTCTGGTCGACAACGACGGTGCGACGCATCTGATTCTGGATACGGTTGAGTTCTGCTTGCATCGGGCCAGCCGCGCGCTTCAAGTTGATGCTCTCTTCAATGAGCCGCGCGCGGTGCTCGCGGAGGTCATCGAGGACCTCAGGGTTCCTGACCTTGGCGTGCTGCATCTCCATGTCCACCTGACGGACCGCCATGTCCATCTGGTCCGCCTCAGACTTGGCTCGACGGTAAGACTGTTCGATGGAGTTTTTCTTCTGGACCATTTCCATGTAGGCGCGCTTCTCAGCGGCTTCTTTCTTCTTCTGGGCTTCAGCAGCAGCAGCCTCACGGGCACGCTTTTCAGCGGCCTGCTTCTGCTTCATGGCCTCTTCCTTGGCTTTGTCTTCCGCGATGCGTCGCGCGTTCGCTTCAGCCATCTGCTTCTCGTGCATGGCCTTCTTCAGGGCTTCACGCTGCTCTTCACTCTTCTGGCGGAGTTGGTCAGCCTGATGGATGGTGATGTTCTTCGCCTCTTCGCGAGCCTTTCGCTCGGCTTCCTTCATCGCGATGGCCATCTGCTTCTGACGCTCGGCTTCTTCACGACGGGCCTGTGCACCGCGCTCAATCTCAGCGCGCTTCTGCTCAGCGAGAGCCTGCTGCTGGGCGAGGACAGCCCGTGCCTTGGCTTCCTTGGCTTCCCGAGCCTGACGCTGCTCAGCCATCTTGGCGGGAGAAACCTCGGGCACCGCGAGGGTAATCGAAGGGAGAGATGGCGCGGTGATTTCCTTCACGGACTTGTCGAGGCGAGCCTTCTTGGCAGCGATGGATTGCTTGCCCGGAACCATCGCGCGGCGCTGGTCCTCGAAGATGGCGTGCTGTCGGCGAATCGCCTGTCGGTGGCGCTCGGCCTCAAGGCGGTCAAATTGGTCGAGGTCGATGTGGTATTGGCGCAGGTAGGCCTGAATCTGCGTCATCTGTCGCTCCTTCAGGGCGATGGCTTTCTGAGCAGCAGGGATGTTGCAGCCGCCACGACGAATGTCCTCACGAAGACGAGCGATGTCGGACTCAAGTTGTTTCTGCACACGGATGGCAGAACGGGCATCATTCGGGCTGATTGGCAGGGTGGTCGGCTTAACAGACATTTCACTCAATCCTCCCGATGATAAACAGGCCGGCGAGTAGCCACGCGACCCCCGCGCCTGCCTGTGTGGCGGGCGAACCGAGGGGTGCGATGGAAGATGGAACGGAGCGGATTCGCTCATAGAGGGTGGGCTTCTTCTTCTCTTTGAGAGCAGCACGGACGAGCGCAGGCGTGCCACTCTTCAGTCGCTCGACCTCAATCTCAAGTTCTGCGTTGGTTTGCTTCACCTGCTGAAGTTGCTTCGAAAGGGTGGACACCTGACCCTGTGAAGCATAGAGGTCGGCATTCAATTTGTTCACTTGCTTTGAAAGGTCCGAGCGGTTCTTCAGAACAGTCTGGTATTCGACGTTGAGTCCGCTGTACATCGCAGCCCACTTCTCAGCCTCGTTCTGATACTGGGCCTTCTGAGAAACGAGCATTTGCTTCTCAGCATTGATTTCTGAAAGTCGGGCGTTGGCTTCATCAATTTTCTGTTGCTTCTGCGTGACTTCCTGTTCCGCCGTCAGCATAGCGGAGTAGGCCTTGTCGTACATCTTGAGCAGGTAGGCGGCCTCGTTCTTGAGGACAGGAGCGAACTGAGACGAAGGTCTCAGGGTCATATCGCCTTGTCCTTGCCCCTGTCCCGGGGCTTGACCGCCTTGCTGGCCCAGCACATTCTCACCTCACCGGGTGATGAAGTACAGGGCCGCGATTCCGAGGGCAATTCCCAACGTGTTGGAGGGGGTGAATCCAGAACCAAGGTATTCGATGTCCTGCTGAGCAGAACCGAAACCGAAGAGGTTCGATTGCATGTTCGAGCCACCGGACATCTTGGCCTCGGGCTCGTTGCCATACCAACCGGAGTAGCAGTGGGAGCCGAGGGCGCCGAACATCACGGGGGTGCGGGCGCGCTCGGTGAAGAGGCGAGCCGGAATCTGCTTCATGTCTTCAAAGAACCCAGACGGGGAACTTCGGACCGCTGCGGTCCCGGTTCGGCGTGCGAGGGCGTTGCTATATTGCGTCATGTGTGTCACTTCCTTCATTTGTAGTAGCGGTCAAACAGCACCTTGCTCAGGAGACCCAATGAGAAGAAGCCAGCGCCGACCAACAGGGTCTCGCTACTCTTCCACTGAATCAACCCAAGGCGACCCTGTTTCGGGGTCTTGCCAAGTGGCTGCTGGACAGGGATGGAGGCCGAGCCAAGACCAAAGTCTCGCTTCGTGCCGGGGGAGTTGACGAGGTCCATCGCGGATTCATCCGTCTTGAACGACATCATCTCAGTGTTCCCGAAGTTCTTCATCTTCGGGTTGGGGGTCGAGGTTGGTTGCACGGGTGCCGGGTCCTGAAGGGTGATGAACCCCTCATCTGCCGGACTCCCCATGAATGAATCAAACGCCATTTTATCACCGTCCCTTGAGCCCATTCAGGGCTCGAATAATGGGAAGTTGGTAGCCACCGCGTGGCGAGGAACCGAGGCCTGCAAGACCTCCGGCGATGTTCTGCATCATCACAGGGACACGCTTCGTGGAAGGGTCAGCGATGAGGGGATACACCTTGGAGACCTTCACCGATTCACCCAGTTTGAAGGTCGGGAAAATCAACTCCGCGGGAATCCACTTGTTGCCGAACTCCCGCGTCGGTGCGTGAGTGCGGACAACGAGCATGACGTGGTTGAACACACCGTCGTTGTTGGAATCGACGATGAGAGCACCGGTCGGGTAGCCGATAGAACCGAGCATCGAGGCCGCCACGATGACGAAGTCGTCGCAATCTGCGGCGGAACGCCCGGACTCAGCATCCTTGATGAGGCGTCGAGCGGTCTGAAAGTACTCCACGTCGATGGGGTCCTTCCGGTAGGTCAGGTTGTTCTGAACCCACTTCACAATGGCCCGGATTTCTCCGAGTTCGTCGTGGCCAGCCACGCCAGCCCGATTGGTGATTTCAACAGCCTTTCGGCGGACGTATTCGTCCCGCAAGCCGTCCTCGATGAGTTGACGGAGGTATTCGATGACCGTCCCGAATCGCTGCTCAATCCCGACGCCGGGATTGAACTTGACCCTGAGAATACGCTCGGCCATGGTGTCCTCCACGCCACTCCATCACTTCAACTTGACCCAACACTTATCGCCGCTGGACAGAAGGCAAGAGCGTGCGCCTATCACTAACGATTCCTGCTGAGCCAATCGCTCAGGGCCGGCCTCGCTTCTCCAACAAGGGAGGGTTCGTTCGGGCGTTCGACCCAAAGAAATCGAAGGATTGGAAAGCCTTCGTTGCCGCGTTCGCAGAACAGGCCATGAGGGAACAAGGCTACGACAAACCAACGGATGTTGCTTTGAGGGTCCGAGCAAGATTCGCCTTCTCCCTCCCGAAGAGCAAATGGCGGAAGAGGGAACCTGTCCCTGCCCAATGGAGAAATCAGAAGCCAGACCTCGACAATCTGTTCAAGGGCATCACTGACGCCTGTGAGGGAATCGTGTACCACAACGACTCCCAAATCGTCAAGGTGGTTATCGAGAAAATCATGGTCGCACAGGGCGAAGCACCATACGTCGCTGTCGTCATTGAAGACGCGGGTCCACTCAGCGCTTGAGACTCAGGTTCTTTTTCGGCTTCCGCTCAAGGGTGGGGGTCTTCTTCTTCGGTGGTTCACGAGACAGACTCAGGCGAGGGGTAGGCGCAGGTGGCTCGTCCTCTTCGTCTTCCTCATCCTCTTCTTCCTCTTCATCCCAATCGTCATTGTCTTCCATGTATTGGGAGTCGCGGTAGCGAGCCCAATCCGGCTCGACATCGACATCCTCGTCCTCAGGAACGGGGGTGTCGAGCACCGGCTTGAACGACTTCATCGGGCTCTTCGAAGGCTGGTTCCGCTTCTCGATGAAACCCATGACTTCCTCGGCAGCGGAAAGCAGGCTCTTCCAATCAATCCGCTTCGCTTGGTCGATGTATTCCTCGACGTCGATGTTTCGTAGGTGGTCGAGGACCTGATTCAGACCATCCTTGTTTTCCTTGAGGCGTTCGACCACATCAGCCACCGGTTCAAGGTCAAGGTCGTGGAGGTCGACACCCACTTTCTTGAACAGTTCCTTGGCCTCGTCAAGGTCGCTGGTGAAACGCTGCACCTTGTCATTGGCTTCCTCGAGGGTCGCCTCAAGCCGGTCCATCTCGCTGTTGATGTTCTCAAGGTGCTGAAGCGACTCCGAACTCTTCGTGTCGAGTTGAATCGTCAGGTAGGCAATCACTGAGTTGATGGAGCCGTTCATCACTGCCAACGCAGTGATGGCGGAGAACAGAAGGTCCTGTGAGAGAGCGAAGGCCATCAAGCAGAAGGTCCCCGTAGCCGGGATGACAAAGAGAGCGAGATAGAGCCACGTCGGCCACTGGCGCTCTTCGCGCTTGGCCTTCTCGGCTTCCCAATCCTCAATCATCAGACCACCTCAGATTCCACATTCACGGCAGCGACACGTCTTGGAATGTTCAACGGTCGTTGACCATTCCATCATCCACTGACTGTTGTTGCATTCGCAGTGGTCCTCGCAGCACTCGCATTCCTCACAGTCCCATGAGGCAAAGCACACTTGGCAAGAATCCCCCACGAGAACACCTCACGCGGCTTGGACGCGGTTCAGCATCTCACGGCAAACATCAGCGACATCCGAGCGGAGCAGGAAGTTGTAGTCGTGAACCACGCCACCGGTCTCCTTGTACGGTTCAATGAGCGCCATCAATTCGTCGTAGGTGTTGCTGCGGAAGATGTTCCAGAACACCTCATTCTTCTTCAGTTCACCGACCACGAAGGCATAAACGAGGTCAGGGTCCGTCCCTTCGTTCATCTTCTCCATCGCGTCCTGCATTCCACGGCCGATGTCCCTCAGGCTGCGGACGAGGACCATCCGTTCGGCCATTTTGTCCAACTTCCCCTGTGGAGCGAGCGGGCTGAATTCCACCACGACGTTGTCAACGGTGATGTCGATTTGCTCCTGCACGGCGTTGAGTTTCTTCGGGTCCTCGAGTTCCTGACCCATGATGGTTTTGAACTGCTCCATCAGCGCGTGCTTGTACTGCTCGGGTGTGACGTCCACCTCTTCAACGGTCTCTTCCTCTGGGCCCTCGAAGAAATTGTCATCCGCCGGGAGCGCTTGCTGAGGCGCAGGGTTCGGCGTAGGCGCTGGACGCGAAGGCTGCGCGTAGGGGTCGTAGGTGGGCGAGTCGTAGCCAGCCGGGACCTGATTCCGAGTCGGGATGACGTTCGATGCTGCGCTCGCCAACGAGCCAAGCATTTCAGGCTGGAGTAGGCGAGAAGCGATTCGCTCAAGGGCGCCCCCGCCCCCGCCGCCATCCAACATCTGTTCGACCATACGCTGCTTGAAAATCGTCTTCATGTCGCTGTCAAAGAAACCGTCGTTGTCCTTCGTGCGCATCATTTCCCGCATGAAGGCCATCTGCTGCATGTTGAACTGCTGGTCCCGGGCCTGAGATTCGCGTCGAATCTCCGACTCACGCTGCTGGTCGAGGCGGCGCTGCTCCATCTGCATCATCATCTGGCGGTGCTGATTCTCCGAGGCGATGCGTTGCTGAAGTGCAAGGAACTGCATCATCGCAAACATCGAGTCTGAATCGTTGCCGCCCTTCGGGGGTGTCATGCTGAATTCTTCAGTTGGGCGGGGCGGAGGCGCAAAGGCCTCATGCTGCATCCGGTTGACCTCTTGTTGGTAGGCTGTGCTCGGTTGAGGCTCACTCACAGGCTTCGGAGTCGAAGGGGTCGTGACGCCAGCCAACGGGTCCACTGCGGCGGTCATGGAGGTCTTGATGTTCTCCACATCGAAGCCGCGGGCCTTCAGCCACGCGATGTAGTACTTCTTGATGGTCGTCTGCTCGGCACCGACCCTGCTCGCGATTTCATCGAAGGGTGGATGTGAGGCTCCACCTTCGTGGAAGGCCATTCCGTCATACCAGTTCTCGTCCGAGAAGACGTTCTTCAGCAACTCCTTTCGCTCGCTTGGGTCGAGCGAAGTCCACTGGGCGTCTCCGGCGTCTTCGTCATCACTCATGTCATATTCGTCGCTCAACTGTCATCATCCTCCAAGGGGGTTCCGAACTTGTCGCAATCGACCTCTTCACCGTCGTCGTCGATGAAGAAGAAGTTCCCGTACTCGTCCTCGTAAATCACAAATTCTTCCTCGCTGATTGGTTGGGGTGGCTGGTTGACCTTGTCCTTCACGTTGCGGAAGAACGAGACGCCAGCAGCCATCGCGTTTGAGCCCATCAACATCCCTGCCTCGGCGGCGGCTTCCTGAAGCACATCCGTCAAGGTGCGCTCCTTCTTTGGAATCGTGAGGGGGATGCGGTGCTCCATCAGGACCGCGGCGGTCGAAACAACCTGACGGCGAATGTCGTCAATCACCGTCTGCGCCCGATAGGGGTTGGCGATGAGTTCCGCGTAGTAGCGGTTCATCTGCTCCTTCTGTTCCTTGAGAGCGTTCTCAAGGTCAGGCGTGATGATGTCGGCCATCGGCCATCACTCCTTCTTGGCGTAAGGGTCCACCGTCGGGTCGTCGGCCTTCGTCTCTTCCTCATCGTCGTCGTCGAGGAAGTCAAGGTCCTCATCATCGAGCAAGTCTTCGAGGGTTTCGAGGACGGCCTCGGCCCAGACACGCTGAACCGTCTTAACGTCCGTCCACTCGACGGAGTTGACGTTCTCCCACGTCACCAGCACGAGGTGCTCATCACTCAGATGGAGATAGAGACCGTTGTCGTGCATGATGGCTTCGACGTCCTCGTACGTCTTGGCGGTTCCATCGGGGTTCTTGACGTGCACAGCGGAGGCCTTGACCTTCATCGAACACCTCCCTTCGCGTTGTGGACTTAAAGATGGAGGATGGTGGGATTTCTCTGTGGCCAAGTACAAGGATTATGCACAACCAAAAACAACGTGAGCAAAATGACCTCAAACCCTTAAGTCCAGACCTCATGTCGCGTAGCGACATGGGGAGAGCGAAGAAGCCGAATAACGAGACGCCATACGAGAGACAACAGCGTCTCGTGTCCCTAAAACGAAAGCGAATTGGATACCTAAAACACGTCTTTCAGCACAAAGAGCCGGAACCTGATAGGCGTGTCACGAGGTTCCGCCTCACTCGCGAAGAGGTTGGTCTCATCGAACAGGCAAGGGCTGCATCTGACGCTGGTATCTGGAAACATTGTCCCAACGATTTGTACGAAATTCTGGTGGAAGGGAGGATTATTTGGCAGGGAGTCCCCATCAAGGCACGCGGGACGGACTACATTCCCGACAAGGGCATCGTGCTCATGGCTCTCAAGTTGCTGAACCTTTACTTCATCGGAGCGACACCGTATCACGGTATCCTGCTGCGTGAGATGTACGGCGTCAGTGGAAAGGAGATGCACGCGCATGACTTGACCCGACGGGCCAATCGTGGTGCCTTATACGCGCAGGTTGAGGAACTCGGTGCTCGTGTGGAGGACCTCGCGGACGAGGACTTCGACTTCGACGGTGCGGATTGGGATGAACTCTAATCGGAGTTCTCGCTGAGCCCCCAGACTTTGGTCTTGTACCCGTTGTCGTGCTGGTCGCGTAGCGTTGTCTCGCCAACCGCTGTGAATTCCGGGTAGCGTGCGAGGGTTTGGCTGATGGACTCCGGGGTGACGCTCATCTTCGGCCAGCGCTCAAGAAGAGCCGACATCACTTCACGAGTAGTGAGCGGACCCTCACTCAGGACCTTCAGCATTCGCGCTCGTCGTCGGACTGTTCCCTTCGCCATGATTGGCGCTTGCTGGAACCACCCTATCAAGGTTCAGAAGACTTCGACCTTCTCAATCTCGAAGAGAGGAACCTCATCGACGGGCATCGCAGCGAGGACACCTTGGTTCATCCGGTAGTACGATTCGATGTACTCCTTCGCTTCGCGCTCGCTGCGAAACGCAGCAACAACACCGAGTCGGTGGTGCGCGTTCTGATTGCCAGCATCGCGGAGGACCTTGACTTCGTATTCGTCTTCCTCATCCGATTCCACCGTGTCATCTTCGGTAGCCTCGTCGTCGGTGAGGAAGGCCGACATTGTCTGACTCTTTCGGAGCGTCACGGTTTCGAGTTTCGAGCGCCGTCCCGTGACGGGACACCCGGACTTCTCACACCACACACCGACCTGCTTCGGGTTGAACACCACCCAGATGTCCAGCGTTTCGCGGTCGAGTTTCTGCATGGCGACCTGCGCCTGAAGCGCAGCGAGTTGAGCGAGGACAGCGGAGTTGTCCATCACAGCACCCCGGTCGGAAGCGGGATGTCAAGGGCCGAGCGAGGCACCTGAATCTCCACATCGGGAACGGGGTAGCGAGCGACGAACTTGCCCATGCGCTTGAACTGCTTCTTCAAGCGCTCGATGCCGTCTTCGTTTTCGAAAATCTGAGTGTCGACGAGAGCAGCGCCCTGATAGAAGCGATGCCAGAAGGCACGAGTGATGGAGAAAGCGGTCTGGCGCGATTCATTGACGAGCACGGCCTTCTGAGTCGGGCCGAGGTAAAGGGTCCAACCGTCGCCCGGGGCGGTCGTGTAATCGTCTGGACGTGTTGCCTTCGCGTGAATCAAGAGTTGTCCGAGAACGGACTTCGTGCCCTCGACCTCGTTGAGGATGAAGATGGAGTTGAAGAGGGACAGGAATTCTTTGCGGTGGTCCACGGGAGCAGACTCTTCAGCCACAGGAGAAACTTCAGTGCTGGGTTCTGACGGGATTTCATACTCACCCTCCTTGTATTTGGCCCACAGTTCCTTGATTTCCTTCTGGTCCGTTCCTTTGTGAAGAGCCCGGAAGTCGTTCCACTTGATGGCGGTCATGCAACGTCCGTTTCACGATGTGGCCTTAATGGTTCGGAAGTGGTTGTCGAATTTCTTGCGGACCGAACTAACGGTCGTTCGGTTGAGACCGAGTTGTGATGCTGGGCCAGATGTGCTCTTCTTCATGTCGTGCAGATTTTCCAGAGCACTGAGCATGAAAGCGAGGGCGATGATTTGCGGGGTCTGAGCCATGAACGGTTCGATGTCGCGGTCCCACTCATCGCTGATTGCTTGGACGATGGCATCGTCGAGCCCGAAGGCGCGAGCATAGAGCGTGATGTAGTAGCCGGTTTCGTTCTGTCCCTCCGCGAGTTGGGCTCGGATGAGGATGTCGCGCAGATTCGCGATGTAGTTCGGCTTCTCGCCGAGGCGGGCAACCATGTCGTATTCATCGAGGACGTGCCCTTCGTTCATTCGATAGACCAAGATGACGGCGAGCAGCGCGTCCCTACGGTTGGAGACACGTCCTCCGAAGGCGTTGATTCCGTGAACAGAGAAGTGCATGTACAGGTTCACGATGTTGTCAGAATGGGTCGTGAGGTATGCAGCGTAGTGCGTGGTCGTGTTGCCCAGCGACTCGTAGTGCTCCCTTTCGTCAACGTCCGTTATATCGTCAAGGTTCACGTTTGGGTAGGTCTGCAATTCTTCGACAATGGTGAACAGGACACCCGTCACTTCGTTGCGCATCGTCTCTTCGGGGGACCAGTTGACGAGTTCCCCTTCGAGCAGCACTTCTGCGTTGTTGAACTCGGGGTTGTCGAGGTTGCCGTCGTCATCGTCGTCGTCGCCAGCGCCATCCTCGACCGCCATCCCAGCCTCAAGGTCGGTCTCAACACCAACCTCCTTCAGACAGCGAGCGCACAGGATGATGCCCTCAGCGTTCGTCGTGAAGCGTTCGAGTTTCGCGTAGCACTCGGTCTCGATGTCCTTGATGAACCCAGCATCGAGGACCGGGCAGGTCCAATCATCGGGCAAGGTAGGCACGCACTCCCTCCAAACCTCGGTAGCCGACCCCGTTGACGAACAGATACGGTGTGTGCATCTCCCCGGTCAAGGACTCAAGAATCGTGTACCCATAGAACGATTCTCGGAGGTTGACCTCGTCGAATTGGACACCTGCGTCCCTGAGGGCATTACGCGCCTGCTTCGATTGACGCTGGAACGGGTCAGCGAACAACTTAACCGGCACAGATGTCGCACATCTCCGCCGCTGATGAATCTTTATGCCCAGTGCGGAGAGGGACGTAGGCATGACTGAAGGCTCTGTGTGGTCTGGACTCGGAAGTAGCGTGATGGGCGGCAACCGCCTCGAAGAACTGACCGCTCTCGTGAAGGAAATCCACCGCGAATTGATTGGTTCAGTGGAGGCACTCGGTGGCCGTGTCCACTCGCTCGAAGGGCACGTCGACGACCTCAACGCCAAGATGAACCTGCTCATCAAGGCGGTGGACCGGCTCGAAGCGCTGCCGACGCCAAAAGCACAGATGTTCAGTGAGCCCGTCGATAACCTCCTGATGGTCATGACTCCCGAGGAACTTGGCATCCAACGAACGGCTGAAGAGACGGAAATCGTTGACGACGGAGTCGAGGTGCGAAGCGTCAAGGGATTCGTCGCGCCTCCTCCGGAACCTGTTGAGGAAAAGGTCCCAGAAGATGAACACGCTGTGGTTGATGTCCCCGAAGAGGTGCGCGAGGCGCACGCGAAATGGAAGGCAAAAGAGATGACGTGGGGGCATTTCGTGAAGGCATGTGGTGGTGTGAAGAACACCAAGGCCTACCGCGAAGCCCTCGAATGAACATCTCCCACAACAACAACAACAACAACAACAACAACAACAACAACAACACATCACATCATATCATCATCTCATCTCATCTCATCTCATCTCATCATCTCTCATCTTGGGAGAAGAGCGTTCACCAAAAAACCGTTCACCAAAATCATCTCGAAAAGAGCGTTCACCAAAATCTCTCTCTCGATGTCAGACTCAGAAAAATCATCGCGCGCGCGCGCAAGGTGAGCGTTCACTAACATGGTGAACGCTTTTGGTTTCAGGCCGGTTGCTCGCAGTGCAGCGAATAGGCCATTTTTTGGTGAACGCTTTTTTGGCCGAAAAACGCTTTGGTGAACGCTTTTTCGTGGTACTGCGGACTTCGTTCACCAACATGGTGAACGCTTTTTTCTCGTTTCAGATAGGGTAGTCCATTTTCTGAGGGTTTCTTGGTCAAGTGGGAAAATACCAAACGGGATACTGCGGACTTCCTGAAAGAAAACAGCCCCCGCCTTCTTTCCTTTTTGGTGAACGCTTATGCCGATTTTTTGGTGAACGCTTTTGTTTTAGTGAACGCAGCCGCTTTTATGTGTTGCTGTGTTTTGGTGAACGCTTTACCTGAGCACACCTGATTTTCGCCCCAAAAACGGCCAAAAGTGGTGTGCCCAGACACACCGTTTTCGGTTTTGGTGAACGCTTTCCCAACGGTTATAGGCCAAACTCGATTCCCAAGGAGTCCTGAATCGGAGGAATACCCATGCCCAAACTTGTCTGGACCACCTACATCCCTCGCATCGAGGCCGTGCTGAGGGAGCACGGCTTCATTTGGCTGAACTACGCACAAGAGAACATCCCCGGTATGGAGGGCATCCCCCGGAACTCGTGGAAGAAGTTGATGGAGCGCATCCAGAAGGAGAGCGACCTCCGCATCGAGTGTGCGATGTTGCGCCCAGACCCGACGACCATCCGTGCGAAGATGGTCTTCTTCATCGAAGGTCGCGACATTGAACTGCTCACCACCCAGTCGAGTACGCTCAACTGGGCTGACGATTTCCGTCGCTGCCTCAACATCATGGTGCGGGAATTCAGCCGGTCTGGTGAGCAGGAACTTTCTTGTGCCGACCTCGCCGCTCGTTGCGGAGTGCACGATTATCCGACCCTTGACAATACCAGTCCTTCCGACCTCGCAGCACAGCGAAAGCGGACACTTGGGATTCTCCGGACGGACCCGGAATTTGGTCCGGTCCGCTGGGCCAAGGAAGGTCTCGGAGTCATCGCAGGGGCAAACAACGAGCCGACGCTCGTGAACATGAGGTGAGACCATGACCATCGCATACGCAGGACTCAACGGCACAACTATCGGTAGCATCGAGCGTTCAGTTCGAGCATACCTCTGGTATCATTCCGGCGTCTGGTGTCAGTTCGCGGACCACATGTCGGTCGAGGAAATTGACGCACGGGCGGCGACCGCAGGAACTCGTCTTCTCGATGAGGGCCACATCACGGCCGTCAACATGGGTCATCGCACACGCACGATGCACGCCCTTGTGTCTCAGGTGACGGAAGAGGTGATGAGCGACCAGCGAGACGTCATTACACTCGATGCCGACATCATCCGCCTCGCATACCACATTCCTGCTCATGTCCCTGAAGGGCTGGAGGAAGAAGACATGATGGGCGAGTTCAACGACCTCGGCATCGCGTTCAATTCATGGGACCACTTCCTCACGGACTACCGGCGCCTCGCACTCCATCTTGAGCGCCACTACGAGGCAACGCTTGAGCAATTCAAGCAGGCTCAACGTCCGTTCCTTTCGACCGCCTATTGGCGCTACGCTGAGAATTTCGACCAAGACCAATACTTCGACGGACCGGAATACCGTGTGACCGGTGTCAGCGATGAATACACCCGCAACGTGCGCACCTGCCTTGAGTCTTCTCAGGCCGGTCTGCTCGTGCGGGTTCGTGGTCAAATCACGAACATCTCGACCATCCGTGCATCATACTACTCCATCGGTTGGCGGTGCAGTGCCACAAATGCCGAAGGAGACGAGTGTGGTTTCATCACCGACGTTCGTCAGGACGACTACAACGACGACATGATTTCGCCTCCCCGCTGCGGCAACGATGAATGTGGTGCACCACCACCTGTTGCGAACTTCATGCTTGTCGAGGCACCCCGTTCCAAGGAGCGTCGCATCCGACGAGCGTTCATTCAGGAGGAAATGGTCGATTCATCCGACACCCCTACCGTCCTCGTTGAGTTCCGCGATTCTGCTACGAAGCAGGTCGAGCCCGGTGAGGTTGTCACGATTGTCGGCTACGTTCGTTCGCGTCCTACGGACTCCAAGTCCAAGAAGGACAGGAACCGCGAATTGTACATCGTGGCCACGGGCATCGAGAGCAACGAGCAATCGCGGGACTTCGTGGTCGCAGGTGAGCGTCGTGAAGAAATCGAAGCGTGGGCTGCCTCTCAGACGTGGGAGCAAAAGGTGGAGACCCTCACGAAGTCCTTCGCATCAGAAATCCACGGGCGAGACAAGGTCAAGCAGGGGCTCATTCTTCAGCAGTGTGGTGGTTCACACAACACCTTCGGGCTTCGCTCAGACATCCACGTTTTCATGCTCGGCGACCCCGGAACCGGGAAGTCCGTTCTGGTGGACTACGTCCGCGACATGCACCCCGGTTCTCGCTACCTGACTGGCGAGCGAGCGACCAAGGCAGGTCTCATCGCTGGTATGGGAACATCCGGTGAATTGTTCGGTTCATCTGACAAGCGCATCATTCAGCCCGGTGCTTTGGCTCTCACACCACCCGGTGCTGTCTGCATCATCGACGAGGCTCAGCACCTTGGTAGCCAACCCGGGGACTTGCTCGCTGAGTTGAACACGGCGCTGGAGAAGCAGGAGGTTTCGGTCTCGATGACGCTGAAGGCAAAGATTCCCACCAAGACACCGGTGATTCTTGTCGCGAACCCGAAGACTGACAACGCGAAGTTCGACCCTACCGATGCCCACCGTCCAATCATCGACCAAGCCAATGTCAAGGAATCGACACTCAGTCGAATGGACGTTGTGTACTTCATCTTCGACGAAGGCGTCGGTGCTGAGGAAGAGTTCCGCCGAGCCTCATCCATCTTCGACAAGATGGACGGCGTTGACCCTGCGAGCCGTTCAGGAGAAATTCTCCCTCGTGCCTTCATGCGGGACTTCTTCTCCGTTGCGCGCACATTCCGGAACGTCGTCTTCACGGACGAAGCCAAGCGGATGCTTGTTGAGAATCAGGTCGCGATGAGGCAGGCCAACACGGAAGACCAAGTGTCTCAGCGTCGCGCTGCTTCACTTGCCCGTCTGGCGCAGGCGGCAGCGAAATTGGACTTCAGTGAGACGGTCGAGTCTCGCCACGCTGCTCTCGCCATCGAAGCCATGAGCGGCGCTGAGCAGGACCGCAACCCGACGTCCATCCGTGGTGCGTTGCTGAAGGAGACACGCGACATGAAGGCCCACATCTGGGAGGCCATGATGCTGATTCACGGCCACGAAGGGAAGGACGTCTATGATGTCATGGAGATTCATTCGTTGCTCCCTTCGGTGTGGAACAACGAATGGGGAACGGTCCCGAGCATGACGCAGGTGAATACGACCCTTGAGGCCTTGAGCGCTGACGAAACACATGGTCGCTTCGGCTCGATTCGTCGGGTCAAGAAGAATCAGTTCGCGTTCACTTCCGGTTGATTCGGAGGGGTCCGAGGAACGGTTAAGTGCTGACTTCAGGGTGTGAAAATCATGTCGGGAGACAACGAAATCGGCCTGCACCAAGAGCAAATTGACGAACTGACCGCGCCGACTCCGAAGGAGTCGATTCTCAGCCGCCCCTCACCTTGGGGTGGCGAGATTGATTACGTCACTGGCGAATACGTCAAGCGACGCCTCATGTCGGTCTTCAGGGGTGCGATGCGTGTCACGGTGCGCAACATCGAGGTGGTCGAAGACTGTATCCTCACCCACATCACCCTCGAATACCCCATCATTCAGTTCTGCAACAACGGCACTTTCGTGAACGAGGAATGGGCACGCATCGACGAAGTCGGCGTTTCCACCATCCGTTCTCAGGGCAGCGGCACCAACTACGCCACCGCGGTCAAGGCATCCCACACGGACGCGCTGAAGCGCGCGGCTACGCACCTTGGCATCGGTCTCGACCTTTACGAGAAGACGTCCGTTCTTGAGACCAAGATGGAGGACCAGAAGTCGTCTGTCCCTGATTGGGTCGCAGCGGCTCAGGCCACCAACCAACCTGCTGCTGCCCCTGCACCTGCGAAGCCCTCGTACAAGGCCCCATCTTCGTTCACAAATGACGGAGGCAACCCTGCCAGCGGGAAACAGGTCGGCTACATCAAGGTGCTCGCCAAGAAGTGCAACAGCAACTGGAGCACCGAATGGCTGCACCTCATCACCGGAGTCCCGCAGGAGAAGTTTGAGGGCGACATGTCTTCCCTCAGCCGCGTCGAAGCAACCTCGGTCATTGACATTCTCAAGGAAATGAACGACAACATGAACGGTGATTGAGCATGGTCGACCTGCCCGAGTTGCTCGACGAGTACTACGCTCGGGCTGACCTCTATCCTCTCGACGCCGTTGCTCGGCGGGAATTCGCCTTCCAAGCATGGGATGCACCCGGTCCGAACGACCGGCATCACACGCTCAGCGATATGGACTTGCTCCGCAGTATCATCCGAATCAAGAAGCCGAAGGCTGTCTTCGCCAGCAACGCTCGTTATCTCGACCCGGGCCACCCAACGATGGCCAAGAAGACGAACATTGGCGTCGACCTCGCGTTCGACTTCGATTTCGGGGACCTTCCCGAGCACGAATTGACCGACGACTTCTGGGGGAACATGGACGCCGTCGCCGTGCACGTTCAACGTCTGTTGGATGTTGTCTTCCCCTCTCTTGGCTTGGACGCCGACGAGGCGCTCGTCACCTTTTCTGGCGGGAAGGGTTTCCACGTCCGTGTGATGACCGACGACGTGCTTCGTCTCAACCGCAACCAAAGGAAGATGATTCAGGACTACGTTCGTGGCTACGGACTTGAGGACTTCCACACCTTCGGTCGTGGTCGCATGAAGGGCGGCAAGTATGCCCCCTCTTGGTCTCCCGGCATCAAGGGAGGCTGGCCCGGGCATTACAGTCGCGCGGCTGAAGCGTATCTTCGACAGGTGCGTGAATTGCCGTATGCTGCTGCCATCGAGTTCGTCAAGGCCAACCTTCCCATCATCAAGACAGGTGAAAAGAAGGGGCAAAAGAAAAACCCCACCGATGAGACCATCGTGGAAATCGTGGAGACCATTCGCTCCAAGTCCTCGATGCTCACCGGTGGGGTGTTCAAGACAATGTTCCGAACGACGAAGCATGGCTCGCTCGTCGGAGAGTCGGTTGCACAGTTCGCCGTTCTCATGAGCGGATGTGCGATTGACCCGTCCGTCACGCACGACATGCGCCGTATTCTTCGTCTTCCGGGTTCAATCCACGGAAAGACAGGCCTCCCGTGTGTTGTGATTTCTCGTGATGAAATCAACGCCGAGGCTGTGAAGGCCAAGGTCATCGAAACCATCGGTGACGATATGGTCGAGGTCTCTCTCAAGCACATCGTCGATACGCCGTTTGGCGCTTTCAAGGACGAGACGTCCTTGCCCCGCTACCAAGCGTTGGCTGCTCTTGCTTCCGCACGAAACGGATAGGCAAAAAGAATGGGCGCCGACTTAACGTCGACGCCCTGTCTCAACACGCTTCCACCACTCGGTGTCCCCCAACCGCGTGTTCGCGGTTTTGAGGGCCTCGTTGAGTACGCTCACCATATCCTTCTTGTTCGGGAAACCATCCTCGTTCGAGTCTGCTCCCTTCAGAAGGTCGGCGCGCTGCGTGTATTTGTCGTCTGAATGTTGCGGACAGTAGCCGCTCGAACGAGCGACCTTCCGACATGAGCGCATGGCGCACTCCAGACGTTCCCTGTCGAATTGCCTGACGACGTTCGTGTGAATTTCGCAGACCTCTTCGGGTGATTCAAGGTAAGGCACCTTTCGGTTGCACCCCACCACTCGACACTTGCTTCGTGCCATACGATTGAGGACTCAGTCCTCTATTTGGTCGGTGTTCATTCAATCACTCCCTGCATGGACTCCCATGTTCTCATGTCTTCCCACACTTCGTCGGGAATACTGTCAACGATGTAGCGTAGTCGCTCGACTTCTGCGAGCAACATGTTGTGCTCGTTAACGAGGTCGTTCCAGTCGTGGTGGTTCATCTGATACCACATGTCGAGCGTCAGTTCGCCACGGGTATTGGCTTCAAGCCACGTCAGTTCGTCGGGGTCATTCTCACGCGGATTCTCCGCGTTCTGGTCTGTATTTTCAGACACGATTGAGGACTCAGTCCTCTGTTGGATTGAACTTGTCAATGGTTCCTTCCGAGACACCTTCCAACATGTCCTCCAATGCTTGAAGCGTCATGTGATTCAGCAGCGCTGAATACATCGCAATCCATTGGATTCGTAGGTGGTGTTCGTCTGAAGGGCCGCTGTTATCGTCAAGGAGCATCGCCATCAGGCATCATCTCCAATGTATTCTGCGAAGTCAGCCATTCCTCCATCGGGGAACTGCGTGTCCACCCAATCGTATGCGAGTTTGAATTGCTCACGCAACCGCTTGACTTCCTCGCGCTCCTTGATGAGCGCGGCAAGCAGGTCAGGTGCGTCAATCATCAAGTTAAGGTCGGGGTCATCAAGGTAAGCGATACCCTCACATGGAGTGAAAGCAAAGAAAGCGACCCTCGCTTGTGCTTCAATATCCTCCCCTTCAAACACCCAACAATCATGTTCCTCATCATCGTAGTATCTCCACGGCCCTCTTGTATGTCCTTTGTATTGGGACAGGTCAATCTCACGCGGATTCTCCGCGTTCTGGTCTGTATTTTCAGACACGATTGAGGACTCAGTCCTCGTCGAACGCATTCGGCATTTCGACTTGTTCGTTTTCTCGGTAGTGCTCGATGATTT